>ERZ857998.2880-NODE-2880-length-15059-cov-5.045521_pt1 | contig 15059 bp, 12 predicted proteins | sample MGYA00519954_ERZ857998 | MGnify/ENA primary metagenome ERZ857998 (study PRJEB31778, sample SAMEA3449424) | human gut metagenome | biome: human gut; feature: human-associated habitat; material: faeces | place: United Kingdom | collected 2010/2012 ...
AAATCCAAAATACAGTAACAACGCTTTTCACGGCAGAAACCGGGCAGAAGATATGTGAATACTTTGCCGACAAAGCAAAGCTCAGTTTATTGCCGCAGAATGAAATCGCCGCAGGCACAGCAGACAGAATGATAATCGCAATGGATATTTCTGTGATTGAAAAAGATATTGCAGGGATAAAATCGATATTGTTATTCTTCGATACTCTTGCCGATGACTTGATACTTGCACACGGAAACCTGTTAAAATTCTGCAACCGCATTGATGAGGTTGAACGACTTGACGAGACGCATTTATTACCGTTAGCACTGGAGATATTCGGAGACCATCACTTTACGCAAAGCGGCAGATACATATCGGTAAAGAAGAACGCAAAAAGCGTAACCGGAACTGTTGCAACGAGGCTGAATTTCGACAGCTATTACAGCTTTATCCTGACGACATGACCATGACCGAGTACACAATGGCCGGCGGTTATGTCCAGGGTGAAGGGCTTTCCGACTACATAGACAATTTCCGCCGCCGCAAGTTTGACAGCGCCTCCGCCATATTCTGGATGTACAACGACTGCTGGCCCTGTCCCCGAAGCTGGACCATCGTGGATTACCATCTCAACCGTACCCCCAGCTTCTACCATGTCAAACGCGCCTTTGCCCCCCTGCGGGTGGTGCCGGTGCGTGAGGAGAGCGGTGCAGTGACGGTCTACGGTGTCAACGGCACCACGGAGAGTTTCAGCGGCCTCCTCCGCTGCGGCGTGTTCACCTGTGACGGCCAATTCTCTGCTGACGAAACGATGCGTGTGACGCTCCTTCCCAACGCCTCCACCCCGCTTTGCACAATTCCGGCCGAAGCGGCCGCCCGGCTTACGCACATACCCTTTGCCGTCTTGACGGACAGCGAAGGGAACGAGGTCAGCCGCAACCGGCTCTTGGATCTCAAATATTTTGAGTATCCTCTCACCTTGCCGGAAATCCGCATCACCGCAGACGGGGAGGACACCGTTTTGGAGGCGGATACCTATGTGATGGGTGTGTGTCTGGACTTAAACGGCGACAGGCCGCTTGCCGACGATCACTTTGATCTGTATCCCCGCATTCCCTATCGGCTGAAAAATCAGCAGGTCTCTGCTGTTATGGACACCGTCAATGCACTCCTGCTGCGCTATGACCGGATCGGCGGCGCAGCAGAATCAAACGAAAGGATGAGCGGTTATGAATCAACATTTTGAACGGGTCAATGTGCGTGATTTCGGTGCAAAGGGCGATGGCGTAACCAACGACGCGCCGGCCATTCAGGCAGCACTGGACAGCGTGGCGGAAAAGGGGGGCGTAGTGTTTATGCCCGCCGGCGCCTACCGTATGAACAACGGCGTTGTGGTTCCCTTCGGTGTCCGTGTGGAGGGTATCACTACCGCCACCACCGGCCCGTGGCAGAACTATCTGGACACCGCCGACAAGGGCTTTCCGCTGCCGGAGGGCATCCGCTTTGACACACTGGGCGATAACTGGATCGAGCCCAAGCTCTTTAAGGGCACCTGGGTCATCTGTGACCACGACGCCGGCAACCCGGAGGGCGAGCCCACCTTCCGTATGGAGGGCAACACCTCCATCACCCGCGTGGGCTTTGTCAACCGCAGTATGCCTCCGGTCTCCGAAACCGTGATCCTCTGCCCCCCCTGTATCGCTCATTTCTCCACCAACGACTTGTCCTACACCCGTGAGGGCGTCACGGTGGAGGATATCAGTCTCGCCAACTGCTACTACGGCATCGTGCTGTCCGCCGGCCGTGATCTGGAGACCGGCTATCCCGAGCTGAGCGACCCGATGGCACTCTCCAAATCCTGCGGCCGTCACCGGATCCACAACATCATGGGCGGCCCGGTTTACCGCGGCATTGTGCTGAAAAATCTGCTGGATACGGTGGATGTCCACAACTGTCAATTTAACTACAGCTGTTATGTGCAGGCGTACTGTGAGCCCCGCGCACTGACGGGTATTGACATCTACTTCTCCCGCGGCGACGGCATGAATATGTCCAACATCCTCTCCTACGGCGCCCGTCACGCGCTGAAAACCGACGCCTCCTTTATCCACAACATGGGCACCTGTTCCTTCCGTCTGACCAACTCCAACTTTGAGGGACTGGAGCCGCTGTGTCTGCACAGCTCCGGTATGTTTGAGGTTTCAAACTGTTATTTTCTGGCTTGTATGCCCTGCGGCTACGGCGACGAAAAGGATACCGTCTGCGTGCAGATCAGACAGCCGGAAAACTGCATCCACAACCCCTTCATCACCTTTTCCAACTGCGTATTTCAGGTCGCCGGCGGCAAAGCGGGCTATCACATTGATGTGGATATGTATGCGGGCAGCAACCCCAACTTTGTCGGCTGCCAGTTCTGGGGCTGGACTCCGGATACCCCTCTGGTACAGATGAATAAGCGGGAGCCTCAGGCCGGCTCGGTGACGCTGTCTGACAGTGTCGTGACCGGCACGATGGGTATATTCCATGTTCCCTCCCAGATGCCCGGCACACTGGCCAAGGCGGGCGGAAACGGCTATCATGACGGCGATCTCCGGTTTGTCAACTGCCGTTTCCCCGACAGTATTCTGGACGATATCAGCTGCGCGGGCGTGTGGTATGACAACTGCGTTGCCTATGACGATGAGGGCTGCAACCATCGGGTGCAATCGTAAAAATGCAAAGAAAGGCAGGCAACACTATGCACAAATACTGTAGGATTGCTCTGGGCATTCTGGCCGCGGCCGGTGTGCTGGCGTCGATGTGTCTTTTCCCCGCTTCGGCAGAGACGTCTTTCACCGATGCCAAAAGCTATATCAACGTCCGCTCTTTCGGTGCGAAGGGCGACGGTATCACCAACGATACCGAAGCGGTCCGGAAAGCGGTCAACGCCGCCAAGTCCGGCGGAAAGACGGTGTTCTTTCCCGCAGGGCTGTATAACATCAACGGTTCCATTGCCATCCCTGCGGGCGTTGATCTGGAGGGCATAACCAGTGCCGCCAACGGCCCGTGGCAGAATCTCTATGACGGTGAGGACAAGGGGAAAAAGTATAACGGCCTCGGAAGCGGAAACTACTTTGACCCGCAGCTGTATGCCGGCTCTTGGATCTTTGTCGCCGGCGGCGGTGATGTGGATGCCGGCGGCACCTTCCGGCTGGAGGGCGATAATACCGTCAGCCGTTTGGGCTTTGTCAACATAATGAATCCTCCTGTCTATGTGGTGGAAGCAACCCCCACCGCTCCGGTTATCGCTGTGGACATAAACAAGCTAACCTCTGCCAAGGGCATTGTCATCGAGGACATCTCCCTTTCAAATCCCTATTACGGTATTGCGGTGTATCAGGATTCCCTAAAGAATGACAACACCAATAAAAAGCTCAGCGGTAAAAATTCCGGCCCCATCACGATCCGCAACATTATGGGAGCCGCCATGTACCGCGGCATCTCGGTCATCGGTGCCAACGGCAAGGTGCTGATCGACAACATCCAGTTCAACTACGCCACCTACGGCGCTCTGTATGTCGCCCAGCATCACAGCCGGTGCGTGGATATTGAGATCGCCGCCTCCACCGATGTAACCCTCCGCGACGTACTCTCCTTCGGCGCCAAAACCGGCCTGCGCACCTTCTCCGCTTTCTCCGGCAGTCCGGTCAACCTCAACGCCGTCTCCCTGAATCTGGAGGGCGCGATGCCTTTGATGCTGGAGGCCAGCGGCAGCCAGACCGTCCGCAACAGCTATATTCTGCTCACCAACTTTGCCAACGCGGCCAACACCAATACATATCGCGCCATCACCGTCACCCAGGATAAGAAAAGCACGGTGAAGCCGGTTTACAACCTGGACAACATCGTTTTTCAGGATCCGATGGCAGGCGATTCGATGATGTATGAGATCACCCTGCAGGGCGGCGCCACCGTCAACGTGAACAGCAACCTGTTCTGGAACTTCAGTAGCACCCAGCCGGTTATCCGCTATGTCCATGAGTCCGGTGCAGCCTCCAAAGTCACCTTCACCGGCCTGGCCTTCTGTACCAACAAGTCCGGAAAGCTGGCCTCCGTCGGCGGCAATGCCTATAAGGCCGGTGAGCTGACCTTCCGGTATTCCCGCGTTCCGGTCGGTGTATTGGGCGGTCTGGCCAATGCCGGCTCCGACATCAAATTTGAGAATTGCACCAAGGGCTATGGCAGCTCCAGTGAGAAATTCTCCAACTGACAGCACGAAAGGATGGACACGATATGAAGATCAAAAAGCTGCTTGCTCTGTTGTTGATCGGCGTCTTCCTGCTGTGCGCCTTTACCGCCTGTGACACCGACCCCGCTGTCGAATCCTCCTCCGATGCATCGGCTGCTTCGGGAGAAAGCGGCGGTGACGATTCCGTCGATAACAGCTCTGCGGATGAGAGCAACGAAAACCCCTCCGCTCCCGACGAGGGCTCCGCCGCCGACGCCGTTTCCGCTTCGGAAAGCTCCTCCGGCGGCAACAGCGTCCCGGGCCCGGGCAGCACCAAGCCATCTTCCGGCGACACGTCCACTGTGGAACAGATGCCCCATTTTAACGTAAAGGACTACGGCGCGAAAGCAACCGGTAAGACTGATGACGCCCCCGCGATCAAGAAGGCCATCGAAGCCGCGAAAAAGGCCAACGGCGGTATCGTCTATCTTCCCGCCGGTCAGTATCTGATGAACAGCGGCGTGGACGTGCCAATGGGCGTCACCGTCCGCGGCGAAAACCCCACCACCAGGAAAAAGTGGCACACGGTGAGCGATTTGAGCAGCACCAAGGTCAACTATGAGTCCACCGGCTCCGGCTGGCTGGACACGGCCAATTTCAGCGGCACCTGGATTATCGTCAACCACGGTGCCGGGAATGTGGATGCCCACGCCACCTTCCAGATGGAGGGTAATGCCAGCATTTACGGTCTGGGCTTTGTCCACAAGGAAAACGCCCCCATCACCAACAAGATCACGGTGTATCCTCCCGCCATCGCCATCAAGAGTACCAAGGATATCCCCTATGTCCGCGACGGTATGACCATCGAGAACATCAACCTGCTCAACGCCTATGTGGGTATCGGTATCCATGCCGGCAACGGCAAGCTGCTGGATCACGAAATCGGCAAGGATCCGAGCAGCTACCTGTGTTCGCTGGGCCGTATGCGCGTCCACAACGTGACCGGCGGCTGTGTCTACCGCGGCATTATTATGAAGGCGCTGCTGGACACGGTGGATCTGCAGAATATCCGCTTCGGCTACACCAACCTGACCAAAACCTACACCGTTCAGCGAGCTCAGGAGTGTGCGGACTTTGAGTGGTATCGTGCCGACGGCTCCAACGCCGCAAACCTCTTCTCCTTCGGCGCCAAATACGGCATCCTGACCACTCCCGCTTACATCAGCGGCAGCACCTCCATGCGTCTGTCCGCTTCGGAGCTGATCGGTCAGTATCCGATGTATGTCACTGCCACCGGTCAATATGAGGTGGCCGACTGTACCTTTACCGCTCTGGATTTCAACGGCCTGGCCGAGGAAAAGGATTTCCGTGCGCTGACCGTCATTCAGGACGAGACTTCTGTGCATCAGCCCTTCTACCTGTTCAACAACTGCGTGCTGGAAAACCGGGTGCAGTCCGCATCGGCCAACGATTACAACCTGTATCTCGTCACAAAGCAGCCCACCGCTCCGGCAATGGTGCTGTTCTCCGACCTCTCCTTCAAGGGCTGGAGTCCTGATTCCGCCGATCCCATCGTCTACTATGAGGCCACCGGTTCCGGCTATGGCGGCTTCGCTCTCTTCCAGAATTGCAAGGCCGAGGGCGGCAGCGCCTCCGCCGGCATGCTGTATAAGGCTGTGAACATCCCCAAGGGCGGCCTGCAGTTCAATGCCTGCCATTTCCTGCAGGGACTGATCGACCGTTGTGCCGCTTCGGATACCGTCTGGTTCCGGTAAAGTATCTGCCTGTATATTCCGCCGCTGTCACTGCGGCGGCGGAAGCCTTTTTGCGGCAGAAAAACAGCCCCGTGGATCCATCGTCCGCGGGGCTGTTTTGTCTCTCTATGTGTTTGTCAGGTGTTCAACCGCAGGAGAGTTGGTGTGCCGGTTTGCTCACAGGATCGTAACCGCAGTGTTTTCTTCCACTGCTTTGGCCGCAGCCTGAGCTACGGAAAAGGCACTCCACACCTCGTCGATGGTGGGGTCGCCCGGCAGATCATTTTCGATCATACCGATCAGTGTTTCAAGCTGAGCATACATGTCCTTGTATTCCGCGTCTATATTGATCGTTTCATACACGCCGGTGTCACTGTGATAGACGGTAAGGAGATCTCCCTCTTCCCCGTCACGGCCCCGCTGCGTCTGCATTTCCAGTGTGATACGCCCCTTGGTGCCGACAAATTCCTTCGCATTACAGGCACGGATGCTCTGTCCCCAGCCCGCTTCATAAAAGCCGGCGACACCGTTTTCCATACGGAAGTTCACCAGGGTATAATTTTCCCGGGGAGCGTCCGGCTGGGTTTTTTGTCCGAAACCGGAAACCTCAATAATGCGGGAACCGGTGATCCACTGGGCAATATCGTAATAATGCACACCGCAATCCACTGTGGGACTGCAATCCTCCATCAGGCGGCAATAGCGCGGCCAGTCCATGGCGTGATGATTCTGGATCATGCGCATTAAGCGGAGCTCACCGATGGCACCGCTTTGCACCAGCTCCCGGATCTTCTGATAAGAGCGGTTATGCCGCAGGATGTGGGCAATCAATACCTTTTCCGGCGCCGCTTTTACCGCCTCCACAAACGCCCGGCCATCCTCCTCGGTCAAACCGATGGGTTTTTCACACAGCACATGCTTGTGTGCGGCAAGGCAATTCCGGAGAATAGAGAGATGGCTGTCGGTATAGGTGGCAATAATCACGATATCCACCCGATCGCTATTGAGATAGGGGAGATAGCCGGTGTCCCAGCAAGACACACCGCAGCGGGCGGCAGCCGATTTCGCCCGTTCGGGATCAATGTCCACCACTGCCTCCACACGCACATTGTCACGGTAGTATATGTTCAGCAAATGCTCCAATCCGATATGACCGCAGCCAATCAACATCACGCCGTAGTTCTTTTTCATGTTACTCACCTGACAACCGGTTTAACATCGCCGAAAAGGCATGGAGCACCGCCGGCTCGCTGTGAACACTGCACTCCGGCAAACCGTACCAGTGTGCTGCTCCCCGCGTTTCATAGCCATCCATTCCGCCTTCCGCCGCGGGAGCCAGATAGCCGTTGTTCTGATTGGAATAACCGACGACAAAGCACTTCTCCGGCGCATAGCCCTGCTGTATGAGCATCTTTTCAATGGCGTTTCCCGTGGGGGTCAGCATCTCAAAGGGCACAAACACCAGCACCCATTTGCCGCCGATGACTGCCATCTGAAGATCCGCCTCCACGGTCGGTTTAATCCCCTTTTTGGCCTGCATGGCCATTTTCTGCCGCCACACCAGCTCAACGCCGGCGTAGTGACGCTTCTGTGTATCCGGCTCCTGATAAATCTGCGCGGCAATCACGGCCGCCTCCTGCTCCATAACCTCGCAGGAAGGAACACACATTGGCACGACGGTGGGACAAAAGGCTCCCTTGATCGAATCGCCGTTCCCCCCCTCGGTGCCCGCCATGTCTTTCAGGGCGCCGAACACATTTTCGGTCAGCGACCCCCCCACCAGACGGATGCCCTCTTCACCCTTCACCACCGGGTCGATATCCGCACCCCGTCCCTGCAGGAACAGGAAAGGAACGCCCGGAAAACTCTCCGCGGCGGCTTCGGTCAATACCGACGGATAATCCGCCGAGCACGTAAATTCCAGGTGGCAAACCGCGTGACAGGAGGCGCTGGCGATCACGCCGCGCAGTACATCCTGCTCGTCATAAAAGGCACAGACCGGCACACGGCGGTCGATGATCTCTTTCCCACGACGGTTATACCCGCCCTCCAGACCGCCGCCGACAGCAAAGCGAAAGTGACCGGCACAGGCATTGGCCTGCGCCTCTTTGACCGCCTTCCCCAGCTTCTGCCCCACCTCGTCCCAATATAAGCCGTTGATGGGCAGTCCATCCAGAACACCGCAGGCCGGACCGGCATGGGTGTGGGTGGCGCAGAGCACAAATTCCGCATCCGCAAGACCGGCGGCGCTCCGCACCCAGCCTCTCAGACGGTGACTCAGTTCCCGATTCAGCCCGCAAATATCCATGGCGATGATGACAAACCGCGTTTTTTCGGTACAAAATGCGCAGACCTTGGCATAGAGCGGATCCCGTGTTCCGCTTGAGGGCTGCATACGGAACCCATAGCCGTCCAGATAGACCGTGCCGGGCTCGGGAGTAATCTCCACCTGTGCAAATCCGCAGCGCAGCATACTCATAAACTCACCTCACACCGTTTTCCCGGTCAGTTTGGCAAAATAGGGGTCGGCAAAAAAGGGCTGATCCGGCATAAATACCCGTTTCGGCTCGGTAATGGTGTCCGCCTTCTCCTGTTCTAAACGTACATTGAGCACAGCCGCCTGCCATTCCGCCACCCGCAGGTCGCCGCCGATGATCTCGTCGGGAGCCAACGTGCAGCCCTCGCCGTAGGAACGTCCGCAGTTGTGATAGGCAAAAAACAGATCCCACAGTTCCCGCTTGTCGGTTATCACCGCGCCGGCCAGACCGACATCCAGCTGCGTACCTGCGCCCATATCCACAAACGCCGCATCGGCATAGCGGGTAAGCGGCTCACCGTTCACACGGGCGCCCAACGCGTCGCCGGCGTTCACCAGCAGATACAGCCCCTCCCCTTTACAATAGGCGGCCAATTCCGGCAGGGCTGCCGCGCCGGCGGCAGACAGATCCGCAATGACCGCCCGGCTTTTGCTGTTTTTACAGGCCGCGACGGCCTCACGGGTCAGCACACAGTCCGGCATGCACACATCCGCAAACACCGGAGCCGCTCCCACCGCCGCCGTCACCATTGCATCCGCAGGATCCGACCAGGAGGCAACAATGACCTCATCCTCCGCACCGATATTCAGGCCCCTCAGCACCGATTCCAGCGCCGCGGTGGCGCTGAAAGTAAGCAGGCCGTATTTGGCACCGGCACAGGCAGCGATGGAGTCCACAGACTTCACAAATTCCGGTGCGATGGTTCCCCATACATAACCGTCCAGAACCGCCGTCAGCCGCTCCTGCTCCTTGGCGGTGTTCCATGTCGTTTTCATTGTTAACGCTCCCTTCTGTCAGATCAGCTCGTCAATATTTTCATACACCTTTAGCAGGGCATTGGCGATGGCTTCCATATCCCCGCGCTCGCCCAGCAGGGTGGCGTGATACAGCCAGCAGCCCTCGTGATAGGACACCAGATCCGCGACAGGGGTGTCCGGTGTCACATTCAGCGGTCCGCCCACGCACTTGACGGCATAGGGGCCGCTCACGCTGGGAGAGGTGTAGACCGGCATATAGCCGACGGAAAGCGGAATACCCTCGGCATTGACCGCGTCCACGAAGGTCTGCTTGGATACGCCCCTGAACATCTCCTCCCGCAGGCCGAACAAAAACAGGTGGTAGCTGTCCCGAGTGACCCGGGGATCCTTTTTGAGGGTATACACAAAGGGGAGCTTATCCAAAAGGGAGGTCAGATACGCGGCGTTTTCCATACGCTTGGCAATCTGATCCGGCAGGGCTTTAAGCTGAGTATTGAGCACCGCTGCCTGAAATTCCGACATGCCGTTGGACAGCCCCACATAGTGGTATCGGCCGTCTTCGCCCATGCCGCCGTTTAACATCTGCCGGATGCGTCCGTACAGCGCGTCGTCATTGGTCAGGATAATGCCGCCCTCACCGCAGGTGAGATTTTTGGAGGCTTGACAGCTGATGGAGGCGGCAATGCCGTAGTTGCCCACGCCCTTACCGTCGTACTCCGAGCCCACCGCCTGAGCCGCATCGCCGATGAGATAGAGGCCGTGCTTTTTGCACAGCGCCTCAAAGGCGTAAAGCTCCGCCGGACGCCCGCCCACATACACCGGCATGATCGCCTTGGTGCGGGGCGTGATGGCCTTTTCCGCACTCTCCGGAGAGAGCAGGAAGGTGTCCTTGTCGATATCCGCAAACACCGGGGTCACACCCGCATAGATCAGCGCAGAGACGGAGGCGATGAAGGTGTAGGGCGGCACGATGACCTCGTCGCCGCGGCCGATACCCAGTCCGCGCAGAATCATCTCAATACTGACTGTGCCGTTTGCCACCGGGATGCAATACTTTACACCGGAATAGGCCGCGAAATCTGCTGCAAAGCGTCGGTTCTGCTCGCCGCCGGGACCCCAATTGCCGGTTTCATAAGCCGCCTTTAGGTTGTTCCTGTCTTCCCCGGTGGACATAGCCCACGCCGGAAAGCCCTTGGTATACAGAGGGCTGCCGCCTTTGATCGCTAAATTTTCCATTCTGTTTTCCTCCTTTGATTATAACATCCGGATCCGGCTCCGGTATTTTTGTATGTACGCCTCGTTAATCGCGTCGCCGCCATCCACATTACTGCTGGAGAACACCTCCGGCTTGAGACCGGCGCTTTGTATACGCAGCACCGCACCGCAAACGATGGATTGCAGGATCGCCGCTCCCACCACCGTGGAGGTGGGGCCGCACACCAGCCCGCCGACGTCGATGGCCGCGTCGCCGATCGCCCCGCAGTTGTCGATCACGATATCGCACACCTCATAGAGCTTTTTTCCGGAGGGATGGCGGGAGGCGACAGAGCGGGAGTGGTTCAGGTTGGTTATACAGATCACGGTCACACCCCGCTTTTTGGCCTCGACAGCCATATCCACCGGCACCGTGTTCCGGCCGGAGTTGGAGAAAAGGAACAGCACATCTCCCGACTGCGGATCGCAGCCGTCCTCCAGCAGGGTGGCCGCATAGCCGGACAGCCGCTCCATATGGCTGGAACGGCTGGCGTTGGTGTGCAGCATCAGCGGCTCATCCAAGATCGGGTAGACCTTGACCAGACCGCCCGCCCGGTAAAACAGCTCCTCCGCCAGCATATGGGAGTGGCCGGTGCCGAAAGCAAACACCATACCGCCCGCCCCGAGCGTCTTGGCAACCGCCTCCGCAGCTTGTCGGATCGGTTCATGCTGCGTGGTGCTGACCAGATGCAGAAGGCGGCTCGCCTCAGCAAAGTATTCCGTAATCTTATCCATACTCATTCCTCCCAATGTATTCCCAGTGCGTGAGCGGCAAAAGCGACCGCACCGTATTCCGGCGGCTTCTCGGGCACACAAACCGCGGTGTTCGGAAACACCGTTTGCACAGTGCACGCAAAGGCCTCGCGTACCGATTGATTGTGCAGCAGCACACTGCCGTAGATACCGATGCGGCGGCTTGGCGTATCGATTCCCCGCAGCAAGCATATCGCGTATTTCCCCAGCGCCTCGCCGGCTGCCATGAGAATGTCAGCGGCGATTCTGTCGCCGGAAAGGGCACAGGCATCCACCTCGCGGGCAAATGCGGCGATCTCATTTCGGGGCAGAGGATCACCGTTAAACACATCAATCATTGCCCGCGGGGAGGCGGCGCCGAAAAAGCGCAGTGCCGCCTCACAAAGCATGGTGGGGGGCGCGATCCCGTCAAATGCATCCATCGCCGCCGCGATGCCGCGCACCGCGATATCGCAGGCACTGCCGGGGTCATTGACGGGGAGTCCCCAGCCGCCCACGGTCAGGATCGCATTTTTTTCGCCGTGCCGATAGGGCTTTTGAAAAGCCACACCCATCGAGCCGGTTCCGGCCACAATCAACGCCGCCGGGTTGCCGCCGGAAAAGGCATACAATGCCATAAAGACATCACTTTTTGTCACACATACCGCCTCTGCCGGGCAAACGCCCCGGGACAGGAGCTGTTGTCGGAAAGGCTCCTTGGTATCCTCGCCGCGGTCATCCAGCGCCGGATCACCGATCCCGAGCGCCAGAATGCGGTCATCCCTCGAAAGCCTCAGCCCGCGAATCGCTGCCTGCATATTTGCCACGGCGGTTTCCATCCCCATTATATGTACATGAATACTCCCGGAGATGGCTTTTGCCACCTCAGCACCGGTTCGGGCATCCACGGCCACCAATTTGGTCTTCGTTCCGCCGCCATCTGCTCCCAGAATCAACTCACGCATTTGTCTCACCTTCCTTTTGTCGATAGCATTATAGCATGGTTTTGTTATACGCATTAGAAATATATTTGCAGAATTCCGTACAATTTTTGCAACTGTTTGACTTTTTTTCAGGCGTATGCTATAGTACAAAGGAAATCTCTATCATTCTGTGTTTTGAGAAGGGGGAAGTAAGCCGTGCGGTATGACGACCACTATGAACATATCCCCTTTGAGGATTCCACGCTGCCCATACGCATCAATTTTAATTCGCGTCTTACAGCGACGGACACCACAACCGTCCGACACTTCTCCTGGCATGAACAGATCGAGCTGCTGTACTTCCACCGGGGCTGTGCCACGGTGTATTGCGGAGATAAATCCTTCACCGCCCGGGGCGGAGAGGTAATCCTCATCAACCCCTATGAAATCCACCGGCTGTCATACGACAGCGGCGCGCCGGAATACGACTGCCTGATGATCGACGCCGCCCTCTACAGGGACAGTCGGCAGGGCATATGCGAAACAAGATATTTTGATTTTTTAACCAACGGGCATTTGCGCTTTGAAAATCATATTCCGCCCGAGGACAATTTGATTCCCTGCGTGAAAGCGCTCTGCAGGGAGCTGCGTGAAAAGTCGTTTGGATATGAACTTTCGGTAAAGGCGTATGTATTCGCGCTGCTTGCCTGCCTGTTCCGTGAGCATATATACAGCGATACGGCCATACAGCCGCAGACACAGAACATAGAACGCTATGACCGCATTAAGCCGGCACTGAACTATATGCAGGTACACCTTTCCGAGCATATCTCGTTGGATATGCTGGCCCATGCCTGCAATATGTCTCCTGCCCATTTCTGCCGCTTGTTTCGCCAGATCACCTGCGCCACCCCTGTTCAATATCTCAACAATCTCCGCTTGCACGAAGCCGCGGTATTGCTTAAAAAAAGCGATAAAAATGTGGCACAAATCGCCGCAGAGGTGGGATTTGACGATGTGGGATATCTAAGCCGGCGGTTTAAGGAAAAATTCGGTCTGACCCCTACTCAGGTGAAAAAGCAGCATATTTAATACCTACTGAACAATAGAAAAAGCCATACAATTCAAGACATAGCGCCGCTTCTGTGGTATAATAAGTGCAAGAGAAACAACAAAAAAACGGGAAAAACCTTGCACCTGGAGGGCAGCCATGTATCGTTACAGCAACGGCCAGATCAGTCTGGCGGATTTCAAGCAGCCGGTAGGCATGAATCTGAAAGAGAGCAACCGTTGGGTAAAGAAAGCCCAGACGATCCCCTGGCCGGAGATTGAAAAACGGTATGCCGCTCTGTTTACCAACCGCAAAGGCAATGTGGCCAAGCCGCTGCGTCTGGCTTTGGGAGCCTGCATTATCCAAGCGGAGTATGGCTACTCCGACGAGGAGACCGCCCTTCAGATTCAGGAGAACCCGTACCTGCAGTACTTCTGCGGGTATCCCGGCTATGATGACGAAAAGCTGCCTTTTGATCCGTCGCTGATGGTGTATTTCCGTAAGCGGCTGACACCGGAGGTGTTGGGTGAGATCAACGAAATGATCCTACGGGACGCAAAGGAGCGTCAGGCAAAAGAGGCCGAAGCTAAGGACGATGATTCTGACGATGCTCCCGGTTCGGGCGGCAACAGCGGCACTATGATCGTAGACGCCACCTGTGCACCGTCCAATATCCGGTACCCCCAGGATATTTCCCTGCTCAACGAGGCCAGAGAGAGCGCCGAAAAGCTTCTGGATGTTCTCCATGATCCCGCAGATGGGAAGAAACCCCGCACCTACCGCAAATGCGCCCGAAAGGACTATCTGAAGCACGCAAAAAGCCGCAAACATACTGCAAAAATGACGCGCAAAGCGATTGGAAAGCAGCTGTCTTATCTTCGGCGTGATCTGGCCGCCATTGATGGCAAGCTGGCCCTCGGAAAAGCCTTGACAGCACGGCAGGCAGAACGTCTGGCCACGATTCGCACCATCTACGAGCAGCAAAAGTACATGTACGATCACCACACCCACAGTGTACCTGACCGGATCGTCAGTGTGAGCCAGCCCTTCGTCCGCCCCATTGTGCGTGGGAAAGCAAGCAAGCCGGTGGAGTTTGGCGCAAAGCTGGACATCAGTGTTGTGGACGGATGGACGCGATTGGAGTGTTACTCGTTCGACGCCTACAACGAGGCTGGAAACCTACAGGAGATGGCAGAACGGTTCCGCAATCGGGAGGGGCATTATCCCAGCCGTATTCTGGCGGACAAGATCTACCGAAACCGTGAGAATCTCAGCTATTGCAGGGAACACGGGATTCGGCTCTCCGGCCCGGCGCTGGGGCGCCCCAAGAGGGGGGAAACCAGAGACAAGGCTCAGGATTACCGGGATGAGTGCGAGCGTGTGGAAGTGGAGCGAAGGTTCAGCCTGGCGAAACGCAAATGCGGATTGGGTCTGGTTACTGCAAAGCTTCGGGAAACCGCGGCGCACGTGATTGCCATGTCGGTTCTGGTGCTGAATCTCCGCAAGATTCAGTGCGCCCTTTTAAGGCTGCTTACATATCTGATGGCTTTTTCCTTGCCGAACGGCGAATGGGCTATTGTTCAGTAGGCATTACTTTAATCTGTGTGACGCAGATATCGCCGCCGACCACAGCTTTGATACGGAACTGTATCCTAAGTGCGAGCCGAACAAAACCAATTACTTCTATAAAAACGGACTGATTGCACGGGATGAGGCCGAACTGCGGAAAATCATAGCAGACAAGGCGGACGAGCCTTACTATTCTATTAAGCTGTTATTTCCGTTCTCACAGGAGCGTCTTGCGGAGTTTCCTTTTGATATTGGAACTCTGCGGTATAATGCCGCACAGAATGTTATCGGT
>ERZ857998.2884-NODE-2884-length-15036-cov-10.648822_pt1 | contig 15036 bp, 14 predicted proteins | sample MGYA00519954_ERZ857998 | MGnify/ENA primary metagenome ERZ857998 (study PRJEB31778, sample SAMEA3449424) | human gut metagenome | biome: human gut; feature: human-associated habitat; material: faeces | place: United Kingdom | collected 2010/2012 ...
GGGAGGACATCCCCCGCCCGCGGGATCATGGAACGGTTGGCGAAAGCCGGTCAATAGGTGCGGTTGGGCAGCTCCTGCTCGGCAATGTCAGCGGGGAAGATCCCCTCTTCCAGCTCAATGGTGGCGGGTACTTCTTCGCCGGCCACAATCTTCTTGGCGGTTTCCATCAGGGTCTCGCCGAAGTTGGGGGTGTGCTCCACGGCGCAGTTCATCTTGCCCTCGATCATAGCGTTGAACTCGCCCTTGGCGGCGTCGATGGAGACGATGACGATGTCCTCACCGGGCTTCAGTCCGGCAGCCTCAATGGCCTGAATAGCGCCCAGAGCCATATCCCCGTTGCAGGAGAAGAGAATATCGATCTTGTCCCCGTCGGACTTCAGGAAGGACTCCATGACCTCCATGCCCTTGGCACGGGTGTACTCACCGGTCTGGGAACAGATGACGTTGTACTTGCCGCTGTTGGGGGATTCGGCCATGGCATCGGTGAATCCCTGCAGGCGGTCGGCGGCCACGGAGGAGCCGACCGTGCCCTCCAGAATCGCCACCTGGAACTGATCGCCGCCGGCACGGGGAGTCTTGCCCTCAGCAGTCATATACTCGTCAACCCAATTGAAGGCATTAGCACCCTCCTTCAGGGCGTCGGCAAAGATGTGGGTCACATACAGAGAGGGGTCCGCAGTCACGCCGCGGTCCACCAGGACCACCGGGATCCCGGCGTCCTTGGCCTCCTGCAGGACCGTATCCCAGCCGGTCTCCACGATGGGGCAGAAGGAGATCACATCCACGTCAGATGCGATGAAGGAGCGGATGGCCTTGATCTGGTTCTCCTGCTTCTGCTGTGCGTCGGAGAACTGGAGGGTCACGCCGGCGGCCTCCGCGGCAGCCTTGATGTTGTCGGTGTTGGCAGTGCGCCACTCGCTCTCAGAACCGACCTGGGCAAATCCAAGGGTGATGCTGTCCTCACTGCCGGCATCGGCGCTTTCCGCGCCTCCATCACTGCAGGCGGCCAGAGACAGGGCCATCGCAGCGGCCAAAACGCCGGTCAACCATTTCTTCAGTTTCATACCTTTCAATCCTTTCTCGCTTTCTTCATCTTCCGAATGGGCGGTCTCGCGCCCTGTGTTAAATAATATACAAGACGCCTCCACCTTTGAAAAGAGGCGCTCCAACGGGTTTTTATTTGAATTTTACAGAAAAAAGTCCGGCCGGAAAGCCGGACTTTTGCTTTTTTCTGCTGCTTCTCAGCTTTTTTACGATTTTGCCGGAATCTGTAGCGTGACCCGGGTCCCGCAGCCCAGCCGAGAACTCACGTGAATGCCGTAATCCGCTCCATAGGCCAGCTGAATGCGCTTTTGAATATTGGGCAGCCCAAACCCGCCCTCGGAAATCTGGCCGAGATCTCCGGCCACCTCCCGTTGCACTTCCTCCAATTTCTCAGGCGTCATGCCGCAGCCGTCATCTGCCACCTGAACCACCAGGCAACCGTCCTTCACATCGGCGCAGACGCGGATGGTGCCGCCCCCCCGCTTCTTTTCAATGCCGTGGTACAGCGCGTTTTCCACAAGGGGCTGCAGGCTCAGCTTTTGGATCCGGCAGTCCAAGGCTTCGGGCTCCGCCTGGATCTCATAGTTCAGGATATCGGCATAGCGCACTTTCTGAATATAGAGATAGCTTTGGATGCAGGACAGCTCCTCCTGAAGGGACACCACTGCGCGGCCTTTGCTGAGGACCACCCGGAAAAACCGGGAGAGGGACTGGACCACCTGAATGACCTGCTCCTTGTCCCCGGACTCCGCCAGCCAGACGATGATCTCCAGCGTGTTGTAGAGAAAGTGGGGATTGATCTGTTCCTGAAGCAGCCGCAGCTCCAGCTGCTCCTGGGTGCGGGTGTCCTCCTCCACTTTTTCCATCAGGCGCTGGAGTTTTGCCGCCATGCGGTTGAAGCTCTTGTTGAGGATGGTGACCTCATTCTCCCCGGCATCTTCCATCAGGGCATCAAAGTCGCCCTCCGCCAGCCGCCGGGTGTTTTCCACCAGCGCCTGGATGGGGTCGTTGATGGTCCGGTTGATGCGCATCAGCAAAAATGCCAGAACCGCCACCATCAGCACCACCGCCGCCAGATCCCCCAGCAGCAGCAGCTGAAATCCGGTCTGGAGCATCTGATCAATGGACTCCCCCCAGAGCAGCTCCAGATAAATGTATTCCTCAATCTGGTTGTACACCAGGGCGGAGACATCCCGAATCTGCTCCAGCGTCACATTCTGCAGTTCCAGGGACACGTCCGCATCAATCTCCTGCCCCAGCTTCTGACAGTACCGCTGCAGGGTGCCGAAGGTGCGCGTGGCAATCTGCAGCTGGATCCGGCCGTTTTCAGAATTGTTCTCCTGCTTCAGCAGATACAGCCCCTGGCGAATTTCCTCCATGTGGTGGAAGAGCTGGGTCGTCTCCAGGGTGCGGCGCCCCGCCACCAGATAATAGGCGTCCAGGCTCACGTCATCCCGGACAGTGGGGATCAGCTTGTTTGCGGAAATGACCCGCTCCGCCAGGATATGGTATTCTCCCAAAAAGTGGTGGGACAGGCCGATAACCAGCAGGTTGATACTCAACATCCCCACCAGGATGACCGTAAACCCCGCCAGGATCTTGCTCCGTATGCTCCCACGGCGGCCCAGGGCGGTTTTCAGGGCGCCGGCTGCACGACTCATCCGTCTCATAGCGTGTGGGAGCGGCGGTACTGGCTGGGCGTCTGCCCGGTGTTTTTCTTGAACAGCATGCTGAAATACTCCATATTCTGATACCCCACCCGTTCTCCGACCTCACTGACCCGCAGATCGCTGGTAATCAGCAGGCGTTTGGCCTGGCGAATTCGGACCTCCGTCAGATATTCACTGAACCCGACGCCAATTTTGGATTTGAAAAGCGTGCTGAGGTGGTTGGGGCTTACAGACACTGCATTCGCAACCGAGGAGAGGGACAGCTCCGGGTCCATATAGTGGCGGTCGATATACGCTCTGGCTTGCTCTGCGGAGGGCGTGTGCCGGCTGCCCCCGGGGCGGACCTCCATCACCTCTTCGCAGAGCTGGCAAGCCAGTGTCAGGAAATCATCTACGGAATTCGTCAGCAGAATACGCTTTTCCAGCAGATCCTCCTGGCGCAGGGATTCCGGAAGGGGGATCCGGTTTTCCTGGCAGAACTCATGGACCACAAAGAAAAGCTCTGTATAGAGATAGCAGCGATAGACAAAGGAGGAATACCCCGACTCGATGGTCGGCCGGTAGTGGGCCCAAAACGACGGAAGCGCAGACGGCTTCCCAGTCCGCAAAAAGTCCAGCAGGGTGTCCCGCTGGAAGGAGGTGGAGTGGGACAGCGTCTTGCTGTCTGCGGACTCCCGCTGCTTTTTCTGAATCGTCAGCAGATGGTATGCTTTCGGCAGGTCGCTGAGCCGGGCCGCCTGTTTTCCAGGCAGCAGATGCACGCTCAGTCCCTCCTGCCCGGCCAGCGCATCCAGCCATGCAGAGAACTCCCGCAATTTCGGGGGAAGCCCGGCCGCGTCTTCCGCCAGCAGCAGGAACGTGGCCCGCCCCCCATCAAAGCCGGAGCCGTATGCCATTGGCGCGGCATACAGCTTGTCCCGCAACGCCTCCCGATCCGGTATCACACCGTCCAGCTCCGTCAGGATGATCTGGTAGGCTCCTGCAGCCAAAGAGATCCCGAGCTGCGCCGCACGCTGGAACATCTGCGCCGGTCCCATCAGGATGCCGCTGTACAGATTGCTGAAAAAGAGCTCCCGCTGTGTGATGCTATGGCTCTGCCGCTCAATCCGCCGTGCGCGGCATTCCAAAATCTGCGCCTTGCTGCGGTCCACGGCTTCCAGAATATCCCTGCTGGAGACAGGCTTGAGCTATCTGGTGAGCACCTTCATCTCCCAGCGGACCAACCACCGCACCGACGAGTTCGGCGGCTGCTTTGAGAACCGGATGCGCCTGCCCAGGCTCATCATTGAGAACATCCGCCGCAAGACCGGCGGCAACCTGCCCATCCTCTGCCGCATCAACGCCAGCGACGAGGTGGAGGGCGGCCAGAGCGTCCAGGACGCGGCGGCCGTGGCCGCCTACTTAGAGCAGGAGTGCGGTGTGGACGCCCTCCACGTCACTCGGGCCGTCCACCTCCACGATGAGTTCATGTGGGCCCCCGGCGTCACCCACGGCGGCTTCAATGCCGACCTGGTGACGGAGATCAAGCGGGCGGTGTCCGTGCCCGTCATCGCCGTGGGCCGGTTCACGGAGCCCCAGTACGCGGAGCTGCTGGTGAAGCAGGGCCGGGTGGACCTGATCGCCTTCGGCCGCCAGAGCATCGCGGACCCGGAACTGCCCGCCAAGGCCCGCACTGGCCATCTGGAGGAACTGGCCCCCTGCATTGGATGTTTACTGGGCTGTGTGCCTAATATGTTTGCCGGCAGGCCCATCACCTGCGCAGTGAATCCCTGCGTGGGTCGGGAGGCGGAACTGACTCCCACCGCGACCGCAAAGCGGGTAGTCGTGGTCGGCGGCGGCCCCGGCGGATATTCCATCCTGGCCAACGCCCAGGATTCCACCGGCGCCCTGGGCATGGCCGGGGGCTATGCAGGGGCGGTATACGGCGGGCATATCCAGGATTCCAACGCCCACCAATTCGCCTATATCGTCGGCCAGATCGCGGCCGGCGGCTATGCGGGCCAGATGGAGCCCGGCGATGTGGCGAATCTACTAGGGGACGCCAGCATTCTGGGGTCCCTGGTTAGCGCGGACGCGGCCCTTGCATCCCTATTGCAAACCTTTGTGCCCACCATCCGCAACAGCAGTACCGACTGCGTGCCCTGCGGGGGCGCGGTGCGGGCCCAGGCTGCCTCGGACGCGGCGGTGCAGCGGGGCATGGCCGGAGGCTATGTGGGCCATAACATGGGCGGAAGCATCTGGGGCCTGAATACGGACCCCTGGAAAACCGCAACGGAACCCTATGCAGGCCCCACCAGCGTATGCAAGGCGGAGCGCATTCGCTCAGTTTACGGCGCGGAATACGCGGGGGGCTATACGGGCTTTATGGAGGCCGCCGACACGGCCAGCGTAGGCGGGCTCAACGTGTTGAACGGCTTGATCAGCGTGGACAATATCTTGGGCGCGTTGAGCGTCGTCTATCCCACCCAGGAGCATACGGCGGTTTACGGCCCGCTGGCCAACCTAGACTACCAGACCTGGAACGCTTGGGTGGAATATGTGGGCAAACACGGCGGCTATGGCTATGAGCTGGCCCAAACCGGCCCGGTAAGCAACCAGGAAGAGCTGGACGCCAAGCTGGCCGGGTTTGTCTACGGCTTCCACGTGGTGGCGGGCCGCAGCCAAAAGGACACCATGCTGGCCAACCAGGGCGGCGACGCCGGGGGCTATGTGGGCCTGATGCGCAGCGGCACCCTGACCAACTGCATGGCCTATGATGTGAAGCTGGTGCGGGCGCTGCGGGCTGCCGGCGGCTTTGCCGGCGGGCCTCCCGCTTTCACCTTTGCCGAAAGTCGCCGCTGCGGCGGGCCGATCAACTATGAAGGGGGACTCAACGTCCCCCTTCATGCTTCCCCCGCGTGGCCGCGGGGACTGATTCTTCTTTTTTGAACTCGCCTTACTTCTTCGCCATCTCCACAGCAACGCCCAGGGCAATCTCCATCATCTGGGTGAAGGTGGTCTGGCGGTCGGCGGCAGGCAGCTCCTCGCCGGTAATCAAGCTGTCGGAGATGGTACAGATGGCCAGGGCCCGCTTGCCCGCCTCGGCGGCGTTGCAGTACAGGGCCGCGCTCTCCATCTCTACAGCCAGCACGCCCATCTTGCCCCAGTCCAGAGTGTTGCCCGCCTTGTTGTAGAACACGTCGGAGCTGAGCAGGCTGCCCACATGGGGCTCGATGCCGAGCTTCCGGGCTACCGTCACGGCGGTCTCCAGCAGGGTGAAGTCCGCGATGGGGGCGAAGGTGCCGCCCAGGCCGAACTGGTGGGCGTAGTTGGAGTCCGTGCAGGAGCCCTGGCCGAACACCACGTCCCGCACCTTCAGCTGGGGGGAGATGGCGCCGGCGCTGCCCACCCGGATGATGTTGTCCACATCATAGAAGTGGAACAGCTCATGGGAGTAAATGCCGATGGAGGGCATCCCCATGCCGGAGGCCATGACGGACACAGGCGTGCCCTGATAGGTGCCGGTGTAGCCCTGGACGCCCCGGACGTTGTTCACCAGCCTGGAATCGGTCAGGAAGGTCTCGGCGATGAATTTGGCCCGCAGGGGGTCGCCGGGCATGAGAACGGTTTTGGCGAAATCGCCCTTGACGGCGTTATTATGGGGGGTAGGCATAGTGTCGGTTCCTCCTTATTTCTGTTCCATGGCCTTGACGATGCGGCTGGTGCCCAGACGGTCGGCGCCCAGATTCACGAAGTCCTCGGCGTCCTGCAAATCGGCGATGCCGCCGGCGGCCTTGATCTTCACATGGGGGGCCACATGGGCCTTGAACAGGGCCACGTCCTCGCGGGTGGCGCCGCCTCCGCCGAAGCCGGTGGAGGTCTTGATATAGTCCGCGCCGGACTCGGATACCACGCGGCACATCTCGATCTTCTCGGCGTCGGTCAGCATGCAGGTCTCGATGATCACCTTCAGCAGCTTGCCCGCGCAGGCGGCCTTCACCTGCTTGATCTCATCCAGCACCCGGTCGTACAGGCCGTCCTTGACCCAGCCGATGTTGATGACCATGTCGATCTCGGACGCGCCGTTCTTCACGGCGTCGGCCGCCTCGAAGCACTTGGCGGCGGTGGTGTCATAGCCGTTGGGGAAGCCAATGACGGTGCAGACGGCGATCTTGCCCGCCACATACTCCGCCGCCTGCTTCACATAGCTGGCGGGAATGCACACGCTGGCACAGCCGTACTTGACGCCGTCGTCGCAGATGGCCTGGATCTCCGCCCAGGTGGCGCTCTGGCTCAGCAGAGTGTGATCCACGCGGCTGAGGATGTCTTTCAGTTCCATAGTATCATTGCTCCTTTCGGAATTGTTACGATTTTGCGGGGATATTGTATCACATTCCAGCAAAAAAGGCAAGGCGCACGCCGCATTTGCGGCGCATGCCCTGCCCTCTTTTATTGTGGGGTCAGCTCTTGTTCAGCTTATAGAGGTTCTTATCGGCGGCAAAGTTGGTCAGCTCATACAGCACCAGCACATCGTCGGCCTCATCCGCCAGGGACTGCACGCCGTCGCGGTAGTAGCGCAGATCCAGCACGGTGATGGTGTCGTAGTCCTTCACCAGGAAGGGCAGGAAGCTGTTGGCAAAGCTGTCCTTCACCACCAGCAGGGACTTTCCGGTGTCCGCGCCGGTGTCGATGGTCACCTTGGCGTAGTTGCCGCCCATGAAGATCTTATAGTGATCCTTCTCCTCCAGAGCAGCCAGGCTGTACAGGCTGTCGGTCACCTCGCCGTCGCAGTCCATGGAGCGGATGGCGGCGTCAGACGCGATGGTCACCCGGTCATAGGGGCTGTCCGGCAGCAGCACCTTGGAGTACAGCGTGCCCCGGAAGCAGGTGCTGGCCGTTTCCAGCTGCCAGTCCTGCTGCTTATGCCCTGTGGCGGCACACCATACGCCGTAGGCGGTCTGCGCGCCTTCGGTAGTCCAGTGGTGGTCGGTACGGTAGTACATGTCCGCCGCGTCGGGCATCAGGGCGGCACGCAGGTCGATGGCCTGCTTTCCGAATTCGTTCAGCAGTGTGCCGAAGCAGGTGTCCGCGTCGAAGAGGGGCGCGTTGGCGGGCAGGTCGTCCCGGAGCATATAGGCGGGGGTGGGAACGATCATCAGGCGGCAGTCCTTATCGGGATTGTTGTCGAAGAATGTCCGCACCTGCTCCAGATTCTTATGGTACTGGGCAGTATCGAAGGTGTCGGGGGTAACCTTGGCGAAGTAGCGGCCGGAGCGGCCCAGCCAGGTGTCGTTGATCTCCAGCCGTCCGGCGGCCCGCTGCACCAGCGAGGCCGTCTCCATCCAGGTATCCCGCAGGGCGATCTGGTCAGAGACGTAGTCCTCCGCCTTCTGGGTGAAGGTGCCGTCCATGAGGGTCGTCCAGGTGAGCGTCGGCTTCAGCTGGAGGTAGCGGTTCTCGTTGGGAGAGAATTCCCGCTCCGGCGTCAGCAGCGAGGCCAGGGCCAGCGCCACCAGGATGCCGAAGATGGCCATCAGCGGCGCCAGCTCACGGCGCTTGTGTTCACTTTTCATCAGGCGTGTGCCGCCTTTCTCAGGGTTGCTCATAGATACACCTCCTTAGAAGCGGAAGTAGAGGAAGGGGTTATAGCTGTCGCCCACCAGGAAGGCCACCGACAGCAGCAGCAGCAACACCACGCCCACGGTGCGCAGCGCCACAGCGGCGGTGTCGGACAGCCGGCCCTCCACGCGGTTCCACAGCCGCAGCGGGCCGGTGGTGCAGCCGATGGCGGCGGCGATCAGCAGTACGGCGTTGGAGCGCAGCAGGTACGCCGCCGTGCCGTCGGCAAAATGGGCGGTGAACATGGCGGAGACGTACTGCCCCAGCTGGCCGAAGTCGGTGATGGCGAACAGCACCCAGCCCATGATGAAGGCAAAGACGGTGTACACATGGCCCACCCATTTGGGGGCCTTGTCCAGCCACCGCAGCAGGAAGATCTTCTCCAGGATCAGCAACACCGCGTAATAGAGGCCCCACAGCACGAAGTTCCAGCTGGCCCCGTGCCACAGGCCCGTCAGGAACCAGACGATAGCCAGATTCAAAATCTGCCTTCCCTTACCGTGGCGGTTGCCGCCCAGCGGGATATAGACATATTCCCGGAACCAGGTGCCCAGGCTGATGTGCCAGCGCCGCCAGAATTCCGTGACGGTGCGGGACTCGTAGGGGTGTTCAAAGTTTTCCAGGAAATGGAAGCCAAACAGATGCCCCAGGCCGATGGCCATGTCGGAGTATCCGGAGAAATCGAAGTAGATCTGGAAGGTGAAGGCGATAGCGCCCAGCCACGCCGTCACGGCGGAGGGTGCGGACATGGCGCTGATCTGCTCCCACAAAGCGCCCACCTGATTGGCGATCAGCACCTTTTTGGCCAGGCCCACCACAAAGCGCTGCATACCGCGGCTGGCCTCGAACACGCTCTCCCGGCGGTACATCAGCTCGTGCTCCACCGTCTTGTACTGGACGATGGGGCCGGCGATCAGCTGGGGGAACAGCGTCACATACGCGCCCACGTTGAGGATGTTTTTCTGGTCCTTGACAATGCCCCGGTACACGTCGATGGTGTAGGACATGGTCTGGAAGGTGTAGAAGCTGATGCCGATGGGCAGGGCCAGTCCCAGTGCGGGGATGCCCGCGCTCAGCAGGCTGTTCAGGTTATCGATGGCGAAATCCGTGTACTTGAAGAAGCCCAGGATGCCCAGGTTGCCCACCACATCCACGATCAGCACCGCCTTGGCGGCCTTCTGCTTTCCGGCATCCCGGAAATGGCCGATGAGCCGGGCGTTGGTGTAGTCGAACACCGTGGAGAACAGCATGATCAGGATATACTTCGGCTCACCCCAGCCGTAGAACACCAGGCTGAACAGCAGCAGCACGGTATTGCGTGCCTTGCGGGGACACAGGAAATAGATTCCCGCCACCACGGGCAGGAAGATCAACAGAAAGGCGGTGCTGCTGAATACCATAAGGCGTTCTCCTTTGGAAAATTTACAGGTCGTTTACGGCGTTTTTGCCGGAAAGTGGGACAGAGCAGCGCTCTGTCCCACAGGGGATGATAGGTTGTGTGAATCGTATCCAAGTCGCTCTTGCGCAAGACGCGGACGTAGGGGCCGGCGTCCTCGACGGCCCGTCGGCTTACCAGAGCATTATCGTAAAAGGGACGGGGCGTCGAGGACGCCGCCCCCTACAACATATCGCCGGTATCTTTCTGCTTGCCGCAAGCCTTTTGGCAATGAAATCGAAGATCTCATGCCAGAATCGTTTTACACCACGTTGTGCAGGTCGCTGACCAGCGCCGTAGAACGAATGGCGGACAGATTGTTGACGAACAGCACGTCCTGAACGCCCTTATCCACGGCGAACTGGCTGATGCTGCCCTTCCAGTACCGGTAGTCCAGCACATAGATGGTCTGATAGTGATCCGTCAGGAACGGCACAAAGGCGTTGCCGAAGGACTCCTTCACCACGATACAGCGGGAGCCGTCGGTCACATCGGGGTTGTTGATGACGGAATAGGCGTTGTCACCGGTGATGAACGCGCCGTATTTCAGGCTGGCGGGGGCGGTGGATTCATCGTAGATGATCTTGCCCCGGGTCAGGCTGGCGTTCTCGCTGTCGCCGTAGTCCAGCGTGGCCTCGGTGCTGAGCGGATGATAGGCCACCACCTTATCGGGATTGGCTCCCATGGCGGCGTTCTGGTTGGAATCCCGGTAGAAGGTGCCCAGAAAGCCGTCATACTCATCCACCTTATAGCTGGCGAGGGGCGTGGGCGTGATGCCCTTGGCCTTGCAGAACTGCTCGTAGGCGTAGTAGGCGCCGGTGGCCGTCCAGTGATGGTCGGTGCGGAAATAGACATACTCGGTACGGTGGGCCAGCAGCGCGTCATACAGCGCCACGGACTTCACATTGCCGTTCATGTAGCCGATGATCTTCTGCTCGGCGGCCTTCTGGTCGGCGAAGATATCCTTGCCGTACAGCTCGTCCGGCAGGCAGATACCGGAGCTCAGGGGGATGGGCAGCATGTACACGTTGGCCTTGCCCGCCAGTGCGTCCGCCACGGCGTTGACGTTGTCGGCGTACTTCTTGGCGGTGCTGTCCACATAGCTGTACATCTCATAGCCGGTGTCGCCCACCCGGTACACGGCGTCATACTGCTGCTGATCGCCCTGCAGCTCGATCTTCTGATAGGTGGGGGTGGTGTCGTCCGGCGTGACGGGATCGGCGGCGTTGGGGTCGTCCGTATTGCCGGGGTCGGTGGTATCGCCGGTGGCGGGAGGCGTATTCGCGTCGTCATTGGCAGGCTTTTTGTCCTTGCCCAGATTGATGATGATCAGCACCACGGCGGCGATGGCCACCACCAGCGCGATCAGCAGCATCAGGGGCGACACGCCCCGGCGGCGTCCTCTGTACCGGCTCATTTCAGATAGCCCTCCACGATGGAGGTGGCGGCGGCGGTGTCATCGCTGACGCACAGCACCACCAGGGTGCCGGTCTGGCGCAGCAGCGCGCCGTCGATGCGGGCCTCTTCCTCCGGCTGATAGAGGTTGGCCTCACGCTTCAGGTCGTCCAGATAGGTCTGTACGTTGGCGTACAGGGTCTTGGCGTCATCCTCGCTGGCGCACTGGCCCACGATGATCAGGTCGGCAGTGTTGCCGTCGGCCATGTAGCCGGCGATGGTGGTGCCCTCGGGGGGATCCAGCTTATAGTTCAGATCCTCCACGGCGGTGGCGATCATATCGGCGCTGTAGGGCACATTGCTCTTCAGGTCGTCGGCCAGCTTCTGGACGTCCACGGTCTTGGTATCGCTTCCGCCGCCGCAGGCGGCCAGCGTCAGCATCATCATAGCCGCCAGCAGGGCGGCGAGCATCTTTTTCATCCGATATCCCTTCCTTTTTTCTGGCCCTTGCGGGCAAATATGGGTGTTTTCTCTCGTACCTGCGCAGAGACTGCGCCATCTGCTATCATAGCATAAGTATAGACGGATTTGAAGTGCTATTTGTTCCCGCCGCGAAAAATTTTACATTTCGTTCACAGCCCCTAGTATGCACCGGGAGACCGGGGCTCTATTCCGTCAATAGACCCGTTTTTCCAGCGCGTGGCACAACGGCGCGAAGGTCATGGGCCACACCGCCCCGGCAAACAGCACCATGACGGCATAGCGCACCGCGCCGCCCGCTCCCGCGCCCAGCAGCGCCGCCAGCGGTGCCTTCAGCGCAGCCCGGATGGCCAGCAGCAGCACAAGGCCGCCCGCCAGCTTGATGAGCTGCACATACCAGACGGCACGGGTATCAAAATGGATGAACCGGACATCCAGCCACCAGGCCGCCAGCAGACCCACCGTGGCCCCCAGCAGCTTCCAGGCGTTTTCCACGCCGTGGGACAGGTTGTCGGCGTCCACGTCCGCCGGGAAGTGATACAGCGACACGAACAGCAGATAGCCCACCGCCAGCGCCAGCATCACGCCGATCACCGCGGCCATGACACCGTGGCGGACGTCGCTGCGCTCCATGATGGGATAGAGCAGGAACAGCAGCGCCACCGCCGTGACGGCGGCTACTCCCACGTCCAGCGGCGTGTGGACACCCAGGTACATGCGGGAGAAGGGCACCAGCACCGCGATGACGATGCAGACGATGCGCACCCATCTGCGGCGGGTGAACTGGGCAATGCCGCCGAAGGTGCCCACGGCGTTCTGGGTATGGCCGCTGGGGAAAGAATAGCCGGTGGCCTGGGCGCGGGCGCTCTCTACAATGGTGAAGTTGCTGTCCAGCACCCACGGGCGCGGGATACGGAAGAGCAGCTTCAGGAACTGGTTCAGCACCGTTCCGGCAAAGCCCACCGCCAGCAGATAGTAGCCGTGGCGCTTGCTGACGCACCAGAAGACGAACAGCGCCGCCACCATAAAGACGGTCTCCTCCCCCAGGTGAGTGATGGCCGCCATCACCGTGTCCAGCCACGGCGTGCGGATGGATTCCAGGGCGTACAGCACCTGCATAACGGATCCCCTCCCCTTTTCTCATTCAGTATGTCCAGTATACCGTGTTTTCAGCGCGGTGTCTATCCCCGCTGGAATTGCCGGAGGTATTCCGCCACGGAGCGGGTCATCTCCCGGGAAAAGTCGGAGTTGTACTTCCGCTCACAGAAGGCCGCGCACCACTCCTCGAAGGGTCTGGCCCCGCAGTTGTGGGCCAGCATGTCCCGCAGCTCGGCCCCGTCCATGGAGCGATAGGTGTTCTGGTGGACGATATGCGCCATGGGGCAGCGCTGGGGCTTGGGGCGCTCCCGCTGCTGCGAGGTGGGCCAGCCGAACACCAGCATCACCGCCGGGAACACATACTCCGGCAGGTGCAGCAGCGCGCGCTGCCGGGCGCAGTTCTCCATGATGTCGCCGATATAGCAGGAGCCCAGGCCTAGGCTCTCGGCGGCCACCACGGCGTTCTGGGCCGCGATGGCGGCGTCGGAAAAGGCCAGCATCAGGTCGCCCACACCGGGCGCTCTCGGGTCGCAGCCCGCCTCGTGGTAGGCGTCGTACCACTTCTTGCAGTCGGCGCAGAACACCAGCACCATGGGCGCCCTGGCGATGAAGGACTGGTGGTCGCAGGTCTCCGCCAGGGCGTCCTTCAGGGCCTGGTCGGTGATATCCAGAATGGTATAGAGCTGCTGGCAGCCCGCCGTAGGCGCCTCCGCGGCAGAGCGCAGGATGGCCGCCTTCATCTCAGCCGGAACGGAACGGTCCTCAAAGACCCGGACGGACTTCCGGCGGTACAGGCTCTCGATGATCTCATTCATAGCGCTTGCTCCTTTCATAGCTGCTGGGCCAGCAGGATCACGCCGGAAATACCCACGAAGATATAGACCACCGTGCGCATGACGTTGGCGTTCAGCTTTCCGGCGATCCTGCCGCCCACCACCGCGCCCAGCAGGATGCAGACGGTGCCTGCGGCGGCATAGGGCAGGATCTCCGGCCGGAGCAGGCCGCTGTACAGGCGGCCCACGATGCCGGTGATGCCGGTGACGGTGAAGAGGAACTGCATGCAGGCCAGATAGCTGACATGATCCTCCGCTGCCGCCACATAATATAACGCCATGGGCGGACCGCCGATGGCAAACAGGCCCGCGCTGACGCCGCACAGCGCGCCGCAGATCACGCCCGCAGCGGGCTTGGGGGCAAGGCGCACCCGCTTGGCCACCACCAGGAAATACAGGGCCAGCAGGATCAGAAACACGGCGAACACCAGCACCAGGATCTGCAGATCAAGGCCGTTCACAAAGGGCATGGTCAGCAGATTCGTCACAGCGAAGGCAATGGTAGGCGGCAGTGCCACCCGCCACTGAACATGCCTGCGGTACTTCCAGAACAACGCTATACAGAACAGCTGGTTGATGACAATGGCCAGCGCCGGGGCGTCGATCATATCAAAATAAAAGGGCAGCACCATCATCAGAAACACGACGGAGCCAAAGCCCGTGACAGACTGAATGATCCCGGCCACCAGACTGGCCGCCGCCACAACGAACCAGATCATTGCGTCACCTCCCTGCCGTATCCGGCTGTTTTTTGCTATCATAACACACCGCTTTCCAAAAGGGAAGCCCCGGCGGTTTTCGCCGGGGCTTCCGCGTTAAATCGCCGTCTTTTTCTTCCATGCGTCTCCGATTTCTTAACGGACCTTTAATCATCAGCTCGTGTTAATTCTCGCTCTTTGCACAATTTGTCGCAAATTTTCACAAAATACAGATATTTTCTTCCGATTGAGCAGGAAAAGACATGTTTCGACAGCGGCCTTGTGCTAGAATCCCCTCACCAGGACAGAAAACGTATTCACACATGAAAAGCCGTATCACGGCAGATGAGGAGGTAGTTATGAATTATGTAACGCGTACAGTATCTCTGATCAAGATCGCGTTCCATTCCAACAGGATCCGACAGTACCGGCAGCAAGGCCGAACGCTGATGCGCAGTCTCGGCCAGCCGGCATTGCCGCAGCTCATTCGTCTGACACACCAGATCGACCACCATGGCTATCTGCTGTTTCAGCTGGAGCGCGAGTTTGCGGAACAATAAAGCGGCATACATAACAGGAAAAGCCAGTCGTAAGACTGGCTTTTCCTTAGCTTTTTATTCAGTTCTTCTTTTTGCCCAGATAGGCCTCCTTGATGGACTCGTCGGCCAGCAGCTCCGCGCCGGTGCCGGACTTGGTGATGTTTCCGGTCTCCAGGACGTAGGCATAGTCGGCGATCTTCAGGGCCATGTTGGCGTTCTGCTCGATCAGCAGCACGGTGACACCCT
>ERZ857998.2886-NODE-2886-length-15027-cov-48.621293_pt1 | contig 15027 bp, 10 predicted proteins | sample MGYA00519954_ERZ857998 | MGnify/ENA primary metagenome ERZ857998 (study PRJEB31778, sample SAMEA3449424) | human gut metagenome | biome: human gut; feature: human-associated habitat; material: faeces | place: United Kingdom | collected 2010/2012 ...
TTCCTTAACTTTGATTAACTCTATTTTTTCATACGAAACTTTACACTATCATTAAGTTTATTATACAATATAAATTATAACCTAAATATATCAATAAAAAGCTATATTAAAAACATTTTCATACTTTAAATGCTCTAATATAGCTTTTTATCTTATTTTAATGTTCTAAACTCAAATCCTTGAGATTTTAAATAATCTATTGCACTTTGCAAATATTCCACAGTTCCGCTTTTATTATCAGTATCATGCATAAGTATAATGGCAACATCCTGATTCCCCACTGTTTCTTTTAATTTATTTAATAATACTTCTTTAGGTAAATCTTTTGATTCAGCATCTCCATTTAATGAATTCCAATCTACTTGCCAAATATTTTTCTCTTGTAATACTTTGTCTAACTCTTGAGTTCCTTTCCAACTAGAATGTCCTCCTGGTAATCTGATTAATCTAGTATTAAAATCTTTACCTAATATAGATTTTAATAGCATATCATTCTTCTCTAAATCCTTCATAAAAGCATTTACATCTACAGTTCTATTAGGATAAAGTTGTGAATAATTATGAGAGTATCCATGACTACCTATAGCGTGTCCCTCTTTTGCTATCCTCTTTAAAATCTCTTCTGATCTACTATTATTATCTATTGCTGAACCTAATACAAAAAATGTAGCTTTAATATCATTAATTTTTAATATATCTAATATCTTTTCTGTGGAATGTTCTGATGGCCCATCATCAAAAGTTAAATATGCTATTTTCTTGCCATCTTCTCTATAAAAATTCCATTTATACATTGTTTCTGGTAAAATCTTCGAAGCATCATCTGCATTAATATCATTTTCTAAAGTTATATATCCCGAATTGTCTAAATTAACTTCTTTATTTTCTATAGTAATTTCTTCATTTTCTATATTAACTTCTTTATTTTCTATATTTACTATTTCTTTATCACTCTTAATTATTTTATGATTTTTATGATTTTTATCTATATTCTCTGTAGCTACTTTATTATCTGATTCATCTTCATTATATTTTGATATGTAAACTGAATCATTCTCATTATTATTAGTTAATGCTTCTACTTGCATATAACTATTTCCATTTGTAACTTCTAATTTTTCTAATATCATAAATGTAATGCTTGTACTCAATGCTAAAAAAATTAAAAATAATATCACTCTTTTTCTTACTTTTTTTATTTTTCGTTTTTTTATTACTTTATTATTCATTTTACATCACTATCTCCTACAGGCTCTTCTTAAATTAATTATATAAAAATTAGTATCTTAAATCTTTACAATATGTTGAAAAATAGTTACAAACATATTACATTCTTCGTATTTTTTAATTAACTCTTTAATGAATTAGTTTAAATAACAAAAAAAAGAGTTTTATAACAATAGACTAGAATCTATTCTTATAAAACTCTTTTAAATTAAAATGGCTCCGTGGAGAGGATTCGAACCTCCAACCTATCGGTTAACAGCCGAGTGCTCCACCATTGAGCTACCACGGAATACTATAAATAATTTTAAAATTAAAATGGCTCCGCGAAGAGGATTCGAACCTCCAACCTATCGGTTAACAGCCGAGTGCTCCACCGTTGAGCTATCGCGGATTATTTGCTACATTTGTTATTATATCAAGTTTTATTAATAATGCAAGTGTTTTTAATAAAAATTTTCTTATTATTTTTTTACTTCACTATATTCTCCTATGAAAATCTACTATTTTACTAGGCTAAAACATTCTTTAAATAAAATTAAGAACTATCGCTAATGAATTTATTATTCACTAATACGATAGTCCTATAATTGTTTAAACTAAATTTAGTAGTTTTTATATTAATTTATTAATTCTGTCACAGTCCTTGTATATCCTACTTTACTGGTTTCATTGTTGGGAACATTATAATGTCTCTTATAGATGCTGAATCTGTTAAGAACATTATAAGTCTATCTATACCTATTCCTAATCCACCTGTTGGAGGCATACCTGTTTCTAATGCACTCATGAACTCTTCATCAATCATATAAGCTTCATCATCACCAAGTTCTCTTTCTTTTTCTTGTTGATTGAATCTTTCTCTTTGAACTATTGGATCATTTAATTCTGAATATGCATTACATATTTCTCTACCAAATACAAAACCTTCAAATCTTTCAGTAAACATATCGTTACCTCTCTTCTTCTTTGTAAGAGGTGATATTTCTACTGGATAATCGCATATAAATGTTGGTTGAATCATATGTTGCTCACAATATTCTTCATATAAAGAATTTAAAACTTCACCCTTTGTAACATGAGTTAAGTTCTTCTTAAACTCTAAATTCTTTTCTTTAGCAATAGCTTGAGCTTCTTCGTTAGTTGCTATTGAATTAAAATCAATTCCTGTATATTCTTTTACTGCATCTACCATTGTTATTCTTCTCCATGGTGGTGCAAAATCTATTTCAGTACCTTGATACATAACCTTAGTACTTCCATTTACTTTTTCACATACATAAGCAACCATATTTTCAGTAATTTCCATCATATCATTATAATCAGCAAAAGCTTGATATAATTCTATCATAGTGAATTCTGGATTATGTCTAACTGACATACCTTCATTTCTGAAAGTTCTTCCCATATCATATACTTTTTCTAAACCTGCTACTATAGCTCTCTTTAAATATAATTCTGGAGCTATTCTAAGATACATATCTATATCTAAAGTATTATGATGAGTTATAAAAGGTCTCGCTGAAGCACCACCTGCTATTGGTGAAAGCATAGGTGTTTCAATTTCTATAAATCCTCTATTATCTAAATATTCTCTAATTCCCTTTAGTATAGCAGCTCTTTTAATAAAGTTTTGCTTAACTTCTGGGTTAGATATCATATCTACTTCTCTTTGTCTATATCTTAAGTCTGGATCCTTTAATCCATGCCATTTTTCTGGTAATGGTTTTAAAGATTTACATATCAATTCAAAGTTTTTAACTTTTACAGATACTTCTCCTGTCTTAGTCTTAAAAACTTCTCCTGTTGCAGCTACCCAATCTCCTAAATCGTAAGTCTTATATGATTTTAAAGCTTCTTCTCCAACTTCGTCTATTTTTATAAATAGTTGAATTTTTCCATCTCTATCATGAATATCTGAGAATACAACTTTACCTTGCCCTCTCTTAGACATTATTCTTCCAGCTACTGTTACAATAGTCCCTTCTAGATTGTCATAATCTGCCTTAACTTCTTCTGACATATGAGTTCTTTCAACCTTATAAACGTCAAAAGGATCTTTTCCTTCCTTTTGTAGTTGTAATAGTTTCTCTCTTCTTAAAGCTTCTTGTTCATTAAACTGAGACTCTAACTCTTGTATATTCATTTCCTCAGTTGACATTGATATCCCTCCGTTACTCTCTTCTTATTCCTAAAATCTCGAACTTGTTTGTTCCTCCTGGTACTAATACCTCTACTAATTCTCCAACCTTTTTACCTAATAGTGCTGCTCCTACTGGTGACTCATTTGATATTTTATAATTCATAGGGTCTGCTTCTGCTGAACCTACTAATGAATATTCAACTTCTTCATCGAATTCATAGTCTTTAACCTTTACTATAGTTCCAACTGCTACTTTATCTGTAGGTATTTCTGATTCGTCAACAACTACAGCATTTTTTAACATATTTTCTAATTGTATGATTCTACCTTCTGTGAATGCTTGTTCATTTTTAGCTTCATCATACTCTGAGTTTTCACTTAAATCTCCATATCCTAATGCAACTTTTATCTTTTCTGTTATTTCTTTTCTTTTTACGCTTTTTAAGAATTCTAATTCATCTTCTAATTTTTTTACGCCTTCGTATGTCATTACGAATTTTTTAGTCTCACTCATGATTTTCTCCCCTTCAAATTCTACTTTATTCAAAAAAACTAACAATAATTTTTATATTGTCAAAATCATTTAAAACATTATAAATCAGCAAATAATATCTGTCAACTAATCTCGAATATAAGTGTTATATTCATAAAAAAATTCTTATATTAGTCAACAGATATATATTATTCTTGTTTTTTATATATTTATTCATAAAAGTTTTTTATATTCAAATTAATATTATTATTTATTTTAAAATTTTAATAAATCATTCTTATAACTATTTAATATTTCAATTACTGCATCACTTTCATCTAACGAGTTTATTACAACTTTTATATCATTACTTTTAGGCATTCCTTTTAAATACCAAGAAGCATGTTTTCTCATTTCTCTTACTGCTTTTCTTTCACCGTCATTTTTAATTGCTAATTCATAATGCCTTAAACACATATTAATCCTATCTGAATAAGTTATTTCTTGTGGCTCTAACCCCTTTAATTTGTTCTCAATTTGCTTAAATATCCAAGGATTGCCCATACTACCCCTTGCCACCATTATTCCATCACAATTAGTTTTATTTTTTAATTCCAAGGCATCTTCAGGATTAAAAACATCTCCATTTCCTATTACAGGAACAGAAACAGCTTCTTTTACTTGTCTTATTATATCCCAATCTGCCTTTCCTTCATACATTTGTTGTTTAGTTCTTCCATGTATTGCTATAGCATCAACTCCTGCATCCTCAATTATCTTTGCAAATTCAACAGCATTTATACTTCCTTCATCAAAACCTTTTCTAAACTTTACTGTAACTGGTTTTGTAGAAACTTTCTTAATTTCTCTTACTATATTTGCTGCTAATTCTGGATGCTTCATAAGAGCTGATCCTTCTCCATTTTTAGTTATCTTATTAACAGGACATCCCATATTTATATCAATTAAACAAACATCCTGCCTATCATTAAAATTTCTTTGTACAACTTCAGCCATTATCTTAGGATTATTTCCAAATATCTGAATAGCTACTGGGGCTTCTTCTTCTGAAATCCTAAGAAGTGATTTTGTATTTTCGTTTCCATAGTAAAGAGCTTTAGCACTTACCATTTCAGTATAAACTAAACCACATCCCATTTCCTTACATAATCCTCTAAAAGATATGTCTGTTACTCCTGCCATAGGTGCTAGAAAAACATTATTTTCAAATTCTAGATTACCAATCTTCATATTATACTACTCCTTATTTTTTTCGTATATTATTCTTAACCCCTCTAATGTTAAACTAGAATCTACCTTATCTATAACCTCAGTTTCCTTTGCAATTAGATTTGCTAATCCACCTGTTGCTACTACTAAAGGCTCATCACAACCAAAATCCTTCATTTCATCTTTCATTTTTCTAACTATATATTCTACCTGACCTATATACCCATATATTATTCCCGCTTGCATACTAGATATGGTATTTTTACATATTAAATTTTTAGGTGTCTCAAGTTCTACTCTAGGAAGTTTAGCTGCTCTATCAAATAAAGCATCTGAAGCTATTCTCACTCCTGGAGTAATACATCCACCTAAATAATTTTGGTCCTTAGTTAAGGCACAAAATGTAGTTGCTGTACCAAAATCTATTATTATTAAATCCTGTTTATATTTATCATGTGCAGCAACAGCATTAACAATTCTATCTGCCCCTACTTCTTTAGGGTTATCATATTTTATATTAATTCCCGTCTTAACCCCAGGTCCTACTATTATAGGATTAATTTCAAAGCTCTTTTTTATCATATTCTCTAAGGAATGCATTATATTCGGAACAACTGATGATACTATTATTCCCTTTACTTCCCTAGGATTAAATCCACTTTGATGGAAAAGCTGCATAACTTGAATAGAGTACTCATCTGATGTTTTCTTTGCATCTGTAGAAATTCTCCATCCCACAATATTTTCCGAACCTTTATATACACCCAAAACAATATTAGTATTGCCAACATCAACTACTAGTATCATACAAGCACCACCTTAATACAATTAAAAGCAGCTTTAAAAGCTGCCTTGTTTAAAAATATAACCTCAACAAATTTAACAATTTAATTTTAACAATTACAAATTATTTGTCAAGTGTTGTAAATTCTATATATCAAAATAATCCTACTATTTCACCATTATCTAATATATCCATATTATTAGCCGCTGGTACTTTAGGAAGCCCTGGCATTGTCATAATATCACCATTTAATACAACAATAAAACCAGCACCATTAGATACTCTAACTTCTTTAACTGTTATTTCAAAATTCTCTGGTCTTCCCTTTAGGTTTGGATTATCTGATAAAGAGTATTGTGTCTTTGCCATACAAATAGGTAATTTGTCCAATCCAAATTTTTCAAGCTCAAGAATTTGTTTTTTAGCATTAGCAGTAAATACAACCCCCTTAGCTCCATATATCTCTTTAGCTATAGTATTTATTTTCTCTTCAATACTTGAGTCTACTTCATAAATTGGGCTAAAATTAGAGGTTTCATTATCAAGTATACTGCAAACAGCTTCACCTAACTCAATTCCACCTTCTCCACCTTTTGCCCATACATCAGATAAGGCAACTTTAACTCCCAATTTGTTACAATAGTCTTTAATGAAATCAAGTTCTTCCTCACTATCACTTACAAATTTATTAATTGCAACTACTACTGGAACATTATACTTCTTAATATTTTCAATTTGCTTTTCTAAATTTCCTATTCCTTTTGTTAAGGCTTCTAAATTTGGTGTGCTAAGCATATCCTTTGGAACTCCACCATGATTCTTTAAGGCTCTGACTGTTGCAACAATAACAACACAATTTGGTTCAAGCTCTCCATATCTACATTTTATATCTAAGAATTTTTCAGCACCTAAATCAGCTCCAAATCCAGCTTCAGTTACTACTATATCACCTAATTTAAGTGCCATTTTAGTAGCAATTATAGAGTTGCATCCATGTGCTATATTAGCAAAAGGTCCACCGTGAATTATTGCAGGAGTGTTTTCTAAGGTTTGAACTAAGTTTGGCTTTATAGCATCCTTCATTAATAAAGTCATAGCCCCTTGAATATCTAGCTGCTTTGCATATACTGGATTTCCATCTAAATCATATGCAATTAATATATTTCCCATTCTTTCTTTAAGATCTGATAAGCTATTTGCTAGACAAAGTATAGCCATAATTTCTGAAGCTACAGTAATCATAAATCCATCTTCTCTTAAAAATCCATTTAACTTACCCCCTAAGCCAACAACTATGCTTCTTAAGACTCTGTCATTCATATCTATTACTCTTTTAAATACTATTCTTCTTGAATCAATTCTTAAAGTATTTCCTTGATGTATATGATTATCTATAGCTGCTGCTAATAAATTATTTGCACTAGTTATAGCATGCATATCTCCAGTAAAATGCAGATTTATATCCTCCATAGGAACAACTTGTGCATAGCCGCCACCTGCAGCACCACCTTTTATTCCAAATACAGGTCCAAGTGATGGTTCTCTTAATGCTATAACTGCATTTTTCCCCATTTTACAAAGAGCTTGACCAAGTCCTACTGTAACTGTTGATTTACCTTCACCAGCAGGAGTTGGATTTATTGCAGTCACTAATACTAATTTGCCATTTTTATTAGCTTTATTTTTATTAAAAATATCTAATGACAACTTACATTTATATTTTCCATACTGCTCAATGTCATCTTCTGTTAAGTTTAACTTAGCTGCAATCTTAGTTATAGGTTCCATTTTAGCTTCTTGAGCTATTTGTATATCACTCTTCATATTCACACACTCCTATTTAAAAGATTTAATTAATTCTTATTATTTACATAAATTATACCACTTAATCTTAAATATTAAAACATAAACTCGAATATTTCTTTTTATTACTTATTCATAATTCGCTATTAATCATATTTTAAATACTTTTTATCGATTTTTATACGTGTTTATAAAAAATTATATATAAATATAAAATTTACCTATTAAAATTTAATAAGGAGTTGTTTAAAAACAACTCCTTAATTTATTTTAGCTTTCATTAAAAATTCTTTGGAATTCTTCACCATCAATTTTTTCTTTTTCTAGTAAAGCTGCTGCTACTGCATGAAGTTTATTTATATTTTGGCTTAATAAAGTTTCTGCTCTTTCATAAGCTTCATCTATAAACTTCTTAACTTCCTTATCTATTTCTGCACCAACTTCTTCACTAAAGTTTCTTCCATGTCCTAAGTTCTTACCTAAGAATACTTCATTATTATCTGAGCTATAAGATATTGTTCCAAGCTTTTCACTCATACCATATTCCATAACCATAGCTCTAGCTATAGCACTTGCTCTATCTATGTCATTTTTAGCCCCTGTAGAAATATCTGAAAGAATTAGTTTTTCAGCTACTCTACCACCTAATAATCCAACCATCTCATCCTTTAACTTTTCCTTTGAAGTATATGATCTATCTTCATTTGGTAAGTGCATAGTATATCCACCTGCCATACCTCTTGGTATTATACTTATTTCATGAACTGGGTCTGAATGTTCAAGAAGATTCATAACTACAGCGTGACCTCCTTCATGATAAGCTGTAAGCTTCTTATCATGCTCACTCATTACTCTACTCTTCTTTTCAGGACCAGCTATTACCCTAGTTATAGCTTCTTCAAATTCCTGCATTCCTATTAATTTTTCACTTCTTCTAACTGCTAACAAAGCTGCTTCATTAGCTAAGTTTTCTATATCAGCTCCACTAAATCCTGGTGTTCTCTTAGCTAATACCTTTAAATCTACATCTTCAGCTAAAGGTTTTTTCTTAGTGTGAACTTTAAGAATTTCTTCTCTACCCTTAACATCAGGAGCTCCAACAACTATTTGTCTATCAAATCTACCTGGTCTTAATAAAGCTGGGTCAAGGATATCTGGTCTATTAGTTGCAGCAATCATTATAATCCCTTCATTAGCACCAAATCCATCCATTTCAACTAATAATTGATTTAGAGTTTGTTCTCTCTCATCGTGTCCACCACCAAGTCCTGCACCTCTTTGTCTACCAACTGCATCTATTTCATCTATAAATACCAATGATGGAGCACTTTTTTTAGCTTGTTCAAATAAATCTCTAACTCTTGACGCACCTACACCAACAAACATTTCAACAAAGTCAGAACCTGATATACTATAGAATGGAACACCCGCCTCACCTGCAATAGCTTTAGCAAGTAATGTTTTACCTGTTCCTGGAGGACCAACTAATAATACTCCTTTAGGTATTCTTGCTCCCATCTGAGTATACTTAGATGGTTGTTTTAAGAAATCTACAATTTCTTCCAGTTCTTGCTTTTCTTCATCAGCGCCAGCAACGTCATCAAAGGTAACTCTTTTTGCATCTGGAGGCATTATTTTAGCTCTACTTTTTCCAAAGTTCATTACTCCTCTTCCACTTCCGCCACCTTGAGATTGTTGTGTCATCATAAAGAAGAATACGAATACTAACACTAAAATCATTATTGTTGGAATTATACTTATCCAAAGACTACTATTTGATGGTTGTTTAAAATCAACCTTCACATCATCCTTTGGATTTTCAGACATTAACATTTGCACCATTTCCTTTGGAGCATATGTATTAAATTGCTTATTGTCTCTTGTTTTACCTGATATAAGCATCTTATCAGGTTGAACCATAATACTTTCTATTTCATTTCCTATCCATTTTTGTTGGAAATCACTGTATGATATCTCATCTGCCATTTTGCCACTATTCCACAAAAACGTTGCAGAAAAGAATAATATCAAAATTACAAATATCCATACTGTTGCGCTTGAATATTTTTTCATTCAAGGCCCCCCTTTCGTCTAGTTTTATTATATTGCACTATTATACTATATTTCATTTTATTTTTTATATACTTCTTCTTTTAATATTCCTACATATGGTAAATTTCTATATCTTTCTGCATAGTCTAATCCATAGCCCACCAAAAACTCATCTGGCACTTCAAATCCACAGTATTTTACATCTAAATCTACCATTCTTCTAGATGGTTTTGTTAATAAAGTAACTATTTCTATACTATTTGCTTTTCTAGCTTTTAAATATTTTAATAAGTAATCTAAAGTAACTCCACTATCTATTATATCTTCTACTATTATAATGTCCTTACCTTCAATACCATGATCTAAATCCTTTAATATTCTTACTACTCCTGATGTTTCAGTAGAATTTCCATAACTAGATACTGCCATAAAATCTATTTCACATGGTATAGATATATTTTTTATTAGTTCAGATGCAAATATAACTGAACCCTTTAAAATTCCTACTATTATTAAATCCTTACCTTTATAATCTTCACTTATAGCCTTACCTATCTCTTTTACTTTATTTGTAATTTGTTCTTCTGTAAGTAATATCTCTTTTATATCTTTCGTCATATTTCTATTCCTTTCTAACAAATGTAATTCTTATAATTCTTTTTGTATCCTTAGTTACTTTAAAACTTTCAGAAACCTTATATCCTACTAACCAAGCTATTTCATTATCAAAACATAAGATAGGAACCTCATTTCTTTCTTCTATAGGTAATTTTAAATCAATAAAAATATCCTTTACCTTTTTACTACCTTTCATTCCAAGTGGAATAATTCTGTCCCCATTTAATCTTTTCCTAATTATTAGCTTTTCTTTTATCTTATCATAATCAAAAAATTTTATTAATACATTATTAGAAAATTCTATACTTTTTTTATTATCTACTATATCAAAACTTATGATATACTTCCCGAAAACTATACATTTCTTATCTAAGTCACTTTTATTTAATATAACTTCTTGAAATTCATTATTTTTAATTTCTCTAAATCTTAAATATATATCTCCATATATATTTTCGGCTATTACTCCATTAGGTATATTTATTTTTTTATTAGTGTTATTACTTGCTAGTGATACTACTTCATAAATATGTTTCATTTCAAAGTTCGTGTGTTTACCAGTAAAATTTATAAATGCTTTTTTTATAAGCCTAGTTAAAATAGCTTTTTCAATAGAAAAAGCTTCCTTAGATATAATTAACTTTTCTCCATAGTTAGTGCAAAACTTTTTATAATAATTATTGCACTCTTTTTCAATAAAGTCATTATCTATTTGTAATAAACTTGCCATTCTATTTATTGTTTCTACTATATCCTTGTTAAAATTATTCCTCATATAAGGAAGAATATCTAATCTCACCTTATTTCTATTGTATACATTTTCTAAATTAGTTTTATCTATTCTAGGTTTTAAGTTGTTAGCATTACAATACTGTTCTATTTCTTCCCTAGATAAGCAAAGAATAGGTCTTATTATTCCTCCTTCTCTTTTACTCCTAATCCCACAAAGTCCCTCAATTCCAGAACCTCTCATCATATTCATAAGAACTGTTTCAGCTTGATCATTTGAATTGTGAGCAATAGCTATCTTATTGTACCCATTTTTCTTACTTATTAAATGAAAGAACTTATATCTCTCTTCTCTTCCTGCTAGTTCATGAGATATACTTCTTTCCTTAGATATTTTATCTATATCTATCCTATCAGAAAAGAAATCTACATTTAGGCTATGACATATATCCCTTGCATATTCCTCATCTTTAAAGGCTTCATCTCCTCTAAGCATATGATTTACATGTGCTGCTGCAATTTCAATATTAAAATCCTCTTTAAGTTCAAAGAGAATATTTAATAAACAAACAGAATCAGGACCACCTGACAAAGCCACCAAAACCCTATCCCCATTTTCTATTAGATTATTTTCAATTACAAAAGCCTTTACTTTGTTTATCACAACAATACTCCTTAGTAAAATTATTTTAATATATAATATAATAACCTTAACAAAGTTATCTGTAAATAAAATTTCTTAACTATTTTTTACAATATTGTAATATAAAATATATCATAAAAATAAATCTAATATTATCTTTTTTAAAGTAAAATTTTTTCAAAAAATAATCAGGAGCTGTTCAAAAACAGCTCCGTAAAAACATTTTTATTATAAAACATTTCTAATATATTGAATATATTTTAGAAACTAATACAGTCATATCATCTTTAACCTTTCCTCCACTTAAAACCATAGCTTTTTCTAATATATCTCTAGATAGTGCAGATGGATTTGTATCCGCATATTCTAGGTATTCCTCTAGCCAAGAATAACTTCCTATATTATTTTTATCTATATCTAAAACTCCATCACTAATGGAAACTATAATATCACCATGTTTTAATTTGAACTTCTCTGTTGTCACATCTACAGAATCTAATATTCCAAAAGGTAAAGTGTTAGATTTAATTACCTTTATATCCTTGTTTCTTTTTATAAAGCTTACAACTCCTCCAATCTTTATAAATTCAGCCTCACCTGTATATAAATCTACTATATTCAAATCCATAGTGGTAAATTTTTCATCTTCATTGAACTTCATGGTCATTATTGAATTAACAGTATCAATTGCAGTCTTTTCGCTAAAGCCATTTTCTATAAATTTCTCAATTAATCCTACAGCCAATCCACTTTCTATTCCTGCTTCTGGTCCTGATCCCATACCATCGCTTATTATATTAATATAAGTTCCTTCATTAGTTTCAGAAAAACTATAGCTATCTCCAATATAAGTCTCCCCCTCCTTAGCCTTAATAGCAGCATAAGAAGTCATATGATATTTAGGTGTTTCTTCTATTATTACAGTGCATTCTCCAGTATCAGGATTTATTCTTGTTCCTTCCTTGGATATAGATACAGGAACCTTAACTAAAGTGTTAATTATAGGTAATATCATCTTTGTGCAATATCTTTCTTCTTCTGGATTAGTGGTTGAGACTTTTATTTTCATTCTTCCATTTCTATCTAGATATGAAAAAACATCTGAGTAATCAATTTTGTTTCTATTAAAAGCCTTTCTTAATATTTTATCTATTTCAAAACAAATAGAAATATCCTTCTCAAAATCCCTTATCATCCCCTCCATTGTATTAGATATATTATTAATATGACTTGCTATTATGTTTCTTCCTTCACTTAATCTTGTTTTTAAGGCTTCATTTACAGTATAATTGTTAACTATCTCTTGAGCATTTTTTATTAAACTTCTAGTTTTAACACATTTTTTTTCTAAAGGCTTAGGAATGTATATATCATTTTTTTCACAACTACTTATTAATTCAGTAAAACCTTCAAAGGTTGAGTGTAAATTTCTATCCCAGCACCTTTGTCTGAGTTCACAATTATAACAAACTCTATCAGCTAGACTCTCTACCATTGCAGTTCCCTTATTATTTAAAGACAAAATATCATTTTCACCTAAATTTAATATAGATGCTGATAAAGTTGATAAAATAGATTTCATAGAACTTAGCCTATCTATAAATTCTCCTTTTATTCCATTTAAATGAATATCATTAATGATTTCAACCTTCTTCTCTTTATTAAACTCATTACTAACGCTTTCTATAAAAATCTTTGGAATAGAAATCAAAACTATAGATGATAACATAACTTCTATTCCCCCATAAAGATTAAAGGAACTGGAGTACATACATACTATAAAATAAATAACACCATATGATAAAGCAGAAAATATTCTACCAACTTCTTTAAAGATTCCAATTATTAATCCACATAAACTATATAATGTTATAGCTGTAACAATATCTCCATTAGTTATTCCTATAATAAGCCCCATGGAAACGCCTATAGCAGCTCCGATTCCAGCTCCCCCTATATATGCAAAAATAGCAATTGAAGATAAAGCTAATACATTCCTAATTTGTATATTAAGTATATTTACGTTTCCTACACCTGCAATCAATAGGCAAATTAATATACCTATACTAATTATTTCTTCTGTTGAGAAAAAATAATTACTTTCTAACTCATCTATACATTTTAAAGCATAACTTATCATATATTTTACTGGAATTATACTTGAAACCTTTAACAAAGAAAATACTATGTTAACTCCCATTGGTTTGTTATTAATAACTAAGTTATATATAATAAACACAGAAAAGGTTAAGAAAAAAGTAACATAATCCCTATTTTTTAATTCTAACTTATTACAAACTTCTATATATCCTATAACTAACACAGCTGCTATGAAATAGCTAATAGCTCCTTCTAAACCAGATGATATGGATATATACCCCAATACCGTTCCTATAAGAGCTAATATGACATTTGTAGTATTTTCTTTCTTTATACCTATAAGATATGCAATACCGAAAGGTGCTATGCCCATATCTATAGTTGCTGATACTAAAACTCTACTTAGCAAAAATCCAATTGAAAGAGATATAATCATCCCAAACTGCGTTCCTTGAACCTTCAATTGTTTTTTTTTCTTTTTTTCTACTCTCTTATAAGTTGATATATTAACACCATATTGCATTTTTTCTCCTCCAATTTCCATAAAATGTAATTTTGATTATATCATCTTATAAAAAAAATATGTGTCGCATGATGTATCATTATTTTTTTTTCGTAGTACAATAATATGTAAATTTCCTTATTTCAATATACTTTTTCATACATAAATTTCTAAATACTAAGTTTTTATGTTATTTAACCTTTTAATTTTCAAAATAAATTTGTCAGTATCACTTAATTTTTGAGGAAAAAAATAGAGAGAAAAATATAATATCCATCTCCTCCTATATTGAAGTAAATGGATTTATAAAAACTATTCATAGGATAATTCCTAGAAAAAAAAGTACTTAAGTTAAACTTAAGTACTTTGGTGCTGAAGACCGGAATCGAACCGGTACGGTATCGCTACCGCAGGATTTTAAGTCCTGTGCGTCTGCCTGTTCCGCCACTTCAGCGTATATGGTAGCGGAAATAGGACTTGAACCTACGACACCTCGGGTATGAACCGAGTGCTCTAGCCAGCTGAGCTATTCCGCCATGTTTTTGGTTGCGGGGGCAGGACTTGAACCTACGACCTTCGGGTTATGAGCCCGACGAGCTGCCAACTGCTCCACCCCGCGATAATTAAGTTGAATTTAGCTTGGTGCTGAAGACCGGAATCGAACCGGTACGGTATCGCTACCGCAGGATTTTAAGTCCTGTGCGTCTGCCTGTTCCGCCACTTCAGC
>ERZ857998.2889-NODE-2889-length-15015-cov-4.139572_pt1 | contig 15015 bp, 14 predicted proteins | sample MGYA00519954_ERZ857998 | MGnify/ENA primary metagenome ERZ857998 (study PRJEB31778, sample SAMEA3449424) | human gut metagenome | biome: human gut; feature: human-associated habitat; material: faeces | place: United Kingdom | collected 2010/2012 ...
CACATCCGTAACGCTCCTTCGTCGCGAACGGCTGTGACCGGCATCGGCCCCTACACTGAGCGGGCAAATTTCTGATAAAGTGTACTCTATCCGCTCAGATGCCCGTAGCCTCGGCCAGGGCGGAAATGAGCTTTTCCGTCTCCGCGTCGGAGAAGCAGTAGCGCATATCGGTGAAGCCCTCGCGCAGGCGGGCAGCTTCCTCCCGGACGTCCGCATTGCGCAGGATGCAGTCGGCGATCAGGTGCGCAAGGTGCGCAAACTGCTCCCTGCCGAAGCCGAAGCGGGTCATTTCGTTTACGCCCATGCGCAGCGCGCCGGAGGCAGTGAAGCCCTCCTCGTCGGGCGTGGCCTGATAGTTGCAGATGATGTTGTTCTCCTCGAGCCGCTTCGCGATCTCCGGGCCTCTGGCGTAGCCGACGCGGACAATGACCTGATGCGTCTCGGTGTAGCCCACGGCCGGGTCGCCCGCCACGTCAAGCCCCTCGGCCTTCAGGCTGGCGGCGAAGCTCTTTGCGTTTTCAATCACGGCCTTCTGGTATTCGTCCTTGAAGGCGTTCATTTCATACGCGGCCATCAGCTGGCCGAGCAGCGTTCCGAGGTGATGGTTGGAGACGCTGCCGGGGAAGGCGCGCGTTTCGATCGTCTCCCAGAGACCCCATTTGAGGTCCTCCGGCTTGTAATTCACGCCGATCACGCCGCGCTGTGGGCCGAAGAAGGTCTTGTGCGTCGAGCCGGTGACGATCTCCGCGCCCTCTTCAAACGGCTTCTGGAAGTGGTCGCCGATCAGACCCAGCACATGGGCCATGTCGTACATGACGGTCGTGCGGATGCCCTGCTCGCGGATGAAGCTTACAAGCTCCGCGACCGGCTCCTTGTACAGCACCATGGACTTGCCGAAGATCACGAATTCCGGCCGGTACTGCGCAAGCAGCAGCTTTGCCGCCTCCGTGTCGATGCGGTACGGGTCGTCGGCGCAGACGGGGAAATTGACGACCATCTGCTTTTCGGTGACGGGATCGACGGCGATATAGTCGTGCAGCGCACCCATGGGCTGTGCGGACAGATGGCCGCCGCGGACGATATGGTTGTTCATGACCCAGCCGAGCCGCTGCGGCGTGCGCTTGCGGTCGACGCGGTTCTTGAAGTCCATGAGCGCGGAGAAGACGGCGGTATTGGACATCTGGCCGGAGGTCACGCGCGTTTCGACCTGCGACGCGCCGAGGAACTTCTTCATCTCCTCAACGAGCAGTGCCTCGACCTCGCCGATGAAGTTTGTGCCCTGATAATAGAAGATCTCCGCGTCATAGAACGCCTTCTGCTTTTTATGCTCGGCATAGCGGTTCGACGGATCGGAGGCCGAAAGCAGGCGCATGGCGCGCGACTGCGTGTTTTCGGACGGGATGAGATTGATGCACCGGTGCTGCCGCCAGAGATGGTTCTCCTGCGCTTTTTTCAGGAGCGCGGCAGCCTTTTCGGCATACGGCGCGTCGCAGTGCGGCGCAGCCGGGGCGGGATGATCGGGCAGGATGGGACGGACATAGGGCGCGGCGTCCTGCCGGATGTGCCACGCGACGACCTTGGCCGGCTGCCGCTTGCCGCGGATGTCGATCTCAAGGTCAAAGTCCTGGCAGATGCGCGAATCGAGATACGCAAGGCCGATGGAGCGCTTGCCCGTCTCGGAGGTGATGACCGTTTCCAGTCCCTCTCCCTCCGTCTTGAAATAGGGGATCATCGTACCGGAGGTCACATAGCCGACGGGCTTTCCCTCTGCCCATGCGTCCCTGCTGTAGACCGGGAAGCCCTTGCGCAGAACGCCCTTGCCTGCAAGATAGACCGGCTGAATGCGGTACGGGAGATCCTGAAGGGCGGAATAATCGCGGTTCATGATCCTCTGGAACGCCTCGAACTGCCGCTTCAGCGCGGCGCGGCCAATGAAATCGCCCTTTTCCTCCGCGAACGAGACGGCAAATTTGGCCAGCGGCACGGCATAGACGGGAATTTCGCCGCCAAACTCGCACTCCCCCATTTCATGGCCGTAGAGCGGCAGAGAAGCTTCCATGCGCAGCGTATCGCGCGCGCCAAGCGCGGTGGGTCTTGCCCCGAGTTCGATCAGACGGTCCCAAAAATACCGGGCGTCCCTTGATTCGCAATAGAGTTCATAGCCGATGGGTTCTCCGGTATAGCCGGTCTTGGCAACGCGGACGGGACGGCCCTCCATGGTGAGCGTCCCCAGCGCGTTCTTGACGTTTTCCCGCGTGAGCGCCTTGCCGCCCGACAGGGTCATGAGCAGCTTTTTGGCCTCCGGGCCCTGCACGGCGATGGCGGCATAGCAGTCGGAGACGTTGGTAAGCGTGACGTTATAACGCTCGGCCTCGCGCATCAGGTGGGCGAGGTCCTTGTCGATGTTGCCCGCGTTGATGACGAGGAAATACTTTTCCGCCTCAAAGCGGTAGAGATATGCGTCGTCAATGGCGCAGCCGTTCTGATCGGGGATGATGCAGTACTGCGCCTGACTGAGATCCAGCGCCTGCACGTTGCTGGACAGGACGTGCTGCAAAAACCGGACCATGTCCGGCCCTTCGACGTCGATACGGCCCATGTGGGACACGTCGAAAATGGCGCAGTGGCTGCGGCAGTAGAGATGTTCGGCGACGATGCCGTCCGGGTACTGGATGGGCATATCCCAGCCGCCGAAGTCGACCATCGTTGCCCCGGCGTCCAGATGGGCCTGATAGAGTACGGTTCGTTTCAGTTCGCTCATGGTGTTCCTCCCTTTTTCCTGATCTCGCGCAGGCTGTGCGCCTGCGGGTATGCAGTGCTTCGATAATCCTTATCCGCCCGGTCCGCCTCCAGCAGATCCAGCCGGTCCAGTTCCTTGAGTTTGCGGTAAATGCGCAGCCATGCGCATTCGTTTTCGGGGTTGACCTCGCAGCGGCCGTTCCGCTGTCCGCCGCACGGCCCGTGGACGAGCGATTTTGCGCACTGCGTCACGGGACAGATGCCGCCGGTCTGGCCGAGCATACAGTCGCCGCACATCCGGCAGGCCTCGCGGAAGACGCCCGCACGCTCGATCTGTCCGAGAAACAGCGTGTCATTCGCGGGGAAGACCGGGACCGCGGTATTGGCCGCGACAGTCTGTGTGCCGTCGCCGCAGGCCAGACAGACGATGGCCTCCGCGCCGCTGTCGCGCAGGGGCTTGAGATCGCGCTTGACGAGCAGCATATGGCAGCACTCGTCCGGCAAGACCGTACCGACTGTCTCGATCCCCTGCTCCTGCAGCAGCTGGCGCATCTGCTCCAGCTCCTTTTCCCCGCCGGTCTGACAGGCTGCGGCGCAGCTGGCGCAGCCGACCAGCGCGACGCGGCGAACACCGCGCAGCATCGCAAGCACCTGCTCCACGGGCTTTTTTCTTGTTACGATCATATGCTTCTCCTTAAAAAACAGAAAACAGAGCGCGCCAAAAGAAGGCGCGCTCTGTTCGTAAACCTGAAAGATTCTCCCGGCTGACCGGGATTGCTTCTTCGGTGCTGCGGATGCAGCTTTCCAGAGTTCCGTCCGGAATCAGTTTTTTTGCCTGAGAGTTCGTTGCGCGTTCCCCTTCGGCGGCATACGGATATGCACTCTCCTGATTCGTTCATCCGGCTAGATTCAGTTGTCTGAATTTGTACATTCTGACGAAAATCACTTTTGTTCATCTGCGTATCTTATCTACTTTTTCAGTCTATCGTATTTCCAAGAAAAAAGCAAGCACTTTTTGGGAAATGCGCAAAAAACAGCCCCCAACAAAGGGGGCTACACACAGCCGCCGGTGGATGGACACACCATCCGCCGGCGGCTGTGATACTTGCTGTGAGAGAAGACCAACTCCACACCTACGATGGGTATCGCTTGCTGAATCGCAGGTATATTCCCGCAGCATGTATCATCCTGCCTATATCTTCTATACGGAAGGACCGAGACTCTTCCACCCACGATCGTTTTCTTTGTGATCCACAGGGTTTTGCAGCCCACATCCATAGCTTGAGCAGTTTCCTGATTTCGGGAAACTGCTCTTTTTCAACGAGATAAAATTCAAGCGTCCGTTGGCTCAGAGCCTGCGGACGCTTTTTATCAGTGTACAGGAGCAGATCGCGCTGCTTTTGCCGCAGCCGGAACAGGAGCAGGGGTTCACAATGGAACAGACAATATAATATTCGCAGGGAGCCGGGATTTTAGAAGACCCGGCTTTTTTGCGTTCAGGAGGTCAGCTTGGTATAAAAACAGGGAAAATGCGGAAATCATATCCACAAGGAGCGTGAGGCTATGGAAATGACCGTCAAGGACGAGCGGAAGCTGGTTGAGATTTGGCTGACGAATGCAGAAAAGTCAGACCCGGTCCTGCGCGCCGGCTTGCAGAGCGTCTATGACACATACAAAAAGAAAAAGTATCTGGTGGCAGTTTTCGAGTCTGGAAATTGCGACCTTTACGAGCAGACGCGGGATCTGCTGCTTTATAACCGACAGCGGTTGGCGGAGCAGGAAGTCCAGCGTGAAAAGGCGCAGCAGATGACCATGTAGCGCCGGATACATTGGGGGCGAAGAGAAAATTTCTCTTCGCCCCCGTTTTCTCTTTATGCACCTCCTGATATACAGCGCATTTTTGTCTTGCAATCTCTATTTTGATGATGTACAATATTATCTACGATATCAAAACGAAACCGTAGATATTCGTGATAAGAGCGCGGCTGATTGGGGAGGACGAGAATGGACGAACCGGTGAAAAACGAGATTCAGCTTTTTGAGGACCAGAAGATCCGCGTGGCGTGGGACGCAGAACGGGAGGAATGGTATTTTTCCATTGTGGATGTTGTCAGCGTGCTGACAGACAGCCCCGGCTATAATACCGGGCGGAAATACTGGAACAAGCTGAAGCAGCGGCTGAAAGACGAGGGCAATGAACTGGTGACGAATTGTCACTAGTTGAAAATGCGGGCGGCGGACGGTAAAAACCGCCTCACGGACGTTGCCGACACCGAGCAGCTTCTGCGCATCATCCAGTCCATTCCCTCCAAGAAAGCCGAGCCGTTCAAGACGTGGCTGGCGATGGTCGGCCGGGAGCGCATTGAGGAGACCATCGACTCCGAGCAGGCGATTGACCGTGCGCTGGAAACCTATCTGAAAAAGGGCTATTCCGAGGAATGGGTACATCAGCGGCTGCTTGCCATCCGCATCCGAAACGAGCTGATGGACGAGTGGAAAAAGCGCGGCGTGCAGAAGGGCAAAGAATACGCGATTCTGACGGACGAGATCACCCGCGCGTGGGCTGGCATGAACACACGGCAGTATAAGAATCTCGAGGGGCTGAAAAAGGAAAATCTCCGCGATAATATGAGCGATCTGGAGTTGGTGCTGACCATGCTGGCAGAAGCGTCTCCCACCGATATTGCGAAAGCCGAGCAGCCGCAGGGCTTTGACGAAAACCAGAAGGTCGCCCGGCGCGGCGGCAATGTCGCGGGTGTGGCGAGAAAAGCGCTGGAAGCCGAAACCGGCAAGCCTGTCGTTACCGCGCAGAACGCCGAGAGCTTCCGCCAACTCGTCACGGACATAGTAATGGACGCGGCACAGCAGACGGAGGAGAACGCAAATGGGAAATGAGCCGAAAAGCAACTACCGAGGAATCCTCGGCAGCTGGCGGCAGACGGAACAGTATCTCAAGGGTGAATGCGAATGATAGAACGCTTTGACATTGCGGGGTATGCCCGCATTTCGGTCGATGAGGAGCTCGACCGCGACAATGTGTCGATTGAAAATCAGAAATCCATCATCGAAGATTTTGTAACAACGCACTTCCCGAACAGCACATTGACGTTTTTTGAAGACCGCGACCGCTCAGGGTACACATTCGAGCAGCGCGAGGGGTATCAGGAGATGCGCCGGGGGCTGATGAGCCACAAGTACGACATTCTCATCGTCAAGGATTTCTCGCGCTTCTCCCGCCGCAACTCGCGCGGTCTTGTAGAATTGGAGGATCTGCGCGACGCGGGCGTGCGCATTATTTCGATTGGCGACAATATTGACTTCCCGAATGACGACGACTGGCTCAAAATTCAGTTCCAGTTTTTAATCAACGAAATGCCTGTCACGGACACGTCGAAAAAGGTGCGCAGCGTCGTGAAGCGGCGGCAGGAGGAGGGGCGCTGGCTCTGCGCCGCGCCGTATGGCTATATTCTGAACAAGCGGCAGATCTTTGAGGTCGTGCCGACGGAAGCCGAGGTCATCCGGACGATTTTCAAATTATATCTGGACGGCTGGGGCTACAAGAAAATTGCCAACTATCTGACGGACAACAACGTGCCCACGCCACGGATGTCCGAATGTGAGCGCCGCGCCGCCGCGGGAGAGCCTGTCCGCCGCAAGACGAAAGCGGCATGGGCGATCGTCACAGTGCAGGGAATTCTGGACAACGATTTTTATATCGGCACACTGCGGCAGGGAAAATTCACACGCGTGAAAATCAACGGCAGCGACCGAAAGCTGGACGAGCGCGAGCACCGCGTCTTTGAGCACCACCATCAGGAGATCATCGACTACCGCACGTTTGCGACCGTGCGCTCTCTGCGCGAAAGCCGCTCGACGAACAACTATCGCGGGGTCAAGGTCAACGACAACGTGTACTCAGGACTTCTTGTCTGCGGCGACTGCGGCAGTCCGATGTTCGCGATGAGCCGGAGCGATCTGGCACCCGCCTATACCTGCGGAACGTATCACAGGCGTGGACGCAAGGGGTGCACGAGCCACCATATCCGCGCGGAAACGCTCGATACGCTGGTCAAGGACTATGTGCGGAAAGTCCGTGACAATTCCAGCACCATGCTCGAGCGGCTGAACGCCGATCTGGAGAAAGAACAGGCCGACATTGCGGAGACGAAGCGCACGGAAGAAAATCTGGAAGCCTTACTGCTTGACAAGCAGGAGGAGCTGAAAGCGACCAAACGCCAGCGCATCCGCGACATCATGAAGCACCCGGAGCAGGAAGCGCTTTTAGACGAAACCTACGACGAGCTGGAAGCGGAGCTGACACAGCGCATTGCGGGCATTCAGCACCAGATCGAATTTGCCAGCGACAAGCGCAATACCATCATCCGCATCAACCGCGTGGCGAAAACGGCAATGGATGTATTTCACGACATTCTGGAAAAGCCGTCGCTCGACCGCAATGACCTGAATCTGATGATCGAAAAAATCCGGGTCTATGAGGATCACATCGAGGTGCAGCTCAAGGCGGACATCGACAGCCTGCTCAAGACCGGCGCGCTTCCGGAGGACGCCGTAAATTTTAATTGGGACACGGAAAATAGCGAATCCCAGCTTGTAGGGGCGGACGACTCTGTCCGCCCGCGGGTCGATGTGGGCATCGACCCCTACGAAACTGAAATTGTCCAAGGTGCGGCGCACCGAAAGGACAAGGTTTTCCGTGTCAGTGTTATCAGCAGCGGCGACCCGCTGGAGATTTATACGGAGAAGGACGGCGAGGTGATCTTTAAGAAATACTCGCCGATGGGCGATCTGGGGGAATTTGCGGGACAGATCTGTGAAGCGATTGGGAAGAACACCGGATATATCGCGGCGGTCTGCGACCGGGACGCGATCATTGCGGTGCATGGCGTGCAGAAGCGGGAGCTTCTGGACAAGCGCTGCTCGCAGGAGCTGGAGCAGCTCATGGAGCTGCGGCGCAGCTACCGCTATCAGGACGGCGATCTGCCCGTCCGGCCGACGGACGCATCCGACCGCTACCGCGTCGGCGCTGCGGCCCCCATTGTGACAGAGGGCGACTTAATGGGCTGCGTCCTGCTTCTGAGCGAGGACGGCGCGCCTGCGCTCGGCGAGGCGGAGCAGCGTCTCGTGCAGACCGTCGCGGGCTTTCTCGGACGGCAGATGGAGAGCTGAACAAGCAGGCAGGGATTCGGTTCCCTGCCTGTTTTTGCGGGTGGAGAAAAAACAGTAGCAAAGCGGCGGAAAATCTGTTATACTACTATAATATAAGGCGAAGTATAGGCCGAGAAAGGAACACCGAACATGGACTTTACCGGCTTTCTGGGAAATGACGCCGTCAAGGCGCGTCTGAGCGGCGCATTCGCCAGCGGACGCGTGGCGCACAGCTATCTGCTCTGCGGGCCTGCCGGTTCTGGCAAGCATACGCTCACGCGGATCTTATCGGCGGCAATGCAGTGCGAGGGGCGCAGCGGAAAGATCCCCTGCGGCGTCTGCTCCGGCTGCCGCAAGGCGCTTGAGGGTGTCCACCCGGATATCATCACCGTCGACGACCCCGACCACAAGGCCATGACCGTCGACCCCATCCGCGCAGCCAGAAGCGATATGTTCATCCGCCCGAACGAGGGAAAGCGCAAGATCTACATCATCCCGCGCGGGCAGGATATGAACGAATCCGCGCAGAACGCGCTGCTGAAGATTCTGGAGGAGCCGCCGGATTACGGCGTGTTCCTGATCCTGTCGACCAACGCGGAGCGGCTGCTGCCGACCATCCGCAGCCGCTGCGCGGAGCTGCAGCTCGGCCCGGTGGCGCAGGATGAGGCGCTGCCGTTTCTGCGGCAGAATGCGCCGGACAAGCCTGACGGCGTTCTGCGCGCGGCCTATCTGCGCGCGGGCGGCTTTCTGGGTCAGGCGCTGACGCTTTTGCAGGATGCGGAGGACGAGCCGTTCGTCCGGCAGTTTGCCGCGGCCTATGCCGCGCATGACCGGATGGCGCTGCTGCGCGTGCTGCTGCCCATGGAAAAGGCGAAGCGGGAGCAGCTGCTTCCCGCGCTGCAGCAGCTGCGCGCGTGCATCTGCGGTGCGCTGACGCAAAGAGGCGGACTGGACACCGCGTCGGAAAGCGCCGCGCAGATCGTCGCCAGCCGCTCCGGCTCAGAGCTTTTGCAGGCGTCCGACAGCATTCAGGCTGCCATTGACGCGCTGGCCGCCAATGCGTCGGCAGGCGCGGTCACCGGCTATCTTGCGATGAAGCTGCGCTGAGCGCCGAATCTGAAATTTTACCTTGCCGCAGGCTCTGCGGCAGATTGGAGAGAACCATGCAAGAACAGACCCCCGATACCGTTCTGGAGCAGCAGCCCGCCGCCGCAGAACCGGAAGCCGCAGCGCAGCAGCCTGCGGCGGATACACAGCAGCCCGCGGAAGCCGCCGCGCCTGCAAAGGAGGAAGCGCCCGCCCAACCGGCGGAGCCTGCCGCCGTTACCGTGGTGGACATCCGCTTCCGCAATAATGCAAAATCCTATTATTTCGACCCTGCCGGGCTGACGCTGCAGGCCGGTGCGCACGTCATCATCGACACGGCGCGCGGAGACGAATTCGGCGTCTGCGCTGCCGGCAACCACCCGGTCAAGCCGCGTGAGCTGGTGCTGCCGCTGCGCAGGGTGCTGCGCGTAGCGACGCAGCAGGACGAGCGCGCGAATGCAGAGAACCAGGAAAAGGAAAAGAAGGCCTTTGAGATCTGCCAGCAGAAGATCGCCGCGCACGGGCTGGAAATGCAGCTTGTCTCGGCGGAATGCGCCTTTGACGGCAGCAAGCTTCTGTTTTTCTTCACGGCGGACGGCCGCGTCGATTTCCGCGAGCTGGTCAAGGATCTGGCCTCCGTCTTCCGCACGCGCATTGAGCTGCGGCAGATCGGCGTGCGCGACAAGGCCAAGATGGTCGGCGGACTCGGCGTATGCGGCAGGCCCTTCTGCTGCAAGGAATTCCTCGATGATTTCCAGCCCGTTTCCATCAAAATGGCCAAGACGCAGAACCTCAGCCTGAACCCGACGAAGATCTCCGGCACGTGCGGCAGGCTCATGTGCTGCCTGAAATACGAGCAGGAGGCCTATGAGGACCTCATCAAGACCGCGCCGAAGATGGAATCCTTTGTCGACACGCCCGACGGACGCGGGACGGTCGTCGAGGTCAATCTCCTGCGCCAGACCGTCAAGGTCAAGCTGGATAACGATTCGGACGATGCCCTGCATTTGTTCAAGGCCAACGAGCTTGCCGCTGTCCCGGGCGGACGGCCGAAGGAGGGAGATCCGCTTCCGAAGGTGCTGCACTATGTGCCGGAGCCTGAGGAGGAAGAGGATGAGAAGGTCGACGAGTGGGCGATACCGATGATGGTCGCACCCACGCCGGAACCCGCACCCGCCGAGGAAGAGAAAAAGAGAAGCGGCAATCGCCGCCGCCGTTCCGTCAAGCCGAAATCCGAGGAGACAAAGGCCGAAAAGACGGAGAAAACGGAGAAGCCGGAGGGCGGCCAGAAGGCGTCCGGCAGCCGCAGGCAGAAGCCTGAGGGCGAGAAACAGCCCAAACCCGCGCATCAGGGCGAAAAGCCCAATAATAAGCCGAACCGCCGCCGCGGTCACGGCAGGGGCGGCGCAAAGTCAGGCGCGGAGCAGAGACCCATTGAGCAGAAAACAAAGCAGGCGCCCGCGCAGCAGTCTCATGCAAAAGATACGGCGGCCAAGGAAAACGGCGCGCCGCGCGGCGGAAATCGCCGCAGGAATTCATATCGCAAACCGAGACACAAGGGCACGGGAGAGCCCAAAGCCGAATAAGGGATCGGCATATGTCCCGCTCCGAGGAGGGAGCATAATTTGTAGATAGCACAGGCCAATGATCGGGGCATAATTTAATTATTTTCTTAATGTTCCGGAATATAATTTAATAAAGGTCTGTGTTCAGGGGAGGATAAACACAATGAAGAAAGTACTGCTCAGAATCTTCAGCGCAATTCTTGCACTGGTCTGTCTGGTAGGCGCTTGGGCCTGCGGCGTAAGCGTTAAGGACGAGCTTGACTGCAAGGAAATCTGGGAAGAGATCCGTGAAGAAGCTCTTGCCAACTTCGATCTGATGGATGCCGGTATCGCGGAGCTTGCCGCGAATTCCGACGTCTATGCCGACGGTGTAGGCACGTACAGAGACGGCCTCGGCACCTACAATGCCGGCCGTGCGGAGCTTGCCGCCGGTAAGGCGAAGCTTGAAGAGGGTCAGGCGGCCTATGACGCCAACTCCGCCAAGCTCTCCGAGGCTCATAAGGCATACGATGAAGGCGTCGCCGCCATCGCAGCCGGTAAGATAGAGCTTGAACAGGGCAAGAAGGAGCTTGAGGAAGGCAAGGCCACTCTCGCCGCCAATAAGCAGGCTTATGAGGAAGGCAAAGCGCAGCTGGCAAAGGTTCAGCCGATCTACGCCATTGTCAAGCCGCTTCACAACCAGTATGTGAATCTCCAGCAGCAGTATGATAAAGCCGTCGCCGAGGGTGATAATGACAGAGCCGCTGTCCTCGCCATCGAGGTTGCCGCCGCGAAGCGTATCTTCGAGGCCGAGCTTGCCAACACCGGCTACTCCATGGATTCCCTCGTCGCCGAATATGAAGCCGGTCAGGCCAAGATAGCCGAGTACGAAGCCGGTCAGAAGAAGGTCGCCGAGGGTGAGAAGAAGATCGCCGAGGCCGAGGCTGCCATTGCCGCCGGCGAGAAGAAGCTCGCGGAGTCCAAGATAGCGCTCGACGAGAACGACCTCAAGCTCGCCGAGGCGAAGAAGGCTCTTGACGCCGGATACGCCAATTACGCCGCCGGTCAGTCGAGACTCGCCGCGGGTGCTGCCAAGCTTGCCGCAGGCGCAGCCCAGCTCGCCGTGTTTGAAGGCGGCCAGCAGCAGATAGCCGACGCGCTTGACCTCGTTATCGGAACCGAGACCTACCGCAACGCGGAGGGCAAGGCGCAGGTCAAGAGCATCGCCAGCAGACTTGGCAAGGACTTCACCTATTGGCGTCTTGACGAGAACGGCGAGATCGTGGTTATCAATGACGAGCCGGTAGTTGACCTTGAGAAGGCCGCGCTTGTTGTTCAGGCCGGACGTGATTTCGTCGATGACACCACCGAGGTCGTCACCGCCGAGATCATCACCCGCGTTATTCTCACCATCGTTGCGGCGCTTGCCTGCCTCGCCGGTGTTGCCGCCGCGATACTTGGCCTGTGCGCAGTCTCTGGCGCATCCGCCACGCTCGGCGTTATCGCCTTTGCGCTGTCCCTCGGCGGCATCATTGCCATCAACCTCTTTGGCGGCAATGAGTACCCGATGTCCCGCATCGTCGGCTCCGAGGTCACGGGTCTTGTTCTGCTCACCATGGCAGCTGTCGCCGTTGCGGCGGTCATAAATACCGTCATGGCGTTCATCTGCAACGATGACGCGCAGAAGCCCGCAGAGACTCCCAAAGCCCCGGCACAGGCGGAACAGTCCGAACCGGTCGCAGTCAACTGATATAAGTTACATAGAATGCCTCCGTATGCAGATACGGAGGCATTTTTCTATAAAAACGGCGCCGCCGCGCATGGAGAGAATTGACACGCCGCCCTGTATTTGGTACTCTTGAGGTGGAAGATATTTTTTCGGTAAAGCAGGAGAAGCGCTATGACAAAGAAAGTCAGCCGTTTAGGGAAAAATGAAGTGCGGGTGGTCAAAATACCCAGAGAAGCTATCGAAGAAATCTTGTGGGAAAACCTAATGGAAAACGGGGATGAGTGGTTTGATCTGAAACAAAATTCGGACGATATCATCTTCCGCATGAACTTCGACGAGACAATGTCCGAACTTGTTTTTTACGCTTGCGATTTTCCTGCTGACAGCGTACCAAAGTTTGACCAGATTGACGAATACATAGAAAATAACGTGGGCTTTACGGCGAATTCAATGTACAACAAACATGAATGCGGAAGATTCTATCAGACGATTTCCGTTCCGGATAAAAATGACTAGCGAGTGTGAAGCGGAGGAATGCGGGACGGCACCGAACAAAAAATCGGCGCACGCGGCAAGAACTCAGTGACACACCACTCCGTATTTGGTACTCTTGGGGTGAGAGAAACTAATTTAGATTCCCGTGTAAATAAAATAGGAGAGAATACAGCTCATATGAAAATAAAAAAAGCAAAAAACTTAAAGGAGATCAATATTTGTTTGTATGCTTTTTTCGGTGTGCTTTTAATACTAGCTATCCGTTCTGCATTTTCCTGTGAGAAATGGGATTGCGCAGTATTGGGTTTGCTAATGCTTATTCTTTTCCTGCTATTCAGGCTGATAAACTTGGAATGGGAAGTCAATTGCGCCGGTATTACATGCTATATCCTTTTTGGGAAGATTAAAGTGAAAACATATTTGTGGTCGAATTTTTGCTACGTAGGCAGTCTGCTTGTGTTAGGAAAAGGACGGACTTTGACGAGCGAAATGATAGTATGTGCAGAAAACAAACCCTACAAAAAATTCAGTAATAGCATTGCCTATGCTCTGCACGGACACTATCTTTCTTTTGAGAATAATGAAGAAAACAGAAAAATATTTTCTCCGTACTTTACCGGACAATTATAATTTGAATTCCTATTGTCGATAGGAGACAAAATGAAAAAGACATATTGGCACGCGGCGGCGCTTGCAGCCGTGATGTTTGCGGTGGTCATTGTATACTTGCTGGCTAGTTCTGCGAGACGCGCAGATTATGATAGTCTTGCGATTACGGGCGGCATGGACTGCCCATGGCTGGAGATAGACTGCGAGAATTTGTCCGAGGACGAAGAGCGGGTCTATGACGTGTTTTACTCGGCACTGGCAGACTTGAAATATCCGGAGTCGGTGTGCAGGGAAATATCACAATTCTACGTATATAATTATGCGGCGTGCGCGGACGAGCCGACGATAGACGAGATAAGACATGAGAACGACAGATTATGCATCAAATCGAGCGGAAACATGAATTTTGCTTTCTCCGTTGACAGCAGCGTAAGGACAATATGGAACTTGAACACAGGGAAGATCATATATGCAGTTGTGGAATAGGCTGCTTTGAGGAACAAGCTGAAGTGGTACGGAATCAACGCCTGAACAGTGTAGTTAGCAGGCATAAGACGCATTGCACAGAATTTTGGAGGAAGTAATGGATAAAAAACTCTTTCAGCTCGGACGAATGATATCCTTTTTGGGGTTCGCGGATGCGGGACTGACATGGCTGTTGGCATATAATGGCTATTGCACCATGATTGATATGCAAATGGGCGAGTCTTTGCCTCAATTGATTGGAGCGCTTAGAGATGAAGGAGATTTGTATCCGTGTATCTTTACGCTTTTGATAGTGCTGCTCGCGGTTGCCGCGTTTGTGCTTCTCTTCAGAAAGAAAAGCAGAGTATCACGCATGAGTCTGGTTTACGGTGTAGTGTGCGGCCTGTTTGTGGTTACGCTGACGGCAAGTGCTTTGATTACGGTTTTTGCGGTGCTCAGTGTTCTTGACGGCGCGCTGACGTCTTTCCTGAGGGAATGGAGATTTATACTGATTTATGTGCTTTTTGCGGCATCCGGCATCGCGGCTTTGGGTATGCGCAGGGTGATGCGAAAGCTGCCGTCGGGAGTTGACGGAGACTGACAGCATAGTAAGTGCCCGGCAAAAAAGACTTTTGAACCGGAGGGAACATGCAGTATTTTACAAAAGAATTGTGGAGAGACATGAACGACGAGCGCGAATGGATTCGTGGGCGCGCGGCGAAGGAATGGACGGCAAACAGTCGACGGTATTATGCAAAGTTCGAAACGATAAAAAAGCGCCTGCCGGAGAAATTCGTTGCTGAACTGCTTGCAAGAGACGGATTCCATGACTATGACTTCCTTGAAATAAATTTTGTTTCAAAGAAGAACATTATTTCGAAGAAGGTCACGTATTCCTGCGAGTTGAAACTGACGGACGGCAAGGACATCGTCCGGCTTGAACTGTTGTCGGTGACGGGGGTAAGCATTGCTGCTGATTCGTTCGCCAACGGGATCTTGGGCAGACTGACGTGGGGATATGGCGAGTTTGACGTTGACTCGGACGGAAACCTCCAATTGAGTATTGTGTGCGACCTTGCGAATGAAATGCGGTTCAGCTTCAAAAAACTCCGATTTACATGCAGAAAGCGGAAAGGACTGCTGCGCTGAGATGTGCCATATAAAGAGCAGTATATGCCTATA
>ERZ857998.2892-NODE-2892-length-14999-cov-8.646949_pt1 | contig 14999 bp, 15 predicted proteins | sample MGYA00519954_ERZ857998 | MGnify/ENA primary metagenome ERZ857998 (study PRJEB31778, sample SAMEA3449424) | human gut metagenome | biome: human gut; feature: human-associated habitat; material: faeces | place: United Kingdom | collected 2010/2012 ...
GTGAAATCTGACGCGGCAGGAGGGCAAAAAGGCATAGCGTTAACAGGCCCTAACGGAGAATGTACATCGGCAACGGCTTGGAACCGCCTGTTCAGGTGCCGCGCTTGCCGGGCGTTTCAGCGTTGGGACACCCGGAAATGCCGTCAGCCCGATATCATTGCCTACCCTTCGCGCACCCTGAGCGATGTTTATGCCCGACAATATTGTTTGAGCAAACAAGCAAAACTTGCCGATAACCATAAAGCGTCTATACTAAAAATTTCCAACCAGGCGGCAGGAGCGACCGTGCAACAGACATATCCAGAGCCACGGCAAAACCGGCTTTGGGCTTCGCAGCTGTGAGGGATCGGCATGCTGAACGAAATGGTGAGAAATTACGGCAGGCTGGGCAAAGGGTTCAGCGCGCGCGACAATATCATCATCAAAGGCACCAAGGCCCTGCATCTGCTCGCGGCCACGGCCTGGGCAGGCGGCGCGCTTTCCATGCAGGCGCTCAGCTTTTTGCGGCTCTCCACCGACAATGCGGCCTTTGCCGCGCAGGTGGCCCGGTGCCTGCATTTCGTGGACACCTGGGTTGTCATGCCCGGGCTTGCGGGCTGTCTGCTGAGCGGCCTGTTCTACTCCACCTGCACGTCCATCGGCTTCTTCAAATTCGCCTGGATCGGCTACAAATGGCTGATCAGCCTCTGCGCGGGCTTCTGGGGAACCATGTTCTGGGGGCCGTGGGGCGACGACCTCATCGCCGTGCTCGTGCCTCTGGGCCTGGACGGGCCGTTGCGCTTCGTGCGGGCCTGCATTTTGCCGGAAAGCATGTGGGAAGGCGCGTTACAGCTGACGGTCATCCTGTCCATGTGCCTGATTTCCGTGTACCGGCCACTGTCGTTCCACCTCGCGCCGCACAGACCGGCGAGCACCGCCAACCATTAGAACATACTACCTTAAACCGCTCTAAGGCGGCCGGAGAGCCTGCCGGAAACATCTTGCCTTCCGGAGCCTGCGGGCATGACCGCTCCTTCCATCCCGTCGCGCGTCAGATTGACGCTTTCGTCTTGACGGAAGAAAGAAAACTGATTATTTGGCTAAAAAGCCAAAAAACCATGGACAGGCATAAAAAATATATTTCGGAGCAAGCCAGAATCTTCAAGGCGCTCGGACATCCGAGCCGCCTGCTCATGGTGGACGCCCTGCGGGACGGCGAAAAATGCGTCTGCGACCTGCAAGCTCTGGTGGGGGACGATATGTCCACGGTCTCCAAGCATCTTTCCGTGCTCCGGGAAGCGGGCGTGGTGGCCTCCGAGAAAAGAGGCACAAACATCTATTACCGCCTGGCGATCTGCTGCCTGGAAATGTTTCTGTCATGCACCGGCGAACTGGTGGAAAAACGCGTCCTGGCGCAAATGGATATGCTGAACAAAGGGTAATTTTTTTACTCACAATATTGGCAATTTTGCCAATAAAGAAAATTAAGGGGGATAGCAAAATGTCAAAATGCTGTGCGGGCGCACCAGAAGAAAAACAGATGTTCCCTCCCTCTGCTCGGTGCGCTTGTCAAAAGCCCACAGCACCGCAATCCCCTTCCACCCCGTCGCGAGTGAACAGAATGTGGTATTTCGGAATCGGCATTGCGGCCCTTGCGCTGTGGTGGGCGGCGTATTCAGTCATTGCGCCCCTTTCACAATGGCTGGCCTATGATCTTTTTTCTATCGGCAAGGGAACGCCATTGGGTGATTCCGTCGAATTCTTTTTCTATGACACGGCAAAGATCCTCTTGCTGCTCGTTCTTATGGTCTATGTCATCGGCTGGCTGCGGGCCGCGATGCACGTTGAGCGGGTCCGGGACTATCTGGCGGGGAAAGGCCGGGGCATCGGCTATGTCCTGGGGGCGGGGTTCGGGGCTGTTACGCCGTTCTGCTCCTGTTCCAGCATCCCTCTTTTCCTGGGCTTCACCACAGCCCGGATTCCCCTGGGCATAACCATGGCCTTTCTGATCACCTCGCCGCTGATCAATGAAATCGCCGTGGTCCTGTTGTGGGGACTTCTGGGCTGGAAGTTCACGGTCATTTATGTGGTGGTGGGCATGGTTGCGGGCATTGCGGGCGGAATCATCATGGACGCGCTCCGCGCGGAACGCTGGCTGCAACCCTTTTTGTTGGACGCCATGAAGAATGCGTCTGCCCGGGCAGCCGTTGTGGAAGCGGGCGAAGCTCCGAAGATGGGCCTCATGGAACGCCATGTGTTCGCCTATGCCGAAACGAGCAATATTTTCAAAAAAGTATGGCTGTGGGTTGTCGTCGGCGTGGGCCTCGGCGCCGCGCTGCACGGTTTTGTGCCGCAGGAGTGGTTTACGGAAAACCTGGGCGCGGGCCAATGGTGGTCCGTCCCCGCGGCCGTGGCTATCGGCATTCCGCTGTACACCAATGTCACGGGCATCATTCCGATAATGGAAAGCCTGCTGCTCAAGGGCCTGCCTCTGGGCACAACGTTGGCCTTCTGCATGAGCACCGTGGCGGTCAGTCTGCCGGAAGTGCTCATGCTCAAGCAGGTCATGCGCTGGAAGCTGCTGGCCGTCTTCCTGGGCCTGCTGCTGGCTATCTTCACGCTTGCGGGCTGGCTGTTCAATGTCCTTCAGGTGAACATTTTTTAAGGTCAGGAGAGCGACATGGTCATCAAGGTCGTCGGCACCGGCTGCGCCCGGTGCGCGGAAGCGGAAAACGTCGTCAGCACCGCCGTCCGGTAAACGGGCGGCACGGCCGCAGTGGAAAAGGTCACGGATCTTAGGCTCAGCCCTCATGAAAGCGCCTGCTGCAAAGCCGCCTTTTCCCGCACAGCGGCGTTGCAAAGAAAAAATTGACCTCGCGGTATGTTCAATACAGCTTCGTCCAATTTCTCCTTTGCGCCTTGCTGTTCGAAAAAATTCAGCTTTTCGCGGACGACGTTTTGATGAGGGGTGAGCCTAAGGAAATGATGCTGCTCGGCATCATGTCCACGCCCGCCGTGGTCATCGACGGCAGGGTCATGTGCGCCGGGCGCGTGCCTTCCGGGCAGGAAGTGCGGGAATGGATCGCGGGAGGCGCCGACGGCGGGCGCTGACCCTCCGGCGCCTCGCCGTGACGCAATAAAAAAACGGGCGGAGGATCCGGAGCGTCCACAGCCCCAGATCCTTCGCCCGCTCCGGCGAAGCCAGCCGCGTCCGCTAGATCTTTCTGACTTCCGTATACCAGGCCGCCGCCTCGGCCAGCAGCTCGTTGGTGCGCGCGGCCAGGGCTTGCGGGTCCTTGAGGTAGCCGTCCAGCAGCAGGCTGGTGTCAAAGAGGCCCTGGGTCATTTCCGCCAGAGTCTTGTCCCGGCCGTCGGCCTTGAACATGCGCAGCATGTTGCGCAGCAGGGGATGATCCCGGTTGACCTCCAGAATCTTGACCGGCAGGGAGTCGTCCTTCTGCATGACCTTGAGCAGTTTTTCCATGGACGAGCTCATGCCGCCGTCGGCCGAGACCAGCACGGCCGGGCTGTCGGCCAGACGGTGCGACACGCGCACGTCCTTGACCTTGTCGCCCAGAATTTCCTTCATCCGGGCCAGCAGTTTGTCAAAGGAGACGTTGTCCTCCTCGGAGAGGGGCGCTGCGGTCTCTTTTTCCGGGGCTTCCTTGTCCGCGAAGGAGGTCAGGGCGTCGTCCGCCGCGCTTTCAGCGGATTTGAAGTCCCATTCCTTATACTTGCCCAGGCCTTCCATGACGAACTCGTCCACGGGCTCGAAGAGATAGAGCACTTCAATGCCCTTCTTGCGGAAGAGTTCCATGTGCGGGTTGAGGCGCGCGGCCTCCCGGTTGGGCGCGGCCACGTACCAGAAGGTTTTCTGGCCCTCGGGCGCGCGGGACATGTACTCGTCCAGGCTGGTCAGGGCCTCGGCATCGGCCAGGGCCGAGGAATTGAAGCGCAGCAGGGCGCTGACCCGCTCCCGGTTGGGGAAGTCGTGGTAGCCCAGCTTGAAGATCTTGCCGTGCAGCCGCCAGAAACGATTGTATTTCTCCACGTCGTCCCTGGCTATTTTTTCCAGATGGCCCAAGGTCTGCTTGACGATGACCTGGTTGATCTTGCGCAGCAGCACGTTTTCCTGCAACGTTTCGCGCGAAATGTTCAGGGGCAGATCCTCGGTATCCACCACGCCTTTGAGGAAAGCCAGGTATTCGGGGATCAGCTCCTTGTTGCGGTGCTGGATGAGCACGCGCCGGGCATAGAGGTCCAAGCCCCAGAAGTCGCGGTCCGCGCCGAAGAAATCCTGGCTGGAGTCCGGAATGTACAACAGGGCGTTGAACTGCACCGGCGCGTCCACGGAAATGTGCTGCACGTCCAGGGGATCCTTGGCGTCATAGGTCAGGGCCTTGTAAAAATTGTCGTACTGCTCCTTGGTCACGCTGGATTTCGGCTCGCGCCAAAGCGCGGGCTGGGTGTTGATGCGCTCGCCGTCCACAAACACCGGGAAGGGCACAAAGGCCGAATGCTTGCGGATGGCGGACTCCACCCGGAATTTTTCCAGAAATTCCACGGCGTCGTCCTTGAGGTGGGCCTTGACCACGGTACCGCGCTTGGGCTCTTCGGCGTCGGAGAGGGCGACGCTGTACGAGCCCAGGCCGTCGCTGATCCAGACATGGGCCTGGGCGTCCTTTTCAAAGGCCGGGCGCGAAGTCACTTCCACCTTGTCCGCCACCATGAAGACTGAGTAAAAGCCCACGCCGAAACGGCCGATGATGTTGGCCGCGTCGGCCGTCGCGTCTTCGGCTTCGCCGTCGCCCTTGCCGTTGCTCTTTTCCTTGCGGGTCCCGGACTCGGCGGCCAGACCGGCCAGAAATTCCTCGGAGCCGGATTTGGCGATGGTGCCCAGGTTGTCGGCCAGTTCCTCGGCTGTCATGCCCAGGCCGGTGTCGGCAATGGTCAGGGTTTTGGCATCCTTGTCGATGCTGATCCGGATTTCCAGGGGCAGATCCGGTTCGCGCGGGCTTTCGCCCCGGTTGATGCGGAAGCGCAGCTTGTCCAGGGCGTCCGACGCGTTGGAGATAAGCTCGCGCAGAAAAATTTCCCGGTTGGTATACAGGGAGTTGGTGAGAATATGCAGAACTTTGCGCACTTCGGCGCGGAATTGACGGGTCTTTTTGCCGGCTTCGGCCATGACGAACCTCCTGAAAAAAGCATTATTCCGATAGATAATACCTTCTTTCAGGTTTTCAAGTCCGGAAAAGCCGCAAAACGTGACTAATCCGCCATGCTCCGGAACAGAGGATGGTTCGAGCCCAGGCGCAGCGAAATATCCCGACCGGTCTTGAGCAGGGCGCGTTCGATTTTTTCCGTGGTCTGCCGGGTCAGGCGGGTGGTGGGCGCGGTCACGCTGACAGCGGCCACGGCCTTTTCGCTTCTGTCAAAAACCGGTACGGCGATACAGCGCACGCCGGGGAAGAGTTCCTCATAGTCATAGCCGAGGCCGGTTTTGCGCACATCCTCCAGTTCCCGCAAAAAAGCCGCGTAGGCTTGGTCCGAAATGGGCGGCCAGGTATCGGTCCTGATTTTCCTCAGGGTTTCCTCAATATACGGTTCTTCGCTGAATGCGAGAAAAGCCTTGCCCGACGCGGAATAAAAAATGGGAAAGGAGGCCCCCACGATATTGTCCGGCCGCAAGGTCTGCGTCGTGACCTGCTTGTCCACAATGACCATGTCGATGCCGGACACCAGACAGACGTTGACCGTTTCGTCGAATGCGGCCAGCAGTTCCTTGCAGAAAGGCCGCGCCACGTCCAGCAGACTGGAATGGCCCAGAACCTGGCTGCCCAGAGAGAAGAGCTTGTGGGAGAGACCGTACCGCCCGCCGCGCTGTTCCTGCTGAACGAAACCCGCATCTTCAAAGGTAAGCAGGATGCGGTGCACCGTGGTTTTGGGCAGCTTCAGCGCGCGGGAAAGCTCCGCCAGATCCCAGGATTGTTTTGTGGCCAACATTTCAAGAACATCACAGGCCTTGGCGATGGATCCGATGGTATAATATTTTTTGGGACGTTCCCGCATAGTTTCCCCACTCCGGCGTCCGTAGCCGGACGCCCGTTGATGTCGGCCCCGCTCGGGGCCGGAACTTTTGGTCCCAGAAACCATATTTTGCGGAATTCTTCAAGCGGGCACGCCCGCCCCGGAGTCGTTGCCCCTGTTGGCGATCTTCTTGGCTCGCGCGCAAGGCCGCCGCTTCCGGTTCCCGAAAAATTTTTTCCGAACGGGTGCCGAAAAATTCGCCCCGGCGGCACGTTGCCGCCGGGGCGAAAGGATCAGCCCGGTCCAACGGGCGCTCCCGGCGCTGTTCCGGATTCAAACTTGGCCTACCCCCTGAAATAGCCGATGAGTGCCGCGCAAAGGGCTACCAAGGCAGCCAGAGCGGAGGAAAGGAAAAACCTCCAGATGCGCAGCCGCCCTGCGCCTTTTTCCGCGCTTCCGCCCCGCTCCGCCTGAGCGATGCATTTTTTCCCGTAGAACAGGAAAGCCTTGCCGGACAGCCCCCAGAAGACGACGAAAATCAGGAACAGAACCAGGGCCTGCAAAATGACGACACGTTCCATATGTTTCCTCTATGCGCGTGCGGCCGCTTGCCCCGCCCGCTTTTTGCCGGTTTCGGGCGCCCACAGTTGGCAGACCACGCCGCCCAGCAGCAGCGCGGCCACACAACCGGAAAGCGCCGCCACCGTGCCGAAGTTCTCCATGACGATGGGCAGCAAAAACGTGCCGCCCGCGCCGCCGATGCGGCTGCAGGCCACGCAGAAGCCCACGCCCGATCCCCGCAGTTCCGTGGAGAACAGTTCCGGCGGATACACGAATTCCAACACCGAGGCGGCCGAGATTATAAAACTGAAGGTGGAAATGCAGATCAGCGCCCAGAGGGTAGGAATCCCCTGCCAGACCGTCATGGTCAGCAGGGCTGCGGCGCAGAGGTAAAAACTCCCGGTCAGGAAAAGGCGGCGCGATATCCTGTCGATGAGCCAGGTCCCCAGCAGCACGCCCAGAAAAAGAAAGAGATTGAAGATGATGCCCGAGGTGTAGGGATCTTCCATGCCCAACTGTTTAAAGACCTGGGGCAGGAATATGCTCAGGGAAAAGTAGGGAATGACCTGGCAGGCGAAAAACACGCCGCCCACAATGGTGTTCTTGCGCCAGCGGGTGCTGAAAAGCTCGCTCCACTCGGCGGACGGGGCGGCCAGGGCCTGCGGGGGCAGGCAGTATCCCGGGCCGATGAAGCGATCGACAAGGGCCTGCGCTTCATCCGCGCGTCCCTTGCCTATGAGCCATGACGGCGATTCCGGCGTGCCCGCTCTGACAATCATGGCCGCCGCCGATGGTACGGCGCAGGTGAGCAGAATCCAGCGCCAGGCGTCCCCGCCGATGAATTGCAGGCAGTATCCCACAACATAGGCGGAAACATAGCCGCCCACCCACATGATCATCAGAAAGCTGAGGGCGCGCGGACGCAGGCGCGCCGGAGTCCATTCGCTGACGATGGTCAGGCCCACGGCATAATCCGCGCCGAGCGCCAGACCGAGAATCAGGCGCAGCACAAAGAGCTCCGTGGCGTCGGTCACGAAGAACTGCAGCACCGAGGCGAGCGTGAATACCGCCATGGTCGTGCAGAAGATGCGTTTGCGCCCGATATGGTCGGCAACTGGCCCCATGAACAGGCTGCCCAGCATGAGCCCGACTAGGGAAGCCGCGCCGATCAATCCCAGCCACCAAGCGTCCAGACTCAGGGCTCCGGTGGCAAGACTCATGGAAATGCCGATGGAGCCGAGAATATAACCGTCGCTGAACTGTCCCAACATGCCGCCGCCGATGACTTTTCTGTGCAACCGGCAGAACGCGGCCTCCTCATAGCAATGTTTCTGTTTTCGTTCCGGAAAATTCTGCGGCATCACATACCCCGTTTTTACAAGTTAAGGATTTGCGGTCGCTTCTGTGTTCACAGCCTCGGCATGATGTTGAAGATTTCTAAACCGCCCGCCCCCACGCGGCTGAAACCGCGCGGGGGGGCGGGAAGATCCGGGTCTTCAGGGCAGCAGGACCACGGCATCCATTTCCACATCCAGGCCGTCATAAATCCCGGCGCTGGCCACGGTCATGCGCGCCGGATAGGGTTTGCCGAAATAGCCGCGGTACACCGCGTCGAATTCCTCGAAATGGCGCATATCGGAGAGGAAGGCGCGGCAGTGGACCACATCGTCCATACCGGCCCCGGCCTCTTCCACAATGGCCTTGATGTTCTCCATGATCCGCGCCGTCTGCGCGGCCACGCTTGCGCGCTCCATCATGCCGGTATGGGGGTTCACGCAGATCTGCCCGGAGAGAAAGAGCAGATTTCCGGCGCGCACCGCCTGCGAATAGTTTCCGACGGCTTCCGGCGCCCCCTTGGATGCAATGATCTGTCTCATCATGTTGTTCCTTGCTATCTGTGGATCGGGTTCCTTTCTCCATGCCACGGACAGGCGGTGGCGGAGCCCCGCAGACGGAGCCCCGCCGGACCGCGCATCACGATATGCCTTAGTAGGAGAAACCGTTGTCGGGCAGCAGCTTGTCGGTATAGAGCTTGCTGTTGATGTCCTCACCGGCCAGCAGACCAGTCTGGATGGCGGTTTCCGTATACCAGGAGCCCAGATAGTCGCCCGCGAGATAGATGCGGTTGGGAGCCCGCATGAGCATGGGCTGCACCTTGTTGCGGCCGGGGAAGCAGTAGGCCAGACCATCATGGAATTTCTGCACCGACTGCTCCACCACGATATTGCCGAATCCGGGAAAGACTTCCTCCAGGTCCTTGCGGTAGATTTCCAGTACTTTCTCGTCCGGCAGGTTGATGAGGTTGCGGGCCAGCGTGGCAGGAGAGAAGACCATGAAGGAGGAGCCGGGCGCACGTTCGCCGCCCTCCATGGAGCGTACCAAGTTGGACATGTTGAAGGCGATGTTGAAAGAACGCTGCGGCGTGCAGTAGGCATAGACGTCATCCCAGGCATGGCGCCCCGTCTCGTTGGTCAGGAAGGCCGCGGAAACATAATGACCGTATTTGATTTTTCCGAGGGCGTCGTAGACCACAGGGTCGAGGCCTTTGGTTACCCGGTGGGTGATGGTGGCGGGCGTGGTCATGACGCAGTAGCGCGCCTTTTCGGTATGTTCCTTGCCGTCCTGCCGCCAGGTCACTTCCACATGGTCATTGTGCTGGACGACCTGCAGCACTTCCGCGCCCATCTTAAGTTTGTCGCCGAGCTTGTCGCCGATGGCCTGCGGCAGAGTGGCGGCGCCGCCCACGATATTGCGGGCCAGACCCGCGCCCTTGTCCCAGACGAGCAGGAAATAACCTACGCCCGCTCCGGCGGAGATTTCCTCCGGATCGCCCGAGGAACGCGAGACTGTGGGCCGGAAAAACGCATCCGCATCCGGCGACAGGGGGCCCGTGAATTCCGCAAAAGTTTTGTCAGCCATGAAATCATAGATGCGCTGCTGGCGCACGCGGTAATCCTCGCCCTTGCGCGGCTTGTTGACCCTGCCGTAAGCCTTGACCGCCTTCATGACCTTGAGACCGGCCTTGACGATCTCCCAGCGCGTTCCCCAGGAAAGCGGCAGCTTGAAGGGATAGAGATTCACATTGCCGCCGTTGAGCGTCTTCCCCTTGAAGGACAGGGCCGAGAAGGAGCCGGGCAGGTCCAAGGCGTCCACGCCGACTTCCTTGAGCAATTTGTCCGCATAGGAGCCCTCGCCGCCGAAGACGTGCCCGCCCCAGTTCAGCCAGTATTTGCCCCGCCGCTCGGAACGCAACCGCCCGCCGATGCGGTTGCCGGCTTCCAGAGCGATGATATCGCTGTGCCGTAACCTCCAGGCGGCAGACATACCCGCAATGCCCCCACCAACAATAATCGCGTCTCTCATGGAATCCCCCTTGTGTTGTTTGCGGTCCGGAAGGCCGGACCGGTGCGTTGCCCTTATCATAACATATTTCGGTATTATGTACCGTTTTTTAGAATAAATACAAAAGTTTATCCAAAACTGTTGTATTTAGAGGCAAATTTTCAACTATATACCGAACTATGTTACGCTGCAAATCTATACGAAACGTATGCCAGGACTTTTTTCCTGTCAAGCGGGAGGACGAACTTTCGCGAGTGCAAAGGAGATGATGCCGGTAAACCGATATTGGTAACTCCTTGCCTTTTAACCGGGATCGGGCTATCAGCCTAAAAGAAGTCTTTAAGGAGGGCTTATGGACGTCGTGATGCTTTCACGGCTGCAATTCGCTGTGGCCGTTTTTTTCCATTTTATTTTCGTTCCCCTCACCTTGGGGCTTTCCGTGATTCTCGCCTGGATGGAAACACGCTATGTGCGCACCGGCGATGAAATCTGGAAACGTCATGCCAAATTCTGGGGCAAACTCTTTCTCATCAACTTCACTCTGGGCGTGGTGACCGGCATCACTCTGGAGTTCCAGTTCGGCACCAACTGGGCGCGCTACTCCGAGTACGTGGGCGACATTTTCGGCTCGCTGCTGGCCATTGAAGCCACGGTGGCCTTCTTCCTGGAATCCACCTTTCTGGCCGTCTGGCATTTCGGCTGGAACAAACTGGGCAAAAAGGCCCACTGCGCCTGTATCTGGCTGGTAGCCATCGCGGGCAACCTTTCCGCGCTCTGGATCATCCTGGCCAACGGCTTCATGCAGCATCCCGTGGGTTATGTGATCAACGAGGCCGCCGGGCGGGCCGAGCTTTCCAACTTCTGGGACGTGGTCTTCAACGGCTACGCCTGGGGCATGTTCGCCCACACCGTTCTGGCGTCCTGGGCGCTGGGCGGCTTCTTTGTGCTGGGCGTCTCGGCCTGGCATCTGCTGCGCAAGAGCGATACGGATTTCTTCCGCGGCTCCTTCAAAATGATCGCGCCCTATACGTTGATTCTGACGATCATCCTCTGCCTTTCCGGCGACCAGCAGGGCAAGGCTGTGGCCGAATACCAGCCCGCAAAGCTGGCGGCCATGGAATCCCACTGGGAAACCGCCCGGGACGTGCCGTTTTATCTGCTGGTCTGGCCTGACCCGGACAACGAACGCAACAGCGTGCAGGCTCTGGGCATCCCCGGCCTGCTGAGCTGGATCGCCTACGAGCATACGGACGCGGAAGTCAAAGGCCTCAAGGACTTTCCCAAGGAGGACCGGCCGCCGGTTACGCCGGTATTCTGGTCCTTCCGCCTGATGGTGGCTCTGGGCATGCTTTTCCTGCTGCTTTCCCTGGCCGCCACCGTGCAGCGCAAGCGGGAAATGCCCTGCCGGGGACTGCTCAAGGCTCTGGTCTGGAATATCCCTCTGCCCTACATCAGCATCATGCTGGGCTGGGCTGTGGCGGAAATCGGCCGCCAGCCCTGGATCGTGCATGGCCTGATGCGCACCACCGACGCCGTTTCCCCGGTACCGGCGGAAAATGTGGCCATTTCGCTGGGGGCCTTCATCGTGGTCTACTCGCTGCTGGGCGTCCTGGATATTTATCTGCTGCGTAAATACGCGATCAAGGGCCCCGACGCCCAGGAGGCATAATCATGTTGGAAACCATCTGGTTCGTGCTCTGGACTCTCCTCTGGGCAGTGTACTTCGTATTGGACGGTTTTGACCTGGGGCTGGGCACCCTGCTGCCCTTCCTCGGCAAAACCGAAGAGGAACGCCGGATCATGTACAACGCGGCCGGTCCCTTCTGGGACGGCAACGAAGTCTGGCTGATCTCGGCCGGCGGCGTGACCTTCGCCGCTTTTCCCAAGGCCTACGCGGTGATGTTCAGCGCGCTGTACGCGCCCCTGCTGATCCTGCTCTTCGCCCTGATCTTCCGCGCCGTGTCCTTTGAATTCCGCAACAAGGTGGAAAGCGCCGCCTGGCGTTCCCTCTGGGACGGCGTGCACTTTCTGGCGAACCTGATACCCAGCCTGCTGCTGGGCGTGGCCTTCGCCAACCTGTTCATGGGCATTCCGGTGGACGCCCAGGGCGTCTACCACGGCAGCCTGCTGGGCCTGCTGAATATCTACGGCCTGGCCGGCGGCGTGTTCTTCGTCTGCATGTTTGTGCTGCACGGGGCCATCTGGCTGGCCGTCAAGAGCGAGGGCGACCTGCAGACCCGCGCTCTGGCCGCGGCCACCTTCGTCTGGCCCATCATGCTGGCTCTGCTGGTGGTCTTCCTGATTCTGACCGCCTTTTACACCAAACTGTACGACAACTACCTGGCCATGCCCGCGCTCTTCATCCTGCCCCTGCTGGCACTGGCGGGCCTGCTGGGCGCGCGCTGCATGCTCAAGCACGGCAAGCTCTGGCTGGCCTGGGGCTGCAGTGCCCTGTTCATCCTCGGCGTTACCTTCTTCGGCGTCATGGGCATGTTCCCGGGCATGATCATCTCCTCGCTGGACCCCGCCGCCACGGTGACGGCCTTCAACGGCTCTTCCAGCCCGCTGACCCTGAAGATCATGCTGGGCGTCGCCCTGGTTATGGTGCCCATTGTGCTTGTGTACCAGTTCTGGGCTTACCGGCTCTTCTCGCAGCCGGTGACGGCCAAGGATCTGGACGACCACGCTTACTAGACCGCACCGGTCTGCGTATTGTCCTTCAGCAAGCCGCGCCGGAGCAACCGGCGCGGCTTTTTACATATGGAGTCGCTCATGAAAAAACGTATTCTTTCCGCCCTGCTTCTGGCCCTTTGTCTGGCCGGACTGACGGCCTGTGCCCCGCGCCACAGCGCGCCCCTGACCTTTGAGGAACAACAGGCGCTGGCGGCCAAGCAGCAATGCAGCGAGGAAGCCTCGGCCATGAACAGCGAAGGCCCGCACAATTCCAGCAATCCGTTCTGGAGCTCGTATTTCGAGATGTGCATGCACCGCCTGGGCGTGACCGACGCCGAACTGAAAAAAATGTGGTATTGAGGGAAATAGTGCGGCGGCCACATGACGGCAAGGATGCGCGCCCGTGAGCCTCATGGCTCTCTGGGGCCTGTTTCTGGCCGCCTTTGTGGCCGCCACCCTGCTGCCCGCCCAGTCGGAACTGGCCCTGGCGGGCCTGCTGGCCGCCGGGCACAAACCCGTCTGGCTGCTCGTGGCAGCGGCCACGGCGGGCAACATCCTGGGCTCGGCCGTCAACTGGCTGCTGGGCCGTTGCTGCGTCCGCTTTCAGGACAAACGTTGGTTTCCGGTCAAAAAAGAAAAGCTGAACAAGGCCCGGACCTGGTACCGCACATACGGCCGCTGGTCCCTGTTGCTGAGTTGGGTGCCGGTCATCGGCGATCCGCTGACCCTGGTTGCCGGACTGCTGCGGGAGCCCTTTGCGTCCTTCATCCTGATCGTGGGCCTGGCCAAACTGGCCCGCTATCTCGTGGTGGCGGCCCTGGTTCTGCCCTGGACCGCGTAAGACCATCCTTATGAAAACAGCAAAAGCCCCTTTCCCGGCATGGGAAAGGGGCTTTTATATCAGATGCGCGTCAAAAAACTATTTCTTGCCGTTCTTGGGCGCTGCGACCTTGTCCTTGGGCTGGTCTTTGGACTGATCTTGCGCCTGTTCCGCGGCCTGGTCCTTGTCCTGCTGCGCGGGAGCCTGGGCGGCCTCGGGCGCGGCGGGTTCGGGCAGCGGCTTGAAGTCGATCTTCTGCTTGTTCACTTCCGCGATGACGGCCGTGGTTACATCGGCCTTGGGATTGAAGGCGGCGGCCACTTCGGCGCTGATGATCACGTCGTAGCCCTGCTGCTCGCGGTAGGTGTTCAGCACGCGCTGAATGGTGTCATACAGCAGATTGACCACATTCTGCTGTTCAGCCTGCATGCGCTGCTGCGCCGTCATGTACACGCCCTGCAGCTCTTTCTGGGCGGCCTCGTCCTTGGGATCTTTTTCCAGGCGGGCCTGAATGGCATTAAGTTTGTCCTGCATCCCGGCCTGAAGGCCTTCCAGGAATTTCACGCCGGCCTTGCCCGGCTCGCTGTCGCGCATGATGCGCGCCATATCCACGACCGCCAGTTTGGGTTGGGCGTCTTTGGTTTCCGTCTGCTGGCAGGCCAGCAGCATGAAACTCAACACAAAAACCAGCGGCATAAAAAGACGGATTCGCATGGTAATGAGCACTCCTCTCAAAGCGTTGTTGCCTCTGGATACGTGTTTTTCACGCCCAGCTCAACAGTTTTTTACCCGCGCGGACAGGGCAAGCGAATGAATGCTTCCTCTCCGGATATGCATTTGACTCCATGCGTGCGTCTTCCTTCCTTAGGCACGCGAACGCAGCCGACACAGTCGGCAAGTGAGCGGGGGCCGGTTTTGCGGGAATTTTGCAAATTGGCGATTTTTCCGTGCGGGCTTTCCGTCCGCCGGGGCGGCCCTCAGCGCAGCTCCGCGTACTGCCCCTTCATCCGCCGCACCTTGGCCACATAGAAGCGCGTTTCACGCACCGGCAGGCGGGCGGTCAGATCCTCATACAACTGCTCGGCGCTCAGCTCATTGATCCGCGCCACGGCCTCCTCGCCGGTCTTGCCGTAAAGGCGCAGAAAACGGTTGGGCCCCATGTTGTAGGCGGCCACGGCGCAGTACTCGCGCGACAGGGGATCGCTCACGTCCTGGAAATAACGGGTCAGCAGGATATGCAGATACGCCGTGCCGTAGCGGATATTGATTTCGGGCACGCGCAGCTCGTCAAAGCTCACGTCGCCGGGACGGCCATAGAGAAAACGGTGCACTTCGTCGCTGGCCGTGCTGGGCAGAAGCTGCATGAGGCCCATGGCCGACTTGTCGCTGACCAGGGTGGGCGAAAAATCGCTTTCACTGTGGATGATGGCGTAGACCAGCTCGGCGCTGAGATTATAGCGGCGGGCGAAATTTTCCACCAGTTGCTGGTAGCGCCTGGCCCGGGCGAACAGGCCGCCGCCGTCAAAATACGCGTCTTCCGGCAGCATCTCCTCCGCCGCCTTCCGATTGAAGTCCCGGTAGAAGTCGCCGTAGAAGT
>ERZ857998.2896-NODE-2896-length-14977-cov-5.863289_pt1 | contig 14977 bp, 9 predicted proteins | sample MGYA00519954_ERZ857998 | MGnify/ENA primary metagenome ERZ857998 (study PRJEB31778, sample SAMEA3449424) | human gut metagenome | biome: human gut; feature: human-associated habitat; material: faeces | place: United Kingdom | collected 2010/2012 ...
TGGGATCCGAATATAGGTACCAGTGGGCGGGAAGTAGAAACTGATACTATTTATGGTTTCCATCGAGTATATAACTATAGTGCCAGTCTGGGTGTTAATACAAAAATTTATGGTATGTATAAACCTTTGTTTATGAAGAAAAAGGAAATACAGATTCGACATGTCATAACTCCTTCTGTCAGTATCAGTGCAGCTCCTGACTTTGGTTCTTCCCGCTATGGTTACTATGATACTTATATTAAACCCAATGCTGATGGAACACAAGATACGATCACTTATTCTCCATATGCCGGACAAATGTTCGGAGTGCCTGGACAAGGAAAATCTGGAAATATTTCATTCCAGATATCCAATAACTTGGAAATGAAATATAAGGATAAGAATGACTCAATACGCAAGGTCAGCCTGATTGATGAGTTGGGTGCGAGTATTTCTTATAATACGGCTGCTAAGGTGCGTCCATGGAGTAACCTGACGTTAAATTTGCGTTTGAAATTGAGTAAGAACTATACCTTTAGTATGAGTTCAGTCTTTGCTACTTATGCTTATACCTTTGATAAAAACGGTAGGGTTGTAACGAGTGACCGCACGGAGTGGTCTTACGGACGTTTTGGACGTTTCCAAGGCTATGGGAACTCTTTCAGTTACACGCTTAATAACGATACATGGAAGAAGTGGAAAGCATTCTTTACCGGAGAGAAGAGTGAGGATGATGGAAAAGGAAACGAACAGACTGATGCGGACAGTGAAAGTAACGAAACTGATGATGCGGGAACAAGTAATACGCCTACCAAGCGGAAGAAGGAAAAAGCTGCTGTAGATGATGACGGTTATCAGGTTTTCAAAATGCCTTGGTCTATAAATCTGAGTACAGGCTTTAATATAACAGAAGATACCTCCAGACCAATCAACAGAGAGAGCATGCGTTATCCGTATAAGTTTAGTCTGAATGCGCTTAATATTAATGGTAATGTTAAGATTTCCAATAAGTGGGCAGTCAGCTTCAACTCCGGTTATGACTTTAATGCTAAAAAGATAGTGCAGACTTCTTTCAATATAACGCGTGACTTGCACTGTTTCAGTATGTCTGCCAGTCTTTCTCCATTTGGTACATGGAAGTACTATAGCTTCGTTATCCGTGCCAATGCCAGCATTCTGCAAGACTTGAAATATGATAAGAAGAGTCAGACACAGACTAATATTAAATGGTATTAAGAATCCATTTGATATTCCTTTTACTGCACTTGCTTTTTCATAAAAAATATCCCCTTCTATACTGTTGAAACGATTTATTTATCGGAATGTTTCAGTGTAGAAGGGGATATCTTTATTTCTGATTAGGAATTGCTTTTACCACGCTATTTCTTGTTCTCCATGTTCTTTCAAATAGGCATTCGCTCTGCTAAAATGCTTATTTCCAAAGAAACCATTGTAGGCAGATAGGGGAGAGGGATGCGCAGAAGTCAGAACAAGATGCTTGCTCCGGTCGATGAATGCACCCTTACGCTGTGCATAAGATCCCCAGAGGATGAATACGAGGTGTTCACGCTGTTCGGCAAGGACACGTATGGCGGCGTCCGTAAAAGTCTCCCAGCCGCGGTTCTGATGAGAACCTGCCTGATGGGCACGGACAGTTAGGGTTGCATTCAGGAGCAGGACACCTTGCTCGGCCCAACGGGTCAGATTTCCAGTGGTGGGAGCATCTGTACCAATATCATCTTTTATTTCTTTTGCATATCCCGCAATCTCACCTTCGTTATAAACTCTAATTGTATATTCTACAACGTTTTGGTTTGCTACTAATACTGGTTCTTTTGTGTGTTCATATACATATTTTCCTTGTTCATCTACTTTAAATACTGGTATTCTTGTTGTTACTTCTGTATCATTTACTTTAGTTATGAATTTTCTTAATGCTAGATCAAATTGTCTATTTTGTAATTTTATTGTTATTGTATTTGATGTTAAACTCCAAGTTACATATCCATCTGAAGATTCTTTTTCTGGTTTTACTTCTTCTGTGCCTACTAATAATTTAGTTTTTCCGAGTATCTATAGCATATCCATTGCTAGTTTCTTGTCCTACAACTGTTAATGCAATTTCTTGTAAATATTTTTCATATCCTTTTGGTGCTTCTGTTTCTACTATTTTATATGTATCAATTTGTCCATCTTTTGTGATTTCTTTCGCACTAGCAACTCTTAAGTATCCGTTGCTAGTTTCTGCATCTTCACCATTTATAGTAAATTTAGAAACTTCTTTTGAAATTATATGTCCTTGTTTATCTACTTTAACTAAGTTAACAGCATAGCTACCTACTTTTTGTGTATTCTTTATTAATACAGTAATCATTGTATTTGTTATTGTTACTTCTGAACCAGATACCCCTGTTTTTGTAACTGGTTTTAATTCATATCCTGTTTTTGCACTATTATCTTGACTTTCTGCTGTAAATGTAACATCTGCTCCTGCTATGTATCCAGTTGGTGCTTTTGTTTCATGTATTTTTACTGTATAAACTTTTCCAGCAGATTCAATATTTAAATTTGATAAATTTATCAATCCATTAGAATCTGTTTTTTCTGTTTTTCCTGTAGCTGTTTTATATACTACTTTTCCTTCTTTATCTGTAATTGTAATTTCAAACTCTGCTCCTGCAAGCTTTGTTCCTTTATTATCTTCTTTTATTAATTGTAAATTAAATGCTCCTACTTTTTTAGTATTTTTTACTAACACTTTAATTAATGAATTTGTTATTGTCACTTCTGAACCAGATACATTTTTTGTATCAACTGGTTTTAATACATATCCTTCTGTAGTAGAAGCTATGCTCTCTGCTGTAAATTCAACATCTGCGCCTGCTATATATCCAGCTGGTGCTTTTTCTTCATGAATTTTCACTGTGAAAGTTTTTCCCTCATCTGCTATTTCTAATCCACTTATTAATAAAGATCCGTCACTTCCTGTTTTTTCTGTTCTTCCTTCACTTGTTTCATATACTTTGTTACCTTTTTCGTCTATAATTGTAACTTTAAATTCTGCATCAGAAAGTTTTTTTCCTTCATTATCCTCTTTTATTAACTGTAGTGCAAAACTTCCCGTCTTAACTGGATCTTTAACAGCTGCAATTATAGTATTTCCTGAACTACTAACTCCTCCAAAATATTGGCTATCTGGTTGAAGATATACTGTTTTATCATTATCTTTTACATATTTTAAATATCCATTATATCCTTCTTGTGGTTCTGCTGGATATGTCTGACTAACATTTCCTGACTTATCTACAGAAACTTTTATACAAATATAATTTGTTTGTCCATCAGGGGCCTCAAAATATCCTAATCCGTATGGTTTTTGAGCTTCTATTTCTGTTATCCATACATATTTACTAGTTCCATAAGACATTTGAATAGAAGATTTATGTGCTTCCATAGTTGTTCCTTCACCTGTAGGTACTACTCCACTTCCATAACTATCCGTTACCCAATATTTAAAAGTTCCTATGTTCCCAATATCATTTCCATCCATATCTTTTTTATGAACTTCCACATTTACATTTTTATTTCCAAAAGAAACTTCATTTCCTGTAATTATTCTTGATAACATTAAGAAAGATTGATCTCTGTAATCTCCTGGATTTTCTGTAGTTGTATAATAATATGCAGTAGTATTATATGCTCCATATCTAAATGTAATATTAACATTTGTAGTAGAATTTGCTTTTGCATAAACATTTCCATTATATTCACTATATTTACTTAATTCATTTGTACAATCTTTATCTGTATATAATTTAATATCTGCACCATTTTCTTTGGCTGCTACTAATATTAATTTATTTTCATTGTTAGTTATACTTACTGGTCCAACCACTCCATTTTTAAGTTCTGCATTACTTGCATCTATAGTAACATCTATATCACCATTGCTACTATAATCAGAATGAGCTTCCGCTGCTTTTTTTAACGCATTATACAAAGGATCATTTGTTGGAAAGCTAATACTTGAATCTGGTGTTACATTATTAGTAAAAGACCATAAAACAAATTGCTCTATTTTATGTATTTTATCATATTTACCAAGTTCGTGCTTATTATCTAATTCATCAGGTTTTGTATTATCAATATAATCATTAATATCTCCAGAGTTTCCTAATATTTTTTGTAAATTATTAATATAATATTCTGTTTCATCAAGAGATACATCATTTCCTGTTCTAAGAATATTATCTAATAACCATCTAATGCTTCCTGCATTTTTAGGATTTTTTGCATTATTTTTTTCATATGCATTATACTCTCCTGAAACACTTCCATACCCTCCTGGATTGCCATATCCATATAGGTTTGCACCTTTATCCATACACCATCCAGCATTACCATAATTTGTAGCTGTTCCATTGTGATGGTAAATTTTTTCTACACCATCCTTAATATCTACATTGTGATAATATTTATCATATGATGCTGCTTGTGCACTCACAATCCCATCCATTCCTGCTGTTGTTATAAGCGATGTGTTTTGATATTCTCCATTATTATCTTCTGACAATGCATTAACTACATTTGCTGTTCCTAATATTGAATTAGTACTTAATAAAACTATTGCCATAATCATAATCAACAATTTTCTTATAATTCCTGTTTTCATATTTTCCTCCTAAATTAAAATTGTTTTTATTCATATTCAACTTTACTTTTTTTGATTTTAAAAGTCAATATGGCTATTTTTTCGTATCGTTTCGAACCGTGTGTTGCATTCGAAGCGGGTGCAAAGGTAAGTCATTTTTCTGAATCTCCAAAGGATTTCGGAACTTTTTCAAAATTTTTCAGAACCTGTTTTTATCGCTTTCGAGCGGTGTTTCTCTCTCGAAGCGGGTGCAAAGATAAGGACTTTTCCAGGCAACTTCCAAATAATTCCGGGACTTTTTTTCGACAATTTTCACGTCTTTTTCTCACCCGATTATGGATCAGCGAGTTAGTTGTAAAAATATTTTAATATCTTTGCAGAAACAATTTCAAAACAATACCCATGCGATTGTTATTATATATAAGTATATTACTGTGCGGCTTTTCCTGCACCCGAAACGCCCCTTGTCTACACCCGGGAGATTTGTTGTTTCAGGTCGGAGAAACATCGGAAATGACCGGAGCGATCACTGCCGCGACAGGCAAAGAGCGACAACTGAACTACTCGCACGTAGGCATAGCGGTGCGGTCGCGCGGGGTCGATTCGGTACTGGAGGCCACGAGCGACGGCGGCGTGCGGGTCACGGCCCTGGGCGATTTTCTGGCACGCTCCGCCCGAATCGACGGACGGCCTGCGGTTACGGTAATGCGTCTGCGCGACACGACGGGCGTCGCAGCAGCGATAGAGCGGGCGCGAAAATTCATCGGACAGCCCTACGATTACTCGTTCCGACCGGACAACGGCAAGATGTATTGCAGCGAACTGGTATGGGAAAGCTACCTCGCCCCGGACGGCAGCAGACGATTTCCGGCCCGGCCGATGAATTTCCTCGCGGCAGACGGATCGTTACCCCGGTTCTGGGCAGAACTGTTTGCCGGATTGGGAGAGGAGATTCCCCAGGATATTCCCGGAACGAATCCCAACGACATGGCACGCGATCCGCAACTCAAAGAGGTCGCCCGCTGCTATTGACATGGCTCTCCCCAAAAGGGCTGCCCGATAAAGGCTCCCAGCCTGCATGGTTGCGGAAAGACTGCGGCAAACAGGATGGCAGCGGAGGCAATAGCGGCAGGATAACGCTCCGGGCCGGCAGGACGATCTTCCACGGCAGATCTGACATGGCCGGACCTACGATCTTCAGGTTGTTGTCCATCGTCGCACGGGATCTTTTCATTCGTTGATCAATTCTTTGTCGACCTCCTCGGCTGTCACCTCTTCAGTATCGGGATAGGTGAAGGGAATGCGCGCGGCAAGCAGGAAGGCGGGAACCGTGGCCAGCAGCGCCCACATGAAGAAGTAGTGATAACCGCCCAAGCTGTCGCAGAGCCAGCCGCTGATCATACCCGGAAGCATCACGCCAAGGTTGGCAAGCGACGACCCGAAAGCATAGTGAGCCATCTGGTGCGAACCAGGCGCCACCTGCTGCATAATAAAGAGTGTAAGCCCCACGAAGCCAAATCCGTAACTGAAATATTCGAACACGATGGCTGCGCAGATCAACACGGGACTCGAAGGCTGAAACCATGCCAGCAGCGCATAGACCACGAACGGAACGTTGAAGATGCAGACCAGCGGGAACAAGGCACGCCGCAGTTTGAGCCACGAAATGAAATAGCCGCCCAGAATGGACCCCACGACGAAGGCGATCACGCCGAAGGTACCGTAATAAAGTCCAATCTGCTGTTCGGTAAGACCCATGCCCTGCTGATCGAGCGGAGCGTTGAGGAACAGCGGTACGATCTTGATGACCAGACCTTCGGCGAAGCGGTAGAAAAGGATGAATGCGAAATAGATCCAGATATATTTCTTCTTGAAGAATTCCAGAAAGATGCGCTTCGTTTCGCGCATGGCGCCGCCGAAACTGTCGGCATGGGCCGTCGCGATGCCGCCTGAAGGCAACATACGGATATGATACAGCCCCAGCAGAAAAAGAATGCCGCCGCAAAGGCCCATCACGACCATCCACGCCTGCACGATTCCGACATGATCCTTAAGCGCACCGGCCAGATAGACCAATCCGCCCATGGCGAAGACCTTGGCGATGTTGTAAAAGGCTCCCTGCCAACCAATAAATTTAGCCTGCAAATCCTTGGAAAGTTCGGTGATATAGACGCCGTCGGTGGCGATGTCGTGTGTCGCGCCGCTGAAAGCCACAACCGTCATCAGGGCGATGACGTAAGGGAAAAAGTTGGGAAACGGAAGCGACATGGCAACCAGCGCAAGTCCCAGCCCCGAAACCAGCTGCGTGATGACGACCCAGAACTTCTTGGTCCTGAACATCTCCATCAGGGGACTCCAAAAGGGTTTGAGCGACCACGGCAAAATAATCAGCGAAGTCCAAAGCGTAATGCGGGCATCGTCGATACCCAGCCCTCGAAACATCAGCGTTGCCACCATGTTTACGATAATGAAGGGGAGTCCCATCGCAAAATAGAGCGTGGGAACCCATGCTAACGGCGACACTTTTCGGGAATTTGCAGACATCGGTTCTTTTTAGGTTTAGGTTAGAATTGATATAAAGACAGATCAACTTTTTGCAGCCGCAGAGGTTGTTGCTCCCGTTCTGCGCCTTTGTTTCTATAAATTTGTTATTGTGAAATTCCGGAGTTCACGATCCTGACCGAGGACAAAAGCAGCAAAAAACCGCGATACGGCCAAACGCCTATTCGATCGGTTTGATCTCCGCCTCCCACCCCGTCAGCGTCGAAACGTAGGGAATCAGCAGCATCGCCATCTTGCGATGTCCCGCATAATTGGGATGGGCCGACGATCCGAGTTCGCTCCCGTCGTTGCAGTAGCCGGGCAGGATAGCCGCGAAATGGAGGTTCGGCACGACGCCGGACTGACACAAGTCGCGGATATAGGTGAAGGCCGGTTCGCTGACGCGCGGCGCCACGCAGAGGATCGGCATTTCGTCGCCGTAAGCGCCGCGCAGGGTTTGCAGGATACGGGTATAGGCGGCCGCAAACTCATCGCGCGAAGGATGCGGCAGGGTCGAAAAGTCGTTCGACCCCAGATTGATGACGACCAGATCGGGACGGTACGGCGACGCCGCGAAATCCCACGCCGGTTCCGCCGCCTCGTCGAACGTATTGGCGACGCGGTCGGCCATCGTATTCTGCGAAGTGGCGTTCTTATCGCCGTAATTGCGTGCCGCACCGCGTCCCGAATGGGCGATCAGCGTATAGTCGGCGCCGAAATAACGGGCGATGATGCAGGCATACGCCTTGTTGCAGTTCTCGGTTTGAGGTTTGAACGGCTCGTCTTTCGAAAGCCCCTCGGTCCCGTAACCGCAGGTCAGCGAATTGCCGATAAATTCGATATGCCGTCCGGGCGCGGGCGCCGCAGGCAGCAGACGCCGTCCCCTGTCAAGCAGGAAGGCATGGATCGTCGTGCGCCCCTGCTCGCCTTCGGTGCGTTTCTGCATCCGCACGGTATGTTCGCCGCGCCCCAGCTTCTCGGCCAGCACCACGACCGAATCCGTCCCGAACGTTGTAACGACACCGGCGTCGCGGCCGTCGACGGTCAGATTGTAGTAATTCTTTTTCGTATCCGAAACGCGCATCGCCAGCGAGCCGCCCGTAAAACGACACTCGAAACAGGTTCCGCTCCAGTCGAAACTCACGTCGTCGCCGTTTGTCTGCGTACGTCCGACATAGCGCACCTCGGACGACGCAGCGGGCGCCTCTGTCCGCTCCTGGGCGGAAACGGCGCCGGCGCACAACAGCGCCAGCACCGCAAAAATCAGCCGTCGGTTCATTGCTTCGCCTCCGCTTCATAGGCGCTGACGGCCCGCTGCAAGGGTCCCCACCAGTCGCGGTTGATGATATGTACGATGTCGAACACCATCAGCCCGTCGGACTCGCGGAGATTCATCTCCACGGCCCGCTTGAACCGGGTCGTATCGCGTTTGTAATCTTCGACATACATACCGCCGAAGAAAGGCCTGCCGCCCAGCAGACGGCGCGAATAGCGGCATCCGCCCTCAACGCTGAGGTGGTCGCCTTTCGACATCTCGCTGTCGGTCTCGTTCTTATGCAGGCCGTTGCTGCGGCGGTACTCGTCAACGGTCACGTTCCAGTAATAATTGCCGTTGGTGAAAATGTCCAGCAGTTCGGCATATCCGTAATTCTTATATTCGGGCGTGGCCCATGCGAAGTCCTGCGAAGGATCGTACGTATTGCTGGCCCAATTGACGCCCACTTCGAAATAGGACGGATACCACGCGCCCGTATAAGCGCCGAATTTCAGACCGGGCTTCACGGCTTTCAGCTCCTCTTTGGTGCGTTTGAAGAAGTTGTAGATCACCGACGCGCGCCACTCGATCCACTGTTTGAAATAAGGGCCGTCGATACGTCTCCAGCCGCCGTCGCCGTCCTCCTCCCACGCATAGACATCCTCCGGAAAACGATCCAGTTTTTTCCCGATATAGGCCTCGAATTCTCTGCGTGAGAAATCCGAAAAGTCGGACTGGATATTGTCATAACGGCCGCGGTCGAGCAGCAGACCGTCGAAATCGTACTTCTGCGCCACCTCCTTGAAAATGGCGATTTCGTGATCCTGAACGGCAGAAAGCGCGGGATTGGCGAACAGCACCTTCTTGTCCGGAATCTCCAGCTGGGGCATCAATCCCTTGCCGGGAACATAGTTCACGGCCTGCCATTCGGAATGACCGTCGTAGATCAGTCCGCGGCGGAATACGCCGTTGCCTTCGGCAAAGGTGTTGAACGAACCGTAAATCTCCAGTCCGGCATCGTGCGCGGCATCGACGAAAGTTCCCACAAAGTCGAAATCGGGACGGGTAAAACCCTTCCACTCACGAACTTGCGGCGCATATTCACTGGGATACACCACTTCGCTCGAAGTGCCCTTGACGTCGAGCACCAGCGCCGTCATGCCGGCCTCCCGGCACTTGTTCACATAATAACGGATCGAATCGGGGTAACTGAAACGCACCCAGTTGGCCGAACAGTCGAGCCACATCAGTTTGGGTTTCACCCCCTCGGCGGCACTCCGACAGCCGGTCGCACCTGCCGCGGCAAAGGCCAGCAGGCATACAGTCAGCAGTTTTTTCATGGAAAATTAAAAGCTATTTTCGTTTGTAGTTTCCGTAAATATCGACTTCGGCCGCATGGAAAGGATCGGCCACCGCGTCGATCAGCAGCGCGCATTCGAGTCGCGTGAGCGGACGCGCCGGATCGTAACCGGAGAGCAGTCCGGCGGCGGCGCGCTCCGTCTGCGCCGCAATGTCCCCGGCCGGCTTGCCGAGCGCTTCGGCCAGCATCGCCGTCAGGAGCGCCCCGTCGACCGGCGTTTCCCGAACGGAGGAGCGTACCGACGGATAGACTTCACGCAGCCCTTCGCGCAGTTCGGATTCCGCGATCGTCCGATCGGCGTCGAACCATGTCTGGTTCTCCCAGCCGACATTGGCTCCGCGCCCCTTGAGGATTCCGGTCACGCCGATCAGCTGCATCGCCTTGAAACGCGGATCACCGGCCGGCAGGTCGAGGTACGGCAGCAGGTAGCCGCCCGCATCGAGCACCGCCTCCTGCACCCTGCGCACCGCAACTTCGGACGGATCGACGCCCGCCGCCGCGGCCAACGCCGCCAAGGCTCCCGTTGCCTGCCCGATCTGCAACACGACGGGTTGCAGGCGCGTGGAGCCATTGACGAGGTTGGTTACCGAAACCGATTTTTCGGCTACGAGCAACCCCGGAAATCCTGCGGGAATCACGATGCCCAGCGGAAAACCGTACGAGGGAATGGGATGGAAATAGAGGTCGGGCAGATCGTCCCAGCCCGAATAACGGGTATGATGCTGGTCGACCGGATAATCGCCCACGCCGACCGCCGTACGGTAAAGCGTTCCGGCGTAGGGGTCGGTGATGTCGTTGAGCGTAAAACGCACGGCGCCGTGAATGCGCCGCGACTCGCGGTGATAGGGAATGAACGGCAGCCGGTCGTCCGTAGGGAACTCGTCGTCGGCCAATCCCAACGTATTGAATCCCAGCTCATGCTGAAGGAAATAGACGAATGACAGCGTATGACTCTTGGCCCTGCGGACGGCGTCGGCCCGCTCTTCGGGCGTCATGTCGATCATGTCCACGTAGTAATCGTTGCCCTCGATCGGCCAGTTGATCATGTATTTGCCGTTGGGCAGTTTTCCGTAAGTGATCATCATCTCGCGGGACCACATGCGATGCGGCTCCTTCGGAGCGACGCAAAGATCGTTCACGCAGCAGCAGGCAAAAAGCGACGAATCGTACCCGTCGGGCCGCGGAATCGTGACGTCGCGGCCGTAATCCTTCAATACGGCGACATAGGTCAGGTCCTGCACGATGCCGTTGGCTTCGGCCGGGGCAATATCCTCGTGCGTGACGGCCGACGAATCCATGCCGACATCATAAGGGACGCCTGCCATCCGGGCGACGTCGCCCAGCTCCGTCGCATCGACGAGCACGTCGGCCTCGACCTGCCGGAGCCGGCCGTCCCGCCGGACACCCAGCCGCCATACATCCTTTTCGCGCTCGGCCGTCTCGGCCGCCGAACGGTACCACACGGTGAGGTTCGGCTCCCTGGCGACGAGCCGCTTGAAAATGCTGTCGCCCACCGAGGGTTCGAACAGCACGTTGCTGACCCACCCCGTCATCAAGGCCGAATCGCAGCCGTAATGCCGGGCCAGTTCCGTCCGGAACTCGTCCCAGATGCCGCCGCGCAGGCGGTAATTGCCGTCGGTGGCGCTCACGCCCGCCGAGGTGAGCATGCCGCCGAGCCAGTCGAACTCCTCGACGATCAAGGTTCGCGCCCCCATGCGGGCCGCTTGCAGTCCGGCCGCCGTTCCGCTCGCTCCCCCGCCGACGATCACCACGTCGTAACGCTCGGCGGAACCGCATGCAAACAGCCCCAAGCACGCCAGCAGCTGCAAATATTTCAGTCCGGTAAATCTCATATTCGGTCGCTTATTTTAAATCGACTGCGGCCCGGCTGATCCGCCCGAAGCGGTCCGTAGCCGACACCTCGACGCGCTTCGCCCCTTCGGGCAGCGCGACGCGGTAATAGTGGTCCGAAATCGAAGGGTAAATCCATTTATGGTCCATCTGACTGGTGTCGGAATAGAGCTGTTTCGCGGCGGGATCGTAAGCCTGAAACCGCTCGGCGGGACCGACCGGCACGCCGTCGATCGTAAATTCGACCTCCCACGCCGGGTCGCTGGCCCAGACGTTGGCCACGGCGTACCCTTCGAACTGGGGATATTCGCGGCCGCTGTAAATTTTCATCTGGTAATCCGCCGGATAACCCGTCGATTTGTAATACCAGTCGATCCGGTCGCCGTTCACCTCATAGACGCCGTACCCGGCGGGCGTGCCGTCGGTGCAGAGCGGTCCCTGCCACCATGCGCCGCTCAAGGCGGGTGTCACATGCTCGTAGAGACCGGGGGCGATGGACTGGTTGAAGGTCGTATGGGTATGGCCCGAAATGATATGCGCCCGGTAGGGTTTCAGAATTTCGTAAAGCCCCCTGTGGTTGGTCATCGTCGATCCGGCACGGTCGTAGCGGAACTGCTTGCGGTCCTGCTCCTCGCAGGTCGAAGGAATATGCAGGCAGACGACCACCGTCGAACCGGGCTGCACGCGGGCAAGGTCCTTTTCGAGCCAGCGCATCTGCCGCTCTTCGAGATAGCCGATGTAAAAATAGTCGCGCCCGATGAAGAAGTTGTCGTCGAGCACCACGTAGTGGATGCGTCCGACGTCGAACGAATAGTAGACCGGGCCGTACATCTCCTCGAACTTCGAGAAGGAGGTTTCGTAAGAGCGTCCGTAGACCTCCATGTCGTGGTTGCCCATCGCGTTGCGGAACGTAATTCCCGTACGCTCCATCACCTCGTTGTACCGGCCGTAAAGCGAATGGTCGTGCGACACGATGTCGCCGCAGCAAATGCCGTGGAAAGGCATACCGCCGTAACTGCGGACCGTGGCGGCGATGTCGTCGGCCGCCGCCGCGAGTTTCGCAAACTCCTTCGGCGCCCATATCTGCGGATCGGCGATGGCGATGAACCCGTACCGCGAGTCGTCGCCCGCACGGCGGAGCAGCGTGAAATCGCAGGATTTGCCCTCGGCAGGCAGCGGGTGGAAATAGCGCACCACGCCCTTTTCCACCGGAGCGTCGTAGCCCGCAGGCACGCAAACGAAGACGAAGCGGTTGTCCGCACCGGCTTCCAGGCTGTAATTTCCTCTTTTGTCCGTGCGCGCGAACTCTTCGCCGTCGGAGACCCAGACGCCTTCCACGCCCCGGCCACCGCAAAGGACGCGCCCCCTGACTGTGACGCTGCCCGCGGCCCATGCGCAGACGCACCACAGCGACAACAGAATTGTCAGTAAATATCTTTTCATCGTTCCGTACTTTAGCGCTGCTTGCATTGTTCGAGAATCTGCCAGCACTGGAACAGCCCGCGCGGCACATGGAAACATCCCTTCCATTTTCCGCCCTTGAGCGGCAACAGCACCTCGCCGCGGCGGTTCAGGTAACCGAACCATTCGGGATGCTCCGCGTCCTTGAAATGCGCCCACGTATATTCGTGCAGTTTCCCGAACCACTCCAGACACTCCTTCGATCCGGTCAGCTGATAGCCCTTGATCATCGCGATCGCCGATTCGATATGCACCCACCAGAGCTTCTGATCCCATTCCAACTCCACGCGGGGCGCGCCCTTGCGGTCCAGAAAATAGAAAATGCCGCCGTACTCCTTGTCCCAGCCGTATTCGGCGGTATTGAGCGCGATTCTCACCGCTTTGTCGATCAGCGCACGGTCGTCGAGACGCACGCCGAGGTTCATAATGAACCACATAGCTTCGAGCGAATGTCCGGGATTCATCTGACGGCCCTCGAACGTATCGGAAAGCTGTCCGTCCTCCGTGACATTCTCGACGATCAGCCCCAGCTCTTCCCGGTAAAACACCTCCATCACTTCGTGCAGGCACTCCCCGATCGTGTCGGCCAGCAACTGCTTGTCGATCATCGGCTCGATCTCCAGCGCCATGTTGCAGAGGATCATCGGCAGAGCGAAACTCTTGAGCGAACGCGTTCCGGGATAAGCCTTGCACCACTCGCCTTTGGGATTGGCGCGTTTCTCCAGAATCCGGTCGAAAGTCCGCTTGGCGATCAGGGCGTATTCGTCGCTGCCCGTCGCAACGGCGACCTGCGCAAAAGCCATCGCCGCGAACGTATAGGAGAAAATATTATAGGGCTGCACCAACGGGCGGCCTTCGCGCGTCAGCGCAAAATACCAGTTGTAGTTGCCGTCGTGGCCGTATTTGCGCAGGAACTCGGCTCCCTGCACGGCGCATTCGAGCCATTCGGGACGACGCTCCACCTTGTTATAGAGCATGGCGAACATCCACACTTCACGACCCTGCAACCAGATGAATTTGTCGGTATCGTAGACGCTGCCGTCACGATTGAGACACGTAAAATAGCCGCCGAATTCCCTATCTTGTGATTTTTCGAGCCAAAAAGGCAGTACACCATCCAGCAATTCGGTTTTGTACTGTTCCGCTAATCTTTTGAAGTCCATAATCTTATCTTATTTATATTGTTACCTTGTCCAGTATCGTTCGATCTCTTCGAGCGTGCGGCCCGACATCTCCGGCACCGCCTTCCATATCAGCAGCATATAAGGCACGCACATCGCGGCGAAGAGGAAAAAAGTCCCCGCCGGCGTCAGATTCGCGAGCATCCACGGCGTAAGCTGCCCGACCAGATAGGTCCCCGTCCAAAGCGAGAACCCCGCGATCGACATCGCCACGCCGCGCACACGAATCGGATACATCTCCGACAAAAGCACCCATACCACGGCGCAGACGGAGATGGCGCAGCAGAAAACATAGCACAGGAACGCCGCCAGCAGCACGCCGTCCGGCAGTCCGAGCCGCTCCCCGGTCAGGAAACAGGTCCCGATAAGCAGCAGCGACAGCGCCATGCCCGACACACCCCAGTAAACCAACTTCTTACGCCCGACGCGGTCGATGATCGCCAGTGCCAGCACCGTCGTCAGCATATTGACCGCTCCGACCAGTATCTGGGCGAACAGCGAGTCGCTGCCCGACCATCCGGCCCGCTCGAAAATCGACGGCCCGTAGTAAAGTACGGCATTGACGCCCATGAACTGTCCGAGAATGGCGATCGCCGTGCCGACAAGCACCGCCGTCCGGATGCCTTTCGACAGAAGGAGCCGCCACTGCGGGGTCTGCCCGCCGCCGACGGCCGTTTCGATGGCCGCAAGTTCCGCGG
>ERZ857998.2898-NODE-2898-length-14976-cov-3.229810_pt1 | contig 14976 bp, 9 predicted proteins | sample MGYA00519954_ERZ857998 | MGnify/ENA primary metagenome ERZ857998 (study PRJEB31778, sample SAMEA3449424) | human gut metagenome | biome: human gut; feature: human-associated habitat; material: faeces | place: United Kingdom | collected 2010/2012 ...
ATATTGAGTGGCATTAACATATTCAGGTAAACGTTTTAAATGTGAGATTGTCATATTAGCACGACCACTGATCTTCAATTTGGACTCCAAACCACGCTTCGTCGTTACCAATACTACACCATTTGCACCTCGACTACCATACACCGCTGTAGCCGCAGCATCTTTCAAAACAGAAAAACTTTCAACATCGGCAGCATCTATCTGACTCAAACTACCTTCCAAACCATCAATCAACACTAATGCACCACTATTAGCACCAAACGTACCAATTCCGCGCACCCAAAACTCGGAAATATTTTTGCCCGGTTCACCACTAGATTGAACTCCAATCACACCTGCAACACGACCTGCTAGTGTATTAACTATATTTGTAGCAGGAACCTCTAGTTGCGCTGGATCCATCGTTGTAATTGCACCAGCAACACTGACCTTTCGCTGCGTACCCATACCTACTACAACTACTTCATCAATATTCTCCGTAGCCGGTTTTAAGGTAACTTTAACATTGTCAATTTTATTCGTCAAACGTTGCTCATAGTTTTCATATCCCAAAAAAGACACAACCACTATATCATATATATTTACCTTTAACCGAAATTTACCATCAATATTAGTTGTTATTCCCACACCTGGTTTATCTTTAACATATACATTTGCTCCCGGAACTGGTTCATTAAATTCATCGAAGACTGTACCAGTCAACATAAAGCTTTGCTCTTTCTGTGCATGTACTTGTGCTACAAACGCAAGAAGCAAAGCAAAAATTACAAATATTCGATTCATATTATATTAAATATAAAGTTTCACTAATTATTTATTCGACAGCTAATCGACGAATAGCACGATTCTCTGAGTCACCGATATACATTACATCGTCGTTATCAATACAAATTCCCAATGGCTTTTTGAATTGAGCATCTTCTGCACTACCATTTACATAACCTGAATTTTGGGGTTTTCCTGCTAATGTAGATACATAACCTGTACTCATTGTTATCTTACGAATACAGTGATTTTCGGTATCAGTCAAAATTATATTACCTTCTGAATCGACACACATCTGTCCAGGTTTATTAAACATAGCTTGTCCTATTGGTCCATCCAAATATCCACTTTTACCTTCTTGACCAGCCCAACATGCACATTCTTTAGTACGTAAATCATATTTATAAATACAATGCTTATCATTATTTGAGAAATAAAAAACATTCTCATCTTGAGGATCGAAAACAAGTCCATAAGCACTACCATCCTTGGTTCCAACCAAATCCCCATTCGTTAGATTCTCTCCTCTAGCATTCTCTACATCAATCCGTACCAGATTTCCACCTAACATTCTTGAATACATTTTTCCATCTGGTCCCATTGTAAAATTACACTTGGCTGCCCATACTCCAAATCCTTCAATATTTGGAAAATTTGGATCATCCCATGAAATAGAACTTATAGCTGTAGTTGGTGCATAATCCGTCTTAGGGTCAAAATAATAAACTTCATGACTATCTCTATTAGCCCAGAATTGATAGACAATATCATCCTTACTGTTATACCCCAAAACAGGAGAGTTAAACAACGCATTAATATCTGACTTTAGAGATATTAATTTATCAGCCTCCTCATTTAACATAAATGCAGCAAACTTTCCATCATTATCTACTAAAAAGAAAACATTTTTATCCTGATCTACACAAATACACCTATCAATATTTGATCTAAATTGTGCTTCAGATAGTGGTATAGTTCCTGTTGGATTCACCTGTGCCGATGTACTTCCTCCCACTAACGTAGTCACAGTAGTCTGGATATAATAATCAAATGTCTGCTTGTACTCCTCTATTTGTTCATGTACTTGTACTTTAACCACACATTCTGGGTCCTCTATTGTAGATGCACGTTTAGGAGCCAATACCAACATTCTATCATCCTTCACAGAAATGACAGAAGCCTCTTTATCATTGAAAAAGACCTTCACATTTTCCTTACTATCCCCAAAATTCGATCCATTAAGAATAACTTGAGTTGCAAGTTTTCCTTCGGGCGGATAAAAATCAGTCAACACAATCGGCTTATTCGGATCATAGCCCGAAGTTGACTCTTCATCATCTTTACAAGACGAAAAGCAGCAGCCTACAGCCAAGCAGACAAGCCACTGCCATTTAAAACATTTTTGTAATAAGTTTCTCATAGAAAATACCGTTTTTAAGAATTTATATAATAATAATGATCATAATTTTACTTTCGTTATTTTATGTTTCTTTCTCATACTTTTTGCTACTATTAATAGTAAGACGACTAGAATAATACTAACCACTAAGTAATATTCATTTATTTTTTTATATTCTATAACATATAAGAAGAAAAAACGAAAACTATTTCCTGTATTTATCAATGGTCTCTTGTATACCTACAGGAAAACCAAAAAAGTTAGAAGAAATCTTATACATTGAAGGGCAATTATCGTTTTCTAGAGATAAGTCGTTCCATTCTTTCCACAAATCATCAAATGCAGTAATATATTTATCCATCTCTATCCGGTTAAAAGACTTTTTTGTTGTATCTGCCACATAACCGCATAGCATAATCTGCCACGAAACAGCAAAAAGCTCATATTTAATGCGTCCATACGAACAGGAAATACGAATAAAATGATTCAATTCTTCTGAGGGAAAATGTAGTTTTTGAGATATCAGTTCTATTTCCTTCCAAATACGAACAGCTTCTTCCTTTTCTTTCAGATAAGCATTTACTTGATTTCTTTCAATCATACGATCAAAATAACTCTTTTGATATACATCTCCCGTTATGGTGTCATCACGTGTCCAATTAACATAAGTATCTCCCATAGTACTATATTGCCCTTTTATCACTCCATCTTCCGATAATAGGCAAAGTCGACGGAACATCTCCCATTCTGACTCGGGAAGCCCTTTTGCTTTTACAAAATCATATAGTATTTCTTTTTCTGTTTTCAAAGGATTACTAGCCCAATGTGAGATGACATAAGCATTTAATTCGATCCAAAACTCATTCTTGATATAAGGACCTCCCCAGCCACCGCCACGTGACCAAGTCCAAACACCCTTAAATAAGGGATTATCTTTCACTTGGTTTAAACAATACGGCTTCTTTATATTAGATTTCTTAAATTCTTCAAAACCATCAATTACTCCTTTAGCGATATAATTGGGATGTGCTCCCTTTCCTTCATACTCACGTTGACATTGCACTTCAACTACTTGTTGATGTTTACCAATACCTATACAAGGATTAAAAGGAACACCATATTGTCCTGATTCTTCCAACCAATATTTATCCATTGTATTATAATTCATATCAGGATCAGTAATTGCTGATCTCCAAAAATCCGTCATGGTATGCTTGATAGAGAAATAAAGATTTGGATGTGGCTCTATACTGTCTGTAACGGACAAATAATATTTAGGGATCGAATGCAATTGCCCCATATCCCATGTACGATAAAACAACTTCTTATTACGTCTTTCACAAACCTCTTCCCGTAACAAATTAATTAACGTAATATGATCATACATACCATTTTGTACTGGATGATTGCCTACATAATAAGGAGCATCGTGCAGGTAAGTTTCTCCAGTACGAATCACTAATCCATCCAATTGTGGAAACGTTTCAAACATTTCCTTCATCAATTCACGAATACAAAGCTGAGTGTAAGGTTTCGATATATCAAGTTTTCCTTGTTCGTTAGTAAGTTCTGTTCTATGTTTTTCTACCAGCAAAGAAGGAAGTACTAACATATCAAGCATACAGTATACTTGAAGGTCTTCCTTTTTTGCTGCATCATATTTTTTATGTATTATTTCTGCTTTTTCTGCCACCCAACGTCCGGCTTCAGTCGTATCCGGGAATAAAGAAGGATCAAAACTCTTCCAATCAATTCCAAACTGTGCAGCCTCAAACAAGAAAAAAACTTTTGCTCCATATTCATTTTTTTTCAAAAAAGAAGGATCGAGAAACTTCGATTCCGTCATAACCTCACCCGGATTATGGTGTACCATATCCATTACAACATATTTCTGTCGTACACAACTAGTTAACAATAGATTAACAGCACAACATAATAAAAAAACAAAATAAATATATCGCCTCATGTGTCGTTTTATAGTATGATTTTTCTTCTAGTTAGCAAATGCATTTTCCAATTTAGGAGCTTTTTTACCTGTAATAGCTTTATATATATGCTCCGCCAATATAAGCGAACCGCTCTTATTCAAATGTACATTATCCCATACATAGCAAGTTGAATCAACTTTATGTTCTAATGGGCTATACAGATCTACCAATTTCAGATGAAACTTCCTAGCTACTTTCTTTTGTATCGGATAAATTTCATCTTTTATTATTTCATTACGGATCCCATATAAATTATTACTTGCCGGAATACAACGACATATAATAATTTTTGGTTTAGATCCACACTTCTGAAAAATGCTGATCATATACTCTAAATCAGTTTCAAATTCATCCTTATATTTCCAGTTCTCCGGCTTGGAATCATTTGTACCAAGTTTAATAATTACAACGTTCGGTTGAAATTTCTGTGCATTGATAAATGCATCGGTACTCATATAAGGATGATCCCCTTTTCGCAATAAAGTATGGCCCCACTTTCCAAAATTGCCAACTTCATATTGATCTCCGAGCATACGAGCCAAAGGAGTCGGATAATTGTCAACCCCTTCAGTTATACTATTGCCAATGCATGCTATTTTAATTTTATCCTGCGCTACACCGCAAACAGGTATAAGCATCAGAAATGCGAAAACTAATATTCGAACTATTTTCGTCATATGATTTTGTATTCTAGTCATTATTTTTCTGTTTTTAACTGAAAACAAAACCTTTTTACCTTTAAAAAACAGTCTACCTATCTTGACCTACGGTATTTTACAAGCTCCCTCCGGCTGTAGTAAGAGCAATGAGGAGCAAATTTTAACCGGAGGATAAACTTGAAAACCAATCAAACACCAATCCTAACCTTTTACCTAAAATAAACCCATAAAAAACAATGTTTATATTAAGAACGAGTAAGCAAGCAAATACCACTAAAAAGAAATAAAAAAATATCTATAAATTTTAATTCATACGATAAAAGGACTTGATCTTCAAAGCCTATTTTGTTAAGAATCACTTTACTTACGCTCAATATTGAGTAAATATTCTAGAAACAAATCGCATAACCTCAGGTAATTCCATCCGCCAATAAGTCCACGAATGACTGCCGTCTTTCATACGAAATTCATGACCAACCTGATGCTGTAACAACGTGTTATGTAAAAGACAGTTCGTTACCGATAAGAAATCATCATCACCACAACTGATATACCAACGAATCCATTTGATACGGTCTAGCTTTTCTTTCGGAGATTTCTCCAAGATAGTTTGTATATCCATTTGCCCGAGAACTTCCGCTTTTTTTTCTTCTGACACCTTCGATAAATCTGATTGACTCTTCATCTGATCGAATGTCCATGCCCCTCCAACAGCACTTAACGGAGCAGCAGCAACAAACATCTCCGGATAATGAAGGGCATAAAACAACGCTCCGCCACCTCCCATAGACAAACCGGAGATAGCACGATAACGACTTTCAGCACGCACTCTATACGTTTTCTCGATATGCGGAATCAATTCTTGAAAAAAGAAGTCCTCATAATTATATGTTCCATCCAACAAGTTAAAATAACCTTTATGAACCGTGTCAGCATCTGGCATAACAATAATCATCGGAGCTGATTTCCCCTCAGCAATCGCTTTATCTGCAATATACTGAACCTGCCCAAATTGCACCCATCCCGTATGATTATCTCCTAATCCATGAAGCAAATACAATACCGGATAACTACCATCTCCTTCGTCATAGCCTGCTGGCAAATAAATGGAATAACTACGTTCCATTCCCAGAATCTTACTTTTTACGGTACGTGTCTCATACACCTTCCCTTGCTGGGCAAAAGCCGTAGTAACCAGACACATCGCTAAAAGCGCTGATAATAAATGTTTTTTCATACGTATCTATTATTTCATGTAAATATAATATTTAAAATTACCTGCTTTTAATTGAATCATTTTCTTTTCTATACGAATATTCTTCCCATCCATCATACAGGACACCGCCTCATCGGGAATACAGAGTGTAGCAGTAACCCCAACTGGAATATCCACTTGAAGATCCATAATATTATCTGTCAATTCCCAGTCAACAACAATCACACCATATGGAGTATCTTTTGCCATCTTAGCCCAAGTCAAACCTTTCGGTATTTGAGGATCAATAAATACATGTTGATAACCGGGTAACGATTCATCTATTCTAAGTCCCCCTATTGCTTGATAAAACCAGGTTCCGATTCCATTATAGCAGTTATGCACCCTACTCCGTTCACCACTCCAATACTCCCAAGTCGCTGTAGCACCATTATCTATCATATACAGATAACCTGGATAATCACGTTTCTTCAACATTTGATATAAAAAGTCAACTTCCCTGTTACGAATAGCCCACTCTGTCAAAATTGGGACACCTACCAACCCTACAGCAATATGACCTTTGTGCTGCTTTTCAGTATCAGTCATCATCTTTCTTTTCACATCATCATACAAAGAATCCGGTACAGCTCCTACAAGCATTGGATAACACATATCCAACTGTGAACCTGTAGAATAGATACCTTTATCCGGATGATAAAACTTTTGATGAATCAACTCATTTAGATTCTTCCTGCGCATAGCAAACTTCTCTGCCTCCTCTTTTTCCCCAAGCATCAGAGCTATTTTTTCCATTGTCCCCAAACATTCACTGATAAAACAATTATTTACCAGATCAACAGAAGATTGTGCTCCTGCATCTACTCCTATCGGTGCAAGCCAGTCACCAAGAAACCAATCCCGATATTGAGTATCAGGCCAGCGTTTCAGCAATCCATCCACCGTATATTTATCCACATACGAAAACCATTCTTTCATTTTCGGATAATAGTTCTTTATTAATCTCGGATCATTGTAATTCACATACGTTCGCCATGGCGCCTGTACAATAAATCCACACCAATACGGACCACCGCCACCTGCACCGGGATTAGGACCTACATGGGCCAGACTTCCCCCTTCGCGCATTGAATCTCCCCATGTTTGTATCCAGTTTGTGAAAGTCGGTGCTACGTCATACATTGTTTGCAAACTCATTGTAGACGAATTTCCATCGCCACCATAGCCTGCCCGCTCCAAATGCGGACAGTCGACCATATATCCGCTAAATGTCAGACACTTCATAGTATATTGAATCATATTATGAATGGCGTTCAAGTCAGCATCCGAACATTCGAAAGTCGCAGTCTGCCGATAATCGCCATAAATCTGGAGAGATTTTATCCATTCAGTTTTCGGTCTTGCCGGAAGGTTGGAGATACGGACATAACGATAAGCATGATGATTGAATTTATTCCTAAAATATTCTCCCCTCTGTCCACCTGCAATATAGACATCACTTTCACCTTGTTTGTCAAATTCACCGTCTTTTGTCAAATTGTCACTATATTCCATCGTGACTTCGTGACCTGCCGGCAACACAGGCATCTGCATTTCAAACCATCCGGTCTGAACTTTCCCCATATCTACCAACCATGTACCTTCGCCCAGATTTTTGACCGAAACAGCCTGCAAAATCTGATGTATCTTGTTCACTTCACACATTTGAGGCGAAGCGATATGATCGGGAACATTCACTGTCACCACAGGAGCCCATTTCATTTTATCCAACGCCTGTGACGAAAGATCTCTCGGAAGAATTCTTCCATCCACCCTCTCACCGCCGAACTGCAAAGCCCGCCAAGTACCTGTATCCGAATAGCCGCTTTCGCGCCCGTTCCATGAACGGTCTGTCTTCGCCACTACTTCCCATTTACCGTTTCTCAACACATCCAGCTCTGCTTTTACCAGCGGACCTTCATAAGCCGCTCCGAAAGTAGTTGTCTTGTACCATCCCTGACCGAGCCAGATGAGCAGGTCGTTTTCTCCCTCTTTCAGATAGGGAGTGATATCATAAGTGACAATCAGCGAACGCTTGGTCAAATGTGAAACAGCAGGTGTAAGGACGTCTTCGCCTACTTTCTTTCCATTGACGTAAATTTCGTGATAACCTAACGTATTTATATGCAAAAAAGAAGTCTCTCCCTTCGTCATATTGATTTTCTTGCGTAGAATAGGAGCACAAATCTTACCACCTTCGGCAGACGCCCCGATATATTCGCCCTGCATCTGCGACTTATCCAGAATGCCGACACCAAAACGGGCAACCGGACTCCACGCTGAAGCTTGTTTTTTGGAATCCCATACACGTACTCTCCAATAGCATAAGGAACGGGAAGTTAACGCTTTTCCCTGATAAGGCACCATTACCGAAGCATCGGATTTCAACTTCCCGGTGTTCCACAAGTCCGCCTTATCCTGCAACAGCAAAATACTGTCCGAAGCCACCTGTATTTCATAATAGGCTTGCCCGCCCTTCACTCCGTCACCTTTCAATTTCCAACTGAAATGAGGGGTTACATTATCAATCCCCAACGGGTCAATAAGATTCTCACATTTTAGCTCCACCAGATGGAAAGGCGGAGTCTTCTCATTTCCATACGCCGTCAATGACAGACAACAGAAACTCCAAATCAAACCTAAACATAACAATCGTTTCATACTATTCATCTTCTATTTTTAAATGACTTACTTAAGAATGACAAAGTGATAGACGCCCGATGATACCTCCATCCGGGCAGAATCCACTTTATCTATTACAATATTACTGACTTCACTTACCGGTTTTCCGGATTCCAGCACCGTTCTGCCGCCCCAATCAGGAATTATCACCGTAGCGGATGTATTTGCAGGAACTTCTATCTTAAGATTCAGATTTCCGTTTTCATCTATCTTCCAATCCGAATTAATCTTGCCATACTGACTGTCATACGTAGCTCTGCAATATTTCAAATCGGGCACTATCATCGGCTCAATGTAGAAATGCTTCATCCCCGGATCAGACTGATCGGGCTTGATGCCTGCCAGTGAATGATAGAACCATGCCACAACACTTCCGAACATCGGATGGCAATGTCCGCATCCTTCATCGTTTCCATCTCCATTCCATGTTTCCCAAAGTGTATTATTCTTCTTGTCAGCCAGATAACCATAACTTGGAAAGTCACGCTGGTTCATCAGCTTATAAGCGAGGTCTGCCCTTCCATTTTCCGTCAGCACCTGCAGTAAAAGTGGAGTGGCAAGTATGCCTGTATCAAAGTGATAATTGACCCTTTCCAAATGTCCGAGTAAAGCTGCGAACACTTTCTCCCGCTTACCTTCCGGAACAAGTCCGAATGCCAGCGCAAATACATCGGCCCCTTGTTTTCCCTCCCCATAATGATGGGTTGCTTCATTGTAAAATGCAGCGTTGAAGTTCTTTCTGATCGTTTCGGCAAGTGTACGCAAATGATGCTCGTCATCTTTCTTGTTCAGAATACCCGCAACATCCGCCATGATGCAAGTGACATGATAGAAATATGCCGTATTCACCAATGAGGCAGGAATTTCAATTCTGTTGTGAGGAGTAGACCACTCACCCAGACACCATCCGTTCGGTTCCTCCCTCACGACTATCCCCTTGTCATCTGTACGGGTCTGAAGATATTCAACCCAATGCTTCATTCCCTGGTAATGTTCCCGTAAGAGTGTAGTGTCACCATAGTGACAGAAATAATTCCAGGGTATGACTACATAAGCCGATCCCCATGCAGGTCCTCCGCCTCCACCGCCAAAAGGTGCGGTATGAGGAACATAGCCTGTATTCTTATTGCTTGCATCACTAATGTCAGTAACAAACTTTCTGAGAAGACGAGTCATGTCATACGAATAGAGCAGGCTTTCCGTGATGACTTGTCCGTCACCGGTATAAGCCAATCGTTCGCGGTGCGGGTCGCTGCTTATTATGCCTTTGAAATTGGCATGCATCGTACGGTTATAAGCCTCACAGATGTTATTAAAAAGTTCGTTAGAGCATTCAAAGCTTCCTGTATTCCTGATATCCGTATAGATGGATTTCACCTGTATGCTTTGGCTGGAGATTGCAACTCCTTCTGTAGCAATCACTTCTATCTTTTTAAACGCATGCCAGGTAAACTTAGGTTCCCATCTTTCTTCCTGCCCGCCTTTCAGTATATATACATCTTCCTGCCCATAGTTCAAGCCCTCATCACTGATGAAACGCAGTTTCACAGAGTCTCCTGCCCTACCTTTCACAGAAAGTCCACACCAGCCCGAAACGGTTTCGGGCAGAGTGAAGATATACAAAGAGTCGTTTGCCTGTTCAAAATGGGTATCTACCGTTCCCATCACTTTCGTAAATGGAATCGTTTGTGCCTGCAAAGCACCCGTAGGAGGACGAACCGCCAAAGCCGGTTTCCAGGCAGAATCATCATAACCTTCCCGGTTCCACGAACCAAGTTCAAGACGGGCATCATAAACTTCACCTGTAAATATGGCATCATGCAGAATCGGCCCCGTAGTCGTTTTCCATGAAGGGTCGGACACCACTGTTTCCCTGCTTCCGTCTTTGTATTCAATCTCCAGTTGCAGTATCAGTTTAGGAACATCATACCACATATGACCTTCCACAATACGGTCCCGCTGATTATACCAGCCATTACCCAATACGACACCAATCACATTGTTCTGTTTCTTCAAATAGGAAGTGACATCAAATACATTATAAAGTACTCTCTGCGTCGACTGGTCATCATAATGATACAAAAGTTTTTTCAACGATCTCTTATCATAATTCGTAACGGCAGGAGCCAATACCTGATCGCCTATTTTATTTCCGTTGAAAGACATTTCATAGAAACCTAATCCGCAGATATATACCACAGCCTTTTTGACGGCTTTCTTAACAGCAAACTCTTTACGAAAATACGGTGCCGGATATGTCAGCGTCGAATCCGGATATAAATCTTCTGTCTGCCCTATCCATTTTGCCTTCCAGTCGGATGGTTTCAATAATCCCATATTCCAGCTCGATGCCTCACTCCATTTCGTAGGAGTGTTATTTTCATCCCAAACCATCACTTTCCAATAAAGCTGCGCTCCGGATGACAAAGGTTTCCCCCGATAGTTAATGACAGACTCTGATGAACTGACTTTACCGGAATCCCAATAATCACCTTTTCCTTTATTGAGCTGTTTCAGACTGCCGGATACAATGATACGATAGGCCGTCTGCCTTTTTCCTCTTTCATCTGACGCCAGTTGCCATTGAAGTACCGGTTGCCGGCTCTCAATAACTATCGGATTCTCCATCTTGTCACAACGCAGATTCACGACATGGGCATTGTCTCTTCCATAGGTAAAGGAAGAAAATGCGATCAACAGCAAGAGAGTTCCAATTAATCTATTCATATTGTCCAATTAAAGAGTTTTTTGCAATCTACACATCATGACCATTATTCAATCTTTGTCAGACTCACTGTATGAGTGACAAGCTTATTGATTTTATAAGTACCTAGATTTCAAATTACACTTTATACATTTTATCAAATAACAAAATCTTTAGTATAAGAACGAATGAAAGAGCATTTACCACTAATCTCTTTATTTTTTTCTGTCAGGTCGTAAACTTATAAACAGCTATCATATACAGCATTCTCAAATATTCTCATTATTATTGTTTATAATCTATTACTGCATTTATCATAGCTAATACATTCTCAATTGGAGTCCCTGCCTGTGTATTATGACATGAACAGCAGATATAGCCACCATCCTTACCCAATGTTTCCAGACACTTACGAGTTTCTGCAACCACTTCATCCGCAGTACCCATAGGCAAAATTCGTTGATTTTCGACACCACCATGAAAGATAAGGTCTTTACCAAATCTCTCCTTTAACTGAGCTCTGTCCATACCGGGACATACATGTTGAATAGGATTCAATATATCTATACCACACTCTATCAATCCTGGAATAAGAGGCAATACAGCTCCATCGGTATGATACAATACTTTTTTGCCATAAGAATGAATTAGATCACACCAGTTTTTAAGCCGGGACTTAAAGTGTGTTTCCCATGCATCCAACGAGATTAACAAGCTATCCTGCATTCCCATATCATCACTGATGAAAATAATATCGATGTCATCCCCCAACTCTGTAAGCAGACGCTCCAGCATGGCTGTTTGTATGATATCTATACGCTCGATAGCAGCATCCAAAAATTCAGGATTTGCCAATGTATCCATCAAGGCATTTTCAAGTCCGCGCATCTGGCAATAGATTTCAAAGTGTGAGATCCACGGTCCTATAGTAGCAAAATTCCATGAGCGAGCTTTTTGTGCAAGTGCTTTAGCTCCCGCACAATCGAACTTGTCAGGATCGGGCCATGAATGGTAAGAATCCAGTTGAGCAGGATCGTAATAATCTCCTATCGGAGGATTTATATATTCCTGATAAGTAGCCAGTCCAGCCTTAACCATTCTGGTAGGCACACCCCACATGGTAATTTCCCCACTATCGTTTGGGTCAAAAAAACGGCCTCCATATCCCGGAAAAACCCAAACAATCTTATCAAGTCCTAATGCATTATATACAGCAAATTCATCTTCTAAAGATGTATATTTTCTCAAATCATCGAGAATCTCGGGGGTACACCATAAATCAATGGGATAACGATCAACGGGCTGACGATTGAGAGTAGCAAGAATACGTTCTCTTGGAGTCATAATATTTATTTTTAGATATTTCTTTGTTTTATATTTCGGTAGACACATGTAAAGTCGTTACATATATCACATTTATATCGCAATTTCTTCACGTCCCTACCGATACCAATAATTCCGCTTACAGATTTCATAGGTGTCATCAGGCAACTTTCAGTTAGCGATATACCACTTTTGTTTTCGGGAAACAGATTAAATAATTCTCTTTGCCCGGCAAGGGGCCAAAGGCAATATCCGGGGCTGTAACGGTTCGTAATCAACAGACCTGCCCGCTGTATATCCATTTGCAATTGTCCCTGTATATAGTCCATTGATTTTTCTACAATTATAGATCCGAAAGTATCGACTATAAAACCTGCCAAGAAATTGCTGCCATCGTTCAATTGCCGAGTAAGCGTGGTAAACTTTTCTCCGGCCGTACAAATAAATGCAGCCATCCCCTCTATACCTTTCATATAGGTACATATCCTCTGACGCGGTTCTATTTCGAAAACACCTGCACGAATCTTCCCTTCTTTATGCAAAACTTCCACATGGTCGTATATAACGATATCACCGCGAATATTACAAATTTGAGGCAACTGACCGAAAATCTGTTCCACTTCATTATATATCGGATCGGAAGAGTCATCAGAGATATGAAGCATTTCAAGCGCATCTTGTATTTTCACCCCAAGCTGGCCGAAATCAAGTTCATAATGTATCAAATCGCGCATCTTTTCACTTCTTATTGAATTGATCCAAAGCCTCATAATATGCCTGTATATTGGCTAAAGGTATATGCGGAGGTACATCACATCCTGTGGAAAGAATATAGTTAGGATATACAGACGTTTTCTCCAGCAGATTAAAAGTTTCCGCTTTGACTTCTTCCGGAGTCATCATTTTCAAAATGCCGACGGGATCTATATTTCCCATGACCAATACATCTTGTGGACATTGTTCAAGGGCCTCAACCATATTCATCGCATTCCCAAAGTGATAGGAGTTGGCTCCCGTAAACAGCATAGCATTGGTACAATGCCCTCTGTTTCCACAGTTGTGAAGTGTAACCATAAAGCTATCATCCTGAAGGTTATCTATAATAGCCTTTACATATACAGATGAAAACAGCAAGCAATCATCATTCGAGAGCAACCCCGCAGCAGGTTCAGCTATAACAACACCTGCGCAGCCAACGCGCTTCAGTTCGCTACAATATTCTGTAATGAATCGGGTACATTTATCCAACAGCATAGTTATAGCATCGAGCTCCAAATAGCATGCAACCATTATTTCCGACATACCATATAAACGACCGGCAAGCGAAAACGGACCTATAACTCCTGCAAATACAGGTTTCTCCGGTATGTTTTCAACAGTCAGGCGATTGGCCTCTATATATTCAGCTATTCGTCCGGCAGTAAGGGGAGGTATATTCAGTTTTTCTATTTCGTCAGCTGTATTTACGAGATTCCCTATGATATGAGGCATATCGTCTTTAGGAAATTCAATCTTACAACCAAATGCTTCGGCTTCTACCGTTAAATCCATGATTACAGTCGTTGCCGCCGAAGAATATTTATCGCTGAGAGCCTTTATTGCCTGTGCATGAATCGTACCATTCTGTACAGCATCCTTTACCGTTTTACCAATAATTTCTATCCCCGGATGTGTCATAATAGGAATGGTTTGCCTTACATTATTTTGAATGATTCCCTCCATCCATTCGGACATATTTATTCTGTTTTCCATCAGTTCTATACAGTATTAAATAAGTTACTAACTTGAATCGGTTCTCAGGCAATCAGTTTATTAAGTATATCAACGAGTTCCTGAGGTCCATTAGTATAATAGTCCGCACCTATCTTTTGTGCAAATTCATTGTTTAACGGAGCGCCTCCTATAAAAGTCACTGTATCGGGATACTCTATTTTTATCGTACGATTGATATCTTCCATACTCTGCATAGTGGTTGTTAGCAGAGCCGACATACCCACAAATGCTCCGGGATGTTCTTTTATCGCATTTAAATACTTCGTTACTGGAACATCAACCCCTAAATCTATAACCTCAAAGCCATTACCTTCTACAATCATCGAAACAAGGTTCTTACCTATATCATGCAAATCTCCCGCTACTGTGCCGATTATCACCTTACCGAGCGCCTTATCCGCGCCGTCCGGCAAATATTTTTTAAGTGC
>ERZ857998.2903-NODE-2903-length-14959-cov-6.160158_pt1 | contig 14959 bp, 14 predicted proteins | sample MGYA00519954_ERZ857998 | MGnify/ENA primary metagenome ERZ857998 (study PRJEB31778, sample SAMEA3449424) | human gut metagenome | biome: human gut; feature: human-associated habitat; material: faeces | place: United Kingdom | collected 2010/2012 ...
TGCAATACATCGCACCGTATTCCGGCTGCACGATGGGCGAATATTTCATGAAGCAGGGCAAGGACGTGCTGGTCATTTATGACGATCTGAGCAAGCACGCCGTGGCGTACCGCACGCTTTCTCTGCTGATCCGCAGACCGCCCGGACGCGAAGCGTACCCCGGCGATGTGTTCTATCTGCATTCGAGACTGCTCGAGCGCGCGGCGCGGCTTGCCCCGGAATACGGCGGCGGCTCGCTCACGGCGCTGCCGATCATCGAAACGCAGGCAGGCGACGTGTCGGCATATATCCCGACGAACGTCATCTCCATCACCGATGGGCAGATCTTTTTGGAAACCGAGCTGTTCCACGCGGGCGTCATGCCGGCGGTGAACCCCGGTATCTCTGTGTCGCGTGTGGGCGGCAACGCCCAGATCAAGGCGATGAAGAAGGTCGCGGGCAACCTGAAGCTGCTGTATTCACAGTATCGTGAATTACAGAGCTTTGCGCAGTTCGGCTCGGATCTCGACGCGCGACCGCCTCGATCAGGGCGCGCGCATCGTGGAGGTGCTCAAGCAGGACCGCAACAGCCCTGTGGATGTGGCGCATCAGGTGTGCGTCCTTTACGCGGTGGTCAACGGTTACCTCAAGGACGTCGCCGTGGCGGACATCCGCGCGTATGAGGCGGGGCTGTATCCGTATCTGGATACGAACGCGCTGCCCGTTTTGCAGAGCATCCGCTCGACCGGCAAGCTGGAAAGCGCCGACGAGGAGCAGCTCAAGCAGGCGCTCGAGCGCTACACTGCGCAGTTTTTGACAAATCCGTGAGAAAGGAGGCGTTTGCATGGCAGGCGTTTCCATGAAAGACATCCGCTCCCGCATCCGCAGCATGGAATCCACCAAGCAGATCACGCGCGCCATGGAAATGGTCGCCGCCTCCAAGCTGCGCGGCGCGCAGGAGCGCGCGGCGGCAAGCCGTCCGTACTTTGAAATTCTGTACGAAACGATGAACCAGATCGCCGACAGCACGATGGACTTCGTCTCGCCCTACCTCAAGGAGCGCGAGGGGCGGACGCTGCACATCGTCATCGCGGGAGACCGGGGACTTGCCGGTGGCTACAACAGCAACATCCTGAAGCTGGCGTATGCCGGTATGGACGCGGAGCACGATCTGGTGCTGCCCGTGGGTAAAAAGGCACTGGAATTTTTCCGCGCGCGCGGGGTAGAGACCCTGACGGAACGCTATGCGCAGGCGTCGGAGGTCTCCATCGGCGACTGCTATTCGGTGGCGAAGCTGCTGTGTACGCAGTTTTTAGACGGCAAGTTTGCAAAGGTCGAGCTGGCGTACACGAATTTCGCGTCGCTCCTGTCGCAGACGCCCGCCACGCTGGAGCTGCTGCCGGTGCGCATCGCGGAAAAGAAGGATACGCGCGCGGCAAAACCGTTTATTTTGTATGAGACCGGTCCGCTCGGTGTTTTTGACGCCATCGTGCCGGAATATCTGGGAGGCGTTTTCTACGGCGCGCTGTGCGAGTCCGTCGCCTCCGAGCAGGCGGCGCGCCGCATGGCGATGGACGCCGCCACCAAAAACGCCGACGAGATGATCCAGGATCTCAACCTGCGCTACAACCGTGCCCGTCAGGGCGCGATCACGCAGGAGATCACCGAGATCGTCGCCGGCGCAGAAAACTGAAAGGAGATCGCGTATGACCAAACAGCACATCGGCACGGTCGTGCAGGTCATCGGTCCTGTGTTGGACATCCGCTTTGCCGACGGCGAGCTGCCGGAGCTTATGAACGCCGTAACGCTGGAGCTTGGCGGCAAAACGCTGACCGCCGAGGTCGAGCAGCACATCGGCGACAATGTTGCCCGCTGCATCGCCATGAGCTCCACTGACGGGCTGGAGCGCGGCGCGCAGGCAGTCGATACCGGCTCGCCGATCACCGTTCCCGTGGGTGAGGTATGCCTGGGGCGCATCTTTAATCTTCTGGGCGAGCCGGTGGACAACCAGCCCGCGCCGGAAAAAGCCGAGCGCTGGGCGATCCACCGCCCCGCGCCGAGCTATGAAGAGCAGCAGTCCACCACCGAAATTCTCGAGACCGGCATCAAGGTCGTCGATCTGATCTGCCCGTATGCCAAGGGCGGCAAGATCGGTCTGTTCGGCGGCGCTGGCGTCGGCAAGACGGTCCTCATCATGGAGCTCATCAACAACGTCGCCAAGCAGCACGGCGGCATCTCCGTCTTCGCAGGTGTCGGCGAACGCACCCGTGAGGGCAACGACCTCTATAACGAGATGCAGCAGTCCGGCGTTATCAACAAGACCGCCCTCGTCTACGGTCAGATGAACGAACCGCCCGGAGCCAGAATGCGCGTGGCGCTGTCCGGCCTGACCATGGCCGAGTACTTCCGCGACCGCGAAGGGCAGGACGTTCTGCTCTTCATCGACAACATCTACCGCTTCACGCAGGCAGGCTCCGAGGTCTCGGCCCTGCTTGGCAGAATGCCCTCCGCCGTGGGCTACCAGCCGACACTGGCCACGGAAATGGGCGCGCTGCAGGAGCGCATCACCTCCACAAAGAAGGGCTCCATCACGTCCGTGCAGGCCGTTTATGTCCCTGCCGACGACCTGACGGACCCGGCCCCGGCCACGACGTTCGCCCATCTGGACGCAACGACCGTTCTGGACCGCGGCATCGCCTCGCTTGGCATCTACCCCGCCGTCGATCCGCTGGAGTCCACATCCCGCATCCTGACGCCGGACGTGGTCGGTCTGGAGCACTACGAGGTTGCCCGCGAGACGCAGCGCATTCTGCAGCGCTATAAGGAGTTGCAGGACATCATCGCCATCATGGGCATGGACGAGCTGTCCGAGGAGGACAAGCTGACCGTCAGCCGCGCCCGCAAGATCCAGCGTTTCCTGTCCCAGCCGTTCTCTGTTGCCGAGCAGTTCACCGGCATGCAGGGCAAGTACGTTCCCATCAAGGAGACGGTCCGCGGCTTCAAGGAGATCCTGGAGGGCAAGCATGACGATCTGCCCGAGTCCGCGTTCCTGTTTGTCGGCACGATCGACGAGGCCGTTGAGAAGGCGAAGCAGGGGGCTGCAAAATGAGCAGCTTCCATCTGCAGATCGTCACGCCGGACGGCAGCTTCTTTGACGGAGAGGCCAATTCCGTCGTTGTCCGCACGACCGGCGGCTATGTGAGCATCTATCCCCACCACACGGACTATATCGCCGCGCTGGACATCGGCCGCGTCGTCGTCACGAAGGACGGCGAGCCGCGGCATGCAGCCTGCGGCGGCGGCTTTCTCAGCGTGGAGAAGGGTGAGGTACGTCTCGTCGCCACCACGTTCGAATATGCCGATGAGATCGACGTCGCCCGTGCCGAGGCCGCAAAGGCCCGCGCTGAGGCTCGCATCGCAGCGGCCACGGAGGAGCGCGACATCAAGCTGGCCCGCGCCAAGCTCAGCCGCGCCCTGAACCGGCTGCATATTGCAGGAAAATGACTGCAAAAAGGCCTGCTGCAGAACTTACACTGCAGCAGGTCTTTTTTGCACCGTTCTGTACCATGTTCCGCCTTGACATTCTCCGACCGTTTGTGTAAAATTATTATGAACAGGATATGCCCTGTCATTCCTGAATCTGTTTGAATCGAGGTAATTTCCATGTCCATGATCCAGTGCCCGAACTGCAAAAGCATGGTCGACAACAGCGGCGCATTCTGTCCGAACTGCGGCACTCCCATCGCGGCTGCCCCTGAGGCCCCCGTTCAGCCCGTGCAGGCTCAGCCTTCCCAGCCCGTCTATGTTGCCGCTCCCGTTCCCGAAAAGCGCGGTGCACACGGCTGCAGCATCGCCGGCTTCGTCTGCGGTCTGCTTGGCCTGATCTTTTGCTGGACCTACATCGGCCTACTGGCCATTCCCGGCCTCATCCTCAGCATCGTCGGCATGTCCCAGAAGAACCGCAGCAAGGGTCTCGGCATTGCCGGTCTGATCCTGAGTGCCATCGCCCTGTGCATCTGGCTCATCGTGCTGGCGGCCATCGGCATCGCCGTGCTCTAAGCCCTGGAAAGAGAGGAATCTGTTATGAGATCATTCTGTGCCAACTGCGGCGCCCCCGTCGAGGAAGGCGCTGCGTTCTGCGGCAGCTGCGGCGCACCTGTTCAGAACGCCGTGGAGCCCATGCAGCCCGCCGTCCCCGTGGAGCCGCCCGTCGCTCCCGTCGAATCCCAGCCTTCCGCACCGGTCGAGTCTGCCGCTCCCGCGCAGGCCCCGGTATACCCCGTCTACCAGCAGCCGGTCTACGTCCAGCCTGTCTCCCCGCTGAAGGGCAGCAACGGTGTCGGCGTGGCCTCGTTCGTCATGAGCATGGTCTCGCTCGTCGCCACGATCGCCGTGATTGCCATCATTTCCAGCATCATGGATTCGGTCAGCTCCTTCTATTTCAGCTTCAGTGAGCTCCAGACACTGTGCACCAGCGGCATCGTGCTGGCCATTCTCGCACTGCTCGTGTCCATCGTCGGCCTCATCCTCGGCATCGTAGGCGTCGCCCGCCGCAATGTCAAAAAGGGCATGGCCCTTGCCGGCCTGATCATCAACGCCGTGGAGCTGCTTGCCGACTTCGTCGTGATCGCCATGATCGCCGCCATCATCAACGAGCTCTTCTGAGCGCGTTTCCCGGCACATATTCCGCGCGGCTCGGCTCCGGGCCGCGCGGTTTTTATTTGGAAAGGAAAAACGTCATGGATCAAAATCTTCGGCTTCTCTTTACGGAAATGCTCCGCCGGACCGGCCGCTGCCGCGCGCTGTACGACAGGCCGGAGGGCATGCTGCTGCAAACGGGCGGAAACGGCCTTTTCTGCGGCATTCCGGATGCGGACGCCCTGCTGCGCGTACTGCGGGGCGTGACCGTTCCGAAGGACGCGGGCTTCACCGTCTTCTCGCACGAGGCCGCCGACGCCGTGCAGCGCGAATTTGGCCTGCACGCTCAGGAGGCCTATGAGACGCTGCTGTACCTGCAGCCGTCGCCGCCCGAGGTCCCGGCCTGCTCCATCCGCCCGCTGACGGCGGAAGACGCCGCGGAGGCGGCGCGCTACTATCATCTGTTCGACGATCCCCAGCCCTATCTGCGCGGCCGCGCGGAGGCCGGAGCGCTGTGGGGCCATTTCACCGCCGAAGGGCGGCTGGCAGGCTTCCTCGGCATCCATTCCGAGGGCAGCATGGGCATGCTCGAGGTCGTGCCGGAGTTTCGCCGCCACGGCATCGCGCAGGCGCTGGAGGCGGCGCTCATCCGGCTCCATCTGGAGCGCGGCTGGCTGCCGTACTGCTTCGTTGCGCCGGATAACGTGCCGTCCCTCTCGCTGCAGGCCAAGCTCGGGCTGACGAACATCCACATCCCGGCCATCTGGTTATTTTAAGGCAACACCGCATCATTGCACCTTCGGCCTTCGCCGGATATTTTTCGCCGAATGCTCTCGCTGAATGATACGGTGCTGCCCTGAAAAAGCGGAGCGGGAGGAGCCATTTCGATCTGGCTCCTCCCGTTTATAATATCACGCGCCAGGCCTCGGCCAGACGCTGCAGCGACCACGCCGCGTTGGCCGGGCTCGTCGACGGCAGGACGACGGCCGGGCGGCCGAGCAGCGGCTCGTTATAACGGCGGTAGTATTTCAGCGACGTGTTCCCGTTGCAGAAAATGCGTTCGATCGGCGCATGCTCCGTGATGGCGCGCAGGTCGTTCGGCACAACGTCGCGGATGCTGCTGTCGGACGAGCCGGTGATGGTGCACTGCCCAATGGAGTCCCACAGCGCAAAATGGTGGCGCAGGGCAAGCGCGCGCTTCTCCTCCACGGTCTGCGGCGCCGGCTCGCCGGTCAGCAGGGCGAGCAGCGGCCAGAAGCGGTTCTGCGGATGGCCATAGAAAAACATGGCCTCCCGCGACTTGATCGACGGGAATGAGCCGAGAATAAGCACGCGGGACTCCGCGTCAAACAGCGGGGGGATGGGATGCACCTGCGGCATGGGCGTCTGCGGCATGAAAAGCGGCCTCCTAATCCGGAGAAATTCTGAATCAATCAGAGCTTTCCCTAAAAGCTGCCCTCATTGTAGCCCGCGCCGCCCCGATTGTCAAGCGTCCGGCGCAGCACGCACCGCAGCCAGCTGCCGTCCTGCTGCGTCAGGGCCTGCAGCAGCACAAAGGCCGCGAGCAAAACCGTCAGGAACCAGCCGCCGCGGCACATGAGCCGCACAATCTGCCCGCCCGCCGCCGGGAACGGAAGCGTCAGCAGCAGGGCAAGGCCGAGGCTCAGCAGCGGCAGGGCAAAATCCGCCGCGCGCGGCCGGTGCTCCGTCGCAACGAGCAGCCGCCGGATGCTCAGGTACAGATTGATGGCATGCGTCACGGCGAACACCGCCACATAGCCCGCAATGCCACAGCGCGGCAGCAGGACATAGAGGAATACGACGTCCAGAACGGACGTCAGCGTGTTATAGCGCACGCAGCTCAGCTGCTCGGCGAGGCCCTTGAGCATGCCGTCGACAATGGCATCGAGATAGAGCATCAGCACCATCGGCGCAAAGATGCGCAGGTAGCGCCCGGCATCCGCGCTGTGATAGATACACTGCCCCAGCTCCTCCGCGCAGACGAAGAAGAAGCCCGCCACGGCTGCGGCAAACAGCATGGTCATGCGGATACACTTCCCGCTCAGGTCACGCACGCGCAGGGCGCGTCCCATGGCCCGGCAGCGTGAAAGCTCCGGTACCAGCAGATCGGAGACGGAATAGAGGATGGCCGCCGGGAACATCAGGATCGGGAACACCATGCCATGGATCGTTCCATAGCCCGCCATGGCCTCCTCCGTCGAGCCGCCGTAGCGCGCAAGGCCGATGGGGATGAGCAGCTGCTCGGCCGTGTTCAGCCCGGCGCGCAGGGCGTCGTTCAGCGCCAGCGGGACGCTCAGGCGCAGCAGGCGCTTTCGCATCGGGATGTGCTCGCGCGGGACCCGCCGCATATCGCGCCGGTAGCGCAGATACAGCAGTGTGAAGTCAAAAATACACCCGGCGGAGCTGCCGAACGTGATGGCGCAGCACGCCCGCGCCAGATCGTCCCCGGCCCAGAGGTACAGCAGGATGACCGTCAGCCCGACGGAAACCAGCCGCTCCGCGATCTCGATGCCGACGAGCTGGCGGATGCGGGAGCAGGCCGTGTAATACCCCGTCATGATCCCGCACAGGCAGGAAAACGGAAGCAGCAGGCCCATGACCCGCAGGCTCGGCCCAGCGCGCAGGTCGCGCAGCCATGCCTGCGCAAAAAAGTCCGAGAGGAAGAACAGTGCCGCACCGGAGACGGCGCTCACGAGGATGCCGTATTGCAGGCAGGCGCGCATGGCCGCGCGCACGCCGCTCAGGCGCCGGTGGCCGAATTCCTCCGCCGCCAGATACATGGCTGTCACGCGTACCCCGGCCGTCCCGGCCAGCATAGCAAAAACGCCGATGGTCGAGATGAGCTGCATCAGTCCAAGCCCCGCCGCGCCGATGCGCACGGAGAGAAAGACCTGAAATGCGATGGAGATGAGCCGCAGCAGCAGGTTCGCCGCCGTCAGAAGCAGCGCGCCGCCCAGAATGGAGTCGTTCCGCTCCATGCCCTCACCTCCCCTGTCCAATATATCAAAACTCCCCCGGAAACATGCCTGTTTCCGGGGGGATCAGATCGGTTATCATGGAAGCGTTGCAGGGTCGGGACATGCCCCGGCCGGCGCGGAACTCACGAACGGCAAAGGCCATCGTTAAAACGGTAAACGCACCCGAATTGTCATTCCGAGGAGCGAAGCGACGTGGGAATCTCGCAGTACCCGGCCGGATCACAGGAAAGCCTTGGCGAATCCGCCGGGCGTTGCAGGAGATTGCCACGGCCCCTTCGGGGCCTCGCAATGACAAACTTGAAGGCACTGCGCCAATGAATTTGTGCCGCAATCATTGCCTGCCTGCATGGCGCTCAGGCCGCTGCATTACCAGTCCCGCAAGAAGTCCCGGACGGCTGCACGGGCAGGCTCGCAGGTCATCATGTCGCCGTCGAGGCTGATGCGATGATAGGCCGCCGCGCGCAGGAAGCAGACATCCGGCTCCGTTCCGGGCAGCACATGGTCCCGGAACGCCGCCAGAAAATTCTCCCGGCCCGTATTGCTGACAACGATGAATTTCTTCGGCACGGCAAGATAGCGGTCCGCCAGCTCGGCATGCCCGTTGAAGCAGCACTGGCTCCGCTCGTTGAACAGGAAAAAATTGGAGCACGGAAAATCGCAGTAATTCGGCACGATGAACACGGCGCGGTCCGCCAGTGCCGCCGCCTCGTTCAGGCGGAACGCATCGTCCGCAAAATAGGGGCAGGCCTCGCGCTGCCGGAAGCACTCACAATGGCAGGCGCCGCAGCCATGCACCGAAAGTCCGGAAAAATCGAAGCGGGTCAGACCCTCCGCCCCGAGCGTTTCCTGCACACAGTCGGCAATGGCAGCGCAGTTCCCATCCGCCCGGCTGCTGAAGGAGATCACACACGTTTTCATTCATTAACTCTCACTTTCACTCAGAATTCACCCGTTGCGTACATCAGGGCAGACAGGGCGCACAGTGGGGCCGTCTCGCAGCGCAGGATGCGGCTGCCGAGCGTGCAGATCTGCAGGCCGGCCCTCTGCGCCTGCTCCACCTCGCTGCGCTCCAGACCGCCCTCCGGTCCCGTCAGCAGGGCCGCCGTGCGGAACGGCGCGGACTCGATGGCGGCGCGGAATGTGCGCTGCTCCTCGTTCTCATAAAAGCAGACGGCAAGCTCCGCCTGCGCAGCCCGCTGCAGCGCCGCCTCATACGACGGCAGCGCCAGCACCTGCGGGATGCGGCCGCGCCCGGACTGCTCTGCGGCCGAGGCAGCGATCTTCTGCCAGCGCTCGAGCTTTTTGGCAAGTGAGCGCTCATCCGGCCGGGAGACGCAGCGCGCGCTCGGGAACGCGACCAGCTCCGCCGCGCCCAGCTCCGTCGCCTTCTGGATCACATGCTCAAATTTATCCGCCTTGGCAAAGGCCATATACACGCTGCAGAATACGGCCGCCTCGCTCTTTGCGGCCGTGTGCTCCTGCACGACAAGGCTGACCTGCCCCGGAGCCACGTCCGAGACAACGCAGTGCCACTCCTCGCCCTCGCCGTCGCACACCGTGACGGCATCTCCGTTTTTCAGGCGCAGCACACGCGCATGCGCGGCATTCTCCCCCGTCAGGACCAGAAAATTCTCACCCAGCTCCGCGCGCGGAACAAAAAAACGCGGCATAGCGCTCTCCCCTCCCCGCCTTTGCGGCGGTGTTCTTAATTATTGTTTGTTATTGTAGCATATTGGCAGGCAGTGCGCAAGCCCGCCCGGCTCGCGCTTGTATTTCGCCCGATTTTGTGCTATTATTTTTCGGGAAAGGGGGCGAACACGCATGGACGATCTGCTGAGCGGGCTGAACGCGGCCCAGCGGGAGGCCGTCACGGCCACAGAGGGCTATGTCCGCGTCATCGCGGGCGCAGGCTCCGGCAAAACGCGCGCACTGGCGCGGCGCTTCGCCTACCTTGTGAACGAGGTCGGCACGCTGCCCGGCAACATCCTGTGCGTGACGTTCACGAACAAGTCTGCCGCCGAGATGCGCCAGCGCATCCACGCCCTGACGGGCGACGAGGACACGGGCTACATCTGTACGTTCCACAGCTTCTGCGTGACCGTCCTGCAGGAGGACAGCCACGCCGTGCAGTATCCGCGGCGCTTTCTCGTGCTCGACAACAGCGACATCGACGCCATGCTCCGCATCATCTACGAGGAGCGCGGGCTGACGCTGCGCGCCATGACCTTCAGCGCGGCGCGGGACATGATCGAGCTCCGCAAGCTCAAGAAGGAGCCGCAGTATTATCTCGATCTCATCACGCTGTCGCTCGAGACGCTGCAGCAGAAATATCTGCAGGCCGAAGCCCCGGACGACATCATTTTCTATGGCTATCTCTACCAGCAGAAGAAATGCTTCGGGCTGGACTACAACGATCTGCTGAAATTCACGCTCTATATCTTCGAGCAGGATGCGGACATCCGGCTCAAGTGGCAGCAGCGGCTGGAATACATCATGGTCGACGAATTTCAGGACATCGACGAGCCGCAATACACGCTGATGCAGGTGCTGTGCGGCTATCACCACAACCTCTTCGTCGTGGGCGATCCCGACCAGACGATCTATACCTGGCGCGGAGCAAACATCCGGTATCTGCTGGACTTCGATCAGGTCTTTCCCGGTACGCGCACGATCCTGATGATGGAAAATTACCGCTCCACGCCGCAGATCCTGTCCGTGGCCAATTCGCTCATCGCCAAAAACACGGACCGCATGGAAAAATCCCTGCTCCCCACCCTGCCGGACGGCGCACCGGTCCGTCTGCACCATGCGCGCAGCGCGGCGGACGAGGCCGCGTGGATGGCGGCGCAGATGCAGGCCCTGCACGACGGCGGAACGCCCTACCGCGACATGACCGTGCTCTACCGCGCGCATTATCTCACGCGGACGGTCGAGGAGGTGCTCCAGCGGGAGAAGATCCCCTACACCATCTACAGCGGCGTGCAGTTTTTCGGCCGCGCCGAGATCAAGGACGCGCTGTCCTACCTGCGCATGATCGCCTGTCAGGACGACCTGTCGTTCCTGCGCATCGTCAACCAACCGAAACGCAACATCGGCGAGCGCCGCCGCAGGCTGCTGCAGGAGCAGGCCGCACAGGAGGGCTGTTCGCTGTTCACGGCCCTGCGCCGCAGTGTCGGCACGGAGGCCTTCCGCGGCACGGGTGCGGCACGCTTCGTCTCGCTCATCGATGCCTTTTCGTCCGACTGCTCCGGCCGGTCCGTCTCGGAGGTCCTGTCCGCCATCCTGCACGAAAGCGGCTATGAGGCCATGCTCCGCACGGAGGGCAGTCAGGAGCGGCTGGACAATCTGGCCGAGCTGAAGCAGTCCGTCTATGAATATGAGACGACGTGCGGCGAGGAATGCACGCTCGAGCACTATCTGGCCCATGTGGCCCTGTTTACAAACGCCGACGCGGGTGACAGCCGCGACCGCGTGAAGCTGATGACCGTGCACACGGCCAAGGGGCTGGAATTCCCCCATGTGTTCCTGTGCGCGATGAACGAGGGACTGTTCCCCTCGAAAAAGATCCGGACCCTCCCCGCCATGGAGGAGGAGCGACGGCTGGCCTTCGTCGCAATGACGCGCGCGGAGCAGGGGCTGTACCTCTCCGAGGCCGCCGGACGCAATTTTGACGGAACCGACCGCTATCCCTCGCGCTTTCTGCTCGACATCGCCCCCGGCCTTCTGGAGCAGAGCGGTGAGCGCGACGATATGCTGCTGGATAACGCCCGCAGCTACATTGCCATAAGCGAACGCACGCTGCGCGGCAGCGCGGACACCGCCGCCTTCCGGCCCGGCCAGCGCGTGCGGCACAGCATTCTCGGCACGGGCACCATGCTGGAGCTCGACGAGGCAAAGCAGGCCTGGCTCATCCGCTTTGACGGACTGCCGACCCCGCGGCGCATTTCTTTCCGCGCGCGGCTCACGCCGTGCCCGGAGCAGAAAGGAGACACTCTATCATGACCCTACAGGAATTTTTCGCGGAAAATCCGCGCGCTGCCATCGCGTTTTCGGGCGGCGTGGATTCGTCGTATCTGCTGTATGCTGCGGTGCAGTGCGGTGCAGACGTGCACGCTTACTTTGCCAAGACGGCGTTCCAGCCGCAGTTTGAGCTGGACGACGCGCGGCGGCTGGCCGAGAACGTCGGTGCAAAGCTGACCGTGCTGGAGCTGGATGCCCTGTCCTCCGAGGATGTGGCGCGCAATCCTGCAAACCGCTGCTACTACTGCAAGCAAAATATTTTCGGAAATCTGAAGCGCGCGGCAGCCGAGGACGGGTTCACGCTCATCCTCGACGGCACGAATGCCTCGGACGACGCCGGGGACCGCCCCGGTATGCGCGCCCTGCGCGAGATGGACGTCCGCTCGCCTCTGCGCGAATGCGGCCTGACGAAGGCGGAAATTCGCCGTCTGTCGCACGAGGCCGGGCTGTTCACCTGGGACAAGCCCGCCTATGCCTGCCTTGCCACGCGCGTCCCCACCGGCACGCGCATCACGCCGGAGCTGCTGGCCGCCACGGAGCGCGCCGAGGGCTGGCTGTTCTCGCAGGGCTACACGGACTTCCGCGTCCGCCTGCTGGACGGCTGCGCCCGCCTGCAGTTCCCGGCAGATCAGCTTTCCCGGGCACTGGCCCAGCACGACGAGATCGTCGCGGCCCTGAAGCCCGATTACCGGGCAGTTCTGCTCGATTTGGAGGCACGCCATGCATAATTCTCTCACCGCCCTGCTCACGCAGGTGCGCGACGGAAGCATCTCCGTCGCGGACGCGGCCCTGCAGCTGCGCGAGGCTCCGTTTGAGGACCTCGGCTATGCGCGCGTCGACCATCACCGCCGCCTGCGGCAGGGTGCGGCCGAAGTGATCTACGGCGCGGGCAAAACGCCGGAGCAAATCGCAGGCATTGTGGATTCTCTGCAGCGCGCCGGGCAGAAAACGGTGCTTATCACGCGCATGAAGCCGGAGGCCGCAGCCTATCTGCAGGAGCGCGCAGCGCTCACCTATGACGCAGCCTCCCGTATCGGCATCGTCGGGCCGCTGCCGGAGCCGGACGGCGACGGAAAAATCGTCGTCGCGACCGGCGGCACGAGCGACATTCCCGTCGCCGAGGAGGCAGCGCTCACAGCCGAGGTGCTCGGAAACCGCGTCGTGCGGCTGTATGACGTCGGTGTGGCCGGGCTGCACCGTCTGCTCGCCAGTCTGGACGAGCTGATGAGCGCGCGCGCCATCATCGCCATCGCCGGGATGGAGGGCGCGCTTGCCAGCGTCATCGGCGGACTGGTCGACTGCCCCGTCATTGCCGTGCCGACGAGCGTTGGCTATGGTGCGTCGTTCGGCGGTGTTGCCGCGCTGCTTTCCATGCTGAATTCCTGCGCCAGCGGCGTTTCCGTCGTGAACATCGACAACGGCTTCGGCGCGGGCTATCTTGCCAGCATGATCAATCATATGGGGGCCAAACCATGAAAACACTGTATCTTGACTGCGGCATGGGCGCTGCGGGCGATATGCTCACGGCGGCGCTGCTCGAGCTGCTGCCGGAGCCGAAGGCATTTCTGCAGGAGCTCAATGCGCTGGGCATCCCCGGCGTTGTCACCACGGCCGTGCGCACCGAAAAGTGCGGCATCTGCGGCACGCAGCTCTCCGTGACCGTGAACGGCGCGGAGGAGGAGAGTGAGGATGTCCCGCTGGCGCACACACATGCTTGCAGTCATGTTCACGAGCATGACCATGAGCATGCCCATGAACACCCTCATTCCCACACCGGCATGGCGGACATCCGCGTGCGCATTGCGGCCCTGCCGGTCCCGCAGCGTGTGCGGGACAATATCCTCGCCGTCTATGGCCGTCTGGCCGCAGCAGAGAGCGAGGCACACGGCAGGCCGGTCGACCAGATCCACTTCCACGAGGTCGGCACGATGGACGCGCTTGCGGACATCACAGCCGTGTGCCTGCTGCTTGAGCGGCTCGCGCCGGAGCAGATCATCGTCTCGCCCGTGCACGTCGGCAGCGGCCACGTCCGCTGCGCCCACGGCATTCTCCCCGTTCCCGCCCCGGCGACGGCCATTCTGCTGCGCGGCGTTCCCATTTACGGCGGGCACATCGCAGGCGAGCTGTGCACGCCGACCGGCGCTGCCCTGCTGACGCAGTTTGCCGCGCGCTTCGGCGATATGCCGCCCATGCGCGTAGAGCGCATCGGCTATGGCATGGGCCGCAAGGACTTCTCCGCCGCCAACTGCGTCCGCGCCCTGCTGGGCGAGACGGAGGACAGCGCGGAGGACGTGCTGGAGCTTGCCTGCAATCTGGATGACATGACGCCGGAGGCCATCGGCTTTGCGCTGGAGCGTCTGCTGGAGGCAGGGGCACTCGACGCATGGACGACGCCCATCGGCATGAAAAAATCGCGCCCCGGCGTACTGCTGCGCGCACTGTGCCGCCCGGAAAAGCGGCAGGCTGTGCTGGACGTATTCCTGCGCGACACGACAACGCTCGGCGTGCGGGAGCACCGCTGCAGCCGGACGGCGCTGCAGCGCAGCGTCAGCGAGGCCGACAGCCCATGGGGGCCGGTCCGCTGCAAGCAGGCGGGCGGCTATGGCGTTTCCCGCAAAAAATATGAATTCGACGATCTGGCACGCATTGCCCGCGAAACGGGCCTGAGCCTGCCGGAGCTGCTCGAGAAGCTGCCGTAGCCCGTTCGGAAGCCTGCAGCTCCTCCTGCACGGGGGATTTCTGCAGCGGCCGATCACACTTGTAATTTTCCTCCGGATATCTTGACACCGTCGGCGTCGTATGCTATACTTCCAATATAGCCGCCCTTGTGCAAACCGTCTGGGCTACCGCTTCGGTAGCCCAGCGACCGAAGCACCTGGGCGGCTCTTTTTATGCCTGTGTACAGCACGCCGCTGTCCCCGAGAGAAACCCTGCCTCCGTCCTCACTGCCCGGCCTGCAGAACGCGGCTCCCAAGCGCCGATTGAAAGCGAAGCGGCCGCCCATTTAGATGGGTGTTCATAAAACAGTCAATGGAGCGTATCGATACAGATACGCTCCATTTTTCACGTCAACATACTATGTAATGGGGTACAGTCCCTTGGCTCTCCCTTTGGGAGAGCTGTCACCGCAGGTGACTGAGAGGGCCCTGCAGCCTTTTTCGAATGATAAGATCAATTTGTGCGCACACACCGCGAAAATCCTTGTCGATATCCCGGTTGGAAAATCGCAGAATCTCCAGCCCAAGAGACATCAGAAATTGAGAACGTTCAGCATCATAAGCAAGCCCCTGAGGTTCATAATGCTGAGAGCCATCCAATTCAA
>ERZ857998.2910-NODE-2910-length-14928-cov-3.588180_pt1 | contig 14928 bp, 14 predicted proteins | sample MGYA00519954_ERZ857998 | MGnify/ENA primary metagenome ERZ857998 (study PRJEB31778, sample SAMEA3449424) | human gut metagenome | biome: human gut; feature: human-associated habitat; material: faeces | place: United Kingdom | collected 2010/2012 ...
TGACCGTGCCCAGCCCAACGGTCACCACGCGCCCGTCCTGCGTCCGCTCCACATGCGTCACCGGCGCAAGCTCCGGCGCGCCGACGTTGTAGGCAATGCTGCCGTCCGGCCCAACGGCCAGGAAAGCCAGGTCGATCCCGCCCGCGCGCAAAATGCCGTCCTCAGGCAGCGCCGCTTTTGCAGCGCGCCCGATTGCCCGTGCGTCTTCACAGAGCGCCGCCGGGGATTGGCATGGCCGGCCAAAAAGGATCGCGGTTTCTTTGTTGTGAACGCGCCGCCATCCGGAAAGACTAACGGGTATGGCAGCACCGCTTACGAACAACAGGGCCCCGCGATGGGTCAATGGGCAGCGCCGCAAACCCGTGACCCGCACGACGCTGCTCACGCGCCTGTCCGTGCTCTGGGGCATGGGGCTGGCGGTGGGAAAGCTGGTGATGGGGCTTTCGGTCGCATCGGTATTTCTGTGCCTGCATGCGTTCTATACGGCGTGCATGGGGCTGGCGCGCTGGCTGTTTGTGCGCGTGCAGACCGGCGGCAGACCGTTCGGCCTTTGGTCGGCGCGCGGCTGCTACCCCGCCATGGGCGGCATTGTGCTGTCGGCCAGCGTCTTCTACATGCTCTATTCGCTGCGGCTGTTTCTCGGGCAGCCGTCGCCGCGCTATCACCGGTATGTCGCCATCGCCATTGCCATCTTTACGCTCGCGGAAATTGTGCTGAACATCTATGGCTCCGTGACGGCGCGGCGGCGCTCGGAGCCGCTGCTGCACGCGCTCCGGCTTACCAACCTCGCCGCTTCGCTCATCTGCCTTCCGCTTGCGCAGGCGGCAATCCTGTCCTTTACGCACACGGTGGATCTGTCCTTCTACAACGGCCTCTCCGGCCTGATCTTCGGCGCGTTCGCAGCGATCATCGGCGCATGGATGCTGTTCCACCGGCCAAAGCAGCCGGCCGAATAAACAAAAAGCGGCGCAATCGCTGCGCCGTGCAACCTGTCAAAAAAGTAACGATGCGAACCGCTCCGTCGGTTCGCGCGCGAGCATTTAGCAGGAAGAACCATAGGATCTGTCAAAAACGGCGGCATGTACGCCGTTTTTGACGCCTTGTTTACAGGTTTGCAGCGCCAAACCTGCAAGTATATCCCTGCCGCAGCAGATATTCCGTCAAAAAACAGAGTTTTTTGACGGTCTGAGCGGCGCAATCGCTGCGCCGTAAAAAGAATACTCACTTTTTTCGTTTTTTGTATCGATCCTCTTCGCTGAAGATGCAGCCGCAGTATTTCTGCATGTACAGGTTCAGCTCTCTGGCCCGATTCTGTCCGTCGCGGAACAGCGGGCGGAAATCGCGGTAGAGGAACGAAACGCCGTATTGCGCCGCAGCACGCTCGCCGGCCTCCATCAGCAGCGCATGGTTCTGATACGGGCTGATGAGCAGCGTCGTGGAGAACGCCGGAAACCCGTTTTCCGCCGCATAGGCCGCGGCCGCGTCCAGCCGCAGCCGGTAGCAGACCGGACAGCGCGCGTCAAACGCGCCGTCCACCTCCGTCAGGAAGGTGCGCAGGCCGTATTCGTTCCGCTCCACCAGCGCCATGCCGATGGACGCCGCATACCCGCGCAGCGTATTGAGCCGCTGGCGGTATTCCGTAAACGGATGAATATTGGGGTTATACCAGAACGCCGTCGGCTCCACACCGCTGCCGCGCAGATCGGCAACGCACGCGATGGAGCACGGCGCGCAGCAGGTGTGCAGCAGCACGCGCTCCCGTATGGGCTGCGCCTCTTGGGGCGAATTGCCGGTTGTCCGTTCCATGGTCTTACCGCTCCGCCTGCCGCAGCAGCTCCAGCGCACGGTCCTTCCGGATCACGCGGCAGTCCGGATGCTGGAACTCGTTCTCCGGGCAGTAGCCCAACACCACGCAGGACGGCCCCGCATCCCGGAACAGATCGGGCGCGGCCTGACGGCACAGGCGCAGCATCTTCCACGCCATGTCGCGGATCTCGGCCTGCGCATTTTTGCAGCAGCGAATCTTGAACCAGTCCATGAGCGCATGCGCGTTCATGCCGATGATGGCCTTGAACTCGGTCGCCTGCGGCTTGAGATAGCGGAGATCCTCCTCCTTGAGGCCCGCCTCCACACCGCTGTTGTACCACTGCTCGGTCAGGGAAAGCAGCTCTTCGCCGGAGAGCTCCAGCGCGGTGCCGTCCGGGAGCGCGCAGGCCGCGCGGTGCTCGAGTACGCCGTCCGGCACGACGACGTCGAACGCGCGTTTGCCATGCTTGTCCACGCGGCCGCTCTTGATGAGATAATTTGCAAGGCGCTTTCGCACCAGCTGCACCTCCGTCACGCGGGAATAGCCCTCCACGCCGAAGATGAAGTAGTCGAACTCCGTGGCGGCAAGGTGGCCCTTATCCACGATCGACCGGACGAGTTTTTCGTTGTAGGGGGACGAAATGATCTCCGTCAGACTGCGCTCGGAGCGGGTGAACCGCGCCGCCACATCGGTATAGACCCTGCCGCCGCCCGCGATCAGTTCGACCGTACCCTCGCCAACATGTTTGATATTCATAGCTGAACCTCCCCCTTTGCGTTGATGACGTTTTCAATGCCGGCATTCTTGATGAGCCGGTTGCAGATCATGCAGGGCTGCGGGTCCTCGATGGGCACGCCGCTCTCAAACCCTGCCAGATACAGCGTTGCGCCGAGCATCTCCTGCCGGCTGGCGCTGATGATGGCGTTGCACTCGGCATGCACGGCCACGCACTTTTCATACTGCTCGCCATGCGGAATCCCGTGCGCCTCGCGGTAGCAGGCGCCCACATCGCAGCAGTTGTCCTCCCCGCGCGGCGCGCCGTTGTAGCCGGTGGCGACGATCTCATCGTGCTTGACGATGACGGCGCCGTACTGCCGCCGGAGGCATGTGGAGCGCTTGGCGACCTCCGCGGCGATGGACAGATAGTATTCCCGCTTGCTGATCCGTTTCACAATGCACCATCCTTCGTTATGATTCTCTATTGTAATGGATTTGAAAGCCGCCCGCAAGCCATACTATCGCTATGCTGATACTGTTTTTACGCGCCGCCATTCTGTATGTGCTCGTATTTGCCGTGCTGCGGCTCACGGGCAAGCGGCAGGTATCCGATCTGCAGCCGTTCGATCTGCTCATCACGCTGATGATCGCCGACCTTGCCTCCTGTGCAATCGCGGATACGAGCATCCCGCTGGTGTACAGCGTGGTGCCCATCTTCGCGCTGTATCTGATGCAGTCTCTCATCACCTATGTCTGCCTGAAGAGCGCGGGTATCCGGCGGCTCGTGTGCGGCAATCCCGTGGTGCTCGTGGCCGACGGCGTGCTGCTCGAGGATGCGATGCGCCGCGCCAATTATGCCATCATCGACCTGATGGATCAACTCCGTTCAAAGGATGTGTTCGATATCCGCAATGTGGCCTACGCCATCCTCGAAACGAACGGCAGCGTGAGCATCCTGCAAAGGGGCGAGTACCAGACGCCGACGCTCGGGGATCTCGGCCTGCCGCCGGAGGAAGCGCACCTGTCCCACATGCTCGTGCTCGACGGCCGGTTCTGTCCGAGTACCATCCGCGCGTGCGGGCTGCGCGAGGACTGGGTGCAAAAAAAGCTGCGGGACATGGGTGTGCGCACGGTGCGCGACGCGTTCTATCTCTCCCTGTCGCCGGATGGACTGCTGCGCGCGCAGACAACCGCGCGCACCGGCGCGCGCGTGCTGACGCTCCAAACGGAGGTGACGCATGTTTAACCGTGTCAAGCGCATCGGCACCTGCCTGATCGCGCTGATCCTCGTGCTGCTGTTCACGCTGCCCTCCGGGTACCTCTCCCGCTTTTCGAACGAGGCGTTCCGGCTGATCTGCGAGGCCGAAGCCGCCGCCGGGCGGGGCGACGCCGAAACCGCGCGCGATAGCGTCGCGTCGCTCCAGCGGCGTACCGAAGAGGCGGCGCGGGTTCTTCGCCTGTTCATCAGCCACGACGCGGTGGACGAGATGGCGCTTGCGGTCGCCGTCATCGACCCCGCGGCGGACAAAGCGGCGCTCAAGGAATCGCTGATCGCAGCGCGTCTTGGCATCGCGCACCTGAGCGGCATCGAGGTCTTTTCGTGGGATACGCTGCTGTAAACCGGCGATCGCCCCTCGCGCTACAGCAGCGCGGCGATGCCCAAAGCGCTGCCGCAGCGGCAGGAACGGATCAAGCAGAAAAGGCCGCATTCCGACCGCGTTTTCTATGGATGAAGGCCCTGCCGCCAAACAGCGGCAGGGCCTTGTCGATTCCCGATTGCGGATTACAGCTTCATCGCCACGTCCCACGCGTTCCAGATGACCGTGCGCAGATTGCCGACCCTGGCCGCATCGCCGATCACGAACACGTTGCGGCGCTTTTGTGCAAGCGGCGCAGGCGCATAGCCGACCGAAAGGATCACGCTGTCCGCCTCGATCTTGAACGAACCGCCGTCCTTGCCGATCACGATCACGCCGTCCTGCTGCACCTCGCCGAGCTTCGTCTCCAGATACACCGGCACATGGTTGGCCTTGAAGAAGTCCCTCAGATAGCTGGAGTTGGCCAGGCACACGCCCTTGACCGCGATCAGATCATCCTTCATCTCCACGATCGTGGGCTTCTTGCCCTGCAAATACAGGTCGTAAGCGATTTCGCAGCCGGTCAGGCCGCCGCCGATGATCGCAACGCGCTCGCCGACCGGCTTCTCTCCAAGCAGGTATTCCGTGGCGTCCATGGCCAGTTCTGCGCCCTTGACGGGGAGCCTTTTCGCTTTCGAGCCAGTGGCGATGATCACCGCGTCCGCGCCGAGCGCGTCGATATCCTGCACCTCGGTGTTCAGCTTCACCTCGACCGGCAGCTTCCCGATCTCGCGCTTGTACCACGCGATCAGATCGCGGTCCTTTTCCTTGAAGGAGGGCGCGGCCGCCGCGATGAACACGCCGCCGAGCGCGCCGCTCTTTTCGTACAGCGTGACCCTGTGCCCGCGCAGCGCGGCGACCCGCGCCGCCTCCATACCGCCGATGCCGCCGCCGATCACGGCGATGTTCTTCGGCCTTTGGGTCGGGACGATCCTGTACTTGTTGTGCTGCATGGTCGGCGGGTTGAGCGCGCAGCGCGCCATGCCGGCCGTATCGGACAGATCCTGATCGTTGGCCACGCCCTTGTAGTGCGTGAGGTTGAAGCAGGCGTTGTGGCAGCAGATGCACGGCCGGATATCCTCCGTGCGGTCCTCCATGAGCTTCGTGACCCACTCGCCATCGGTCAGGAACTGGCGGGCGACGCCCACGCCATCGATGCGGCCGGCCTTCACAGCCTCGGCGCCCTCCTCCGGCTCCATGCGGCCGGCGCAGACGACCGGAATATCCACAAAGCGCTTGATATGCGCCACGTCCTCCAGATTGCAGTTGAGCGGCATATACGCCGGGGGATGCGCCCAGTACCACGCGTCATAGGTGCCGTTGTCGGCGTTGAGCATATCGTAGCCGGCGTCCTGCAGGTATTTGGCCGCCCGCTCGCTCTCCTCCATATCGCGCCCCACCTCGGCGTAGTCCTCGCCCGGCACCGCGCCCTCGCAGAAGCCCTTGGTCTTGGACACGACCGAATACCGGAGGGAGACCGGGTAGTCCTCACCGCACACGGCCTTGATCGCCTTGACGATCTCGACCGGGAAGCGATAGCGGTTTTCAAAGGAACCGCCGTACTCGTCGGTACGCTTGTTCGTATAGGGCAGCGTAAACTGGTCGAGCAGATAGCCCTCATGCACCGCGTGCACCTCCACGCCGTCCACGCCGGCCTCCCGGCACAGCACGGCGGTCTTTGCAAACGCCTCGACCATCTCGTGAATCTCCTCCACCGACAGCGCGCGGCAAGTGACCTTGTCCGACCAGCGCGAAGGCAGCTCGCTCGGGCTTGCGCACAGGTACTGCGCGTCGAGGATGGGTTTGGCGATCGTGCGGAGCACGGGATTGTTGTGCAGCAGGATGAGCGGGTCGGTGATGGCGAAGGAACGGCCAAACCCCGCCGTGAGCTGCACGAACAGCTTCGCGCCCGTTTCATGGATTTCGGTCATGAACGCCTTGAGCTCCTCAAACATCTTTTTGTTCTGATAGAGCCAGCGGCCGCCGATGGTGTCCCGAAGCGGCGCGATTCCGGGGATGATCAGGCCGACATTGTTTTTTGCACGCTCGAGAAAGAAGTTCGCGGCCTCCCGGTCGAAGTGGTTCGGTTCCATCCATCCGAACAGGGAGGTGCCGCCCATGGGACACAGGACGATGCGGTTTTTGATCTCCACATTTCCGATCTTCCATGGCGTGAACAGCGGTTCATACTTCTGATCCAAAATGATTCGCTCCTTTACAGTAATTTTCCGGCGTCTGCGAAAGGATTTGCAGGCAAAATGTCATATTTATCTTAACAAATCGACCGGTTTCTGTAAAGGTCTCCGGCCGCTTGCAGGCGAAGTCCGGTTCGATCGGCGCATTGCAAAACGCCGCCGTTTTTGGTATCATCCGCTGTATCGGCCGCCGTCGGCGCGGGAAAGGAAACGGGTTCGAGCGGGGGGAGCAGCGACCGCCCTGCCTGTCAGACAGGGCAGCGGCACGGAAATTTTGCAGGAAGAACCGTAGAACCTGTCAAATACGCCGGCATGCACGCCGGTTGCGACGCAGAGCCTGCCGCCTGCTGCTTTGCCGGTTTCTCTCCGGCAAATGGTGCTGCCGCGCGGGCGCCGGACGGCGGTCTGCATGGCGGGCCGGAACGCTGCGTTTCTATCAATTTACGGAGGGATGGACTATGTGCGGACGATATGATGCTGCTTGGCCGGAGGTAGAGTCGTCCCTTCGCGCGGTCACGGGCGACGCGCGGCTGAAGAACCTCCCCCCGGACGGTTCGATCGTGTGTTCGTCGGGCGAGATCTTTCCCTCGCAGGTGGCGGCGGTGATCGCCAACAACCGCCGCATGGCGCCCTGCGCCTTCGCGATGCAGTGGGGCTTTCGCCGGAGCGGACAGCCGCGCCCGCTCATCAACGCCCGCGCGGAAACGGCCGCCGTGAAACCCATGTTCGCCGAAAGCGCAAAAAACCGGCGCTGCCTGATCCCCCTGTCGCACTATTATGAATGGGAAGTGCGAAACAGCGGCCGGATCAAGCATGCCATCCGGCCGTCCGGCGCGGGCCGGGCCTTGCTTGCCGGCCTTTACCGGCTCCGTCCCGGCGCGCTGCCCGAATTTGTCGTGCTGACCCGGCCGGCCACGGACGCCATCCGCTTCATCCATGACCGCATGCCCGTGCTCGTCGCGGAGGCCGACGCCCGCGCGTGGCTCGACCCGGCCAACACGCTCGAGCAGCTTCTCCCCTGCGCGCTCGACCGCGTCGAATGGCAGGAGGAACCGGCACAGCGCGGCGGCGATCCGGAAGAATAAAAAAAAGAAGCGGTGCCGTCATCATCGATGCGGTACCGCCTCTTTCTGTCATCCCGTTTCCGGTTCTCGCTCCTGCGCGTCACGGGGGAAATCGCCCAGAGCTGTCGTTTCTTTCGGTCCAGCTCGCGCTTTGCCTTCTTGCTCAGTTTTTCCTTTGGAACAAACGGCTTTGCCATCTGCGCCGCCCTCCCTTTCGCAAATATGATTTCATCATATGCATCAGGCCGGGCTTTGTCAACCGTCAATCCCTGCCGCGCGCCATGCGCTTTCACCGGCGATATTTGTGGTATCGACCGTACCGCTTGGGTTGGTAAACGTCACCGTACTGCCAACAGCGCTCTTCATGGTGGCTGCAAACTCTGCGCGAACCGCCTCCTGCTTGGCCCGCTCGCTCGCGCTTAGGAACGCCTTGTCCTCCGTCTGCCCGGCGCGCTCCTCGATAAGCTGGTCATACTCTTGCTGCTCCTGCTCTGTCACGCCGCCTTCCGCGATGCTCTCGAGCCGGCTTTCGGTCTGCGCGGCCTGCGCGTTCACATTATCAAGCGCCGCCGCAACGCCGCTATAGTCGTTTTTCAGCCCCGCAAGCTGCTCCCGGTGTTCGTCCGTCGTCACGATCAGCTTGTCGATGCCCCGTATCAGCAGATCTACGCCGTAGGACGCCAGCGCCATGCCCGCTACGCCCGCAAGCGATTTCAGCACGCTGCCCATCTTGGAACCCGTCTTCGATCCCATTGCACCCGCTGCATCATCCGCTCCACTCTTGATTTGCCCGGCTGCCGTTTGGCCCTGCTTCATAGATTCATTGAAAGCGATTTGGCTCTTGGCGCTCTTTGCTGCCGCATCACCCAGCGCCACTATGTTCTTCTCAGCCTGCCCGATTCCGAAATAAGCAGAAACCTGCCTTTTTAACGATGCCGCTGTACGGTCAACACCGGATGCCAGGTTCTGCATGGGCGGGCTAAGCGTCTCGATAAATTGTCTCGTCTGCGTTGATTTTTTCCCATATTTCGCCGCCAACTTTCGCACTTCAAACAGATTGAATATGTCGCCAAGCGCCTCGTTCGTCACGCCGCCTGCGCCGAGCTTTGATACCACCGAATTCTTGCAATCATGGCCAATAACTGCTAAAATGTGTAAGAGGTGAGAACAATGGGTGCGAAAAAAGCTGGTTTTGTCTATTGCTGTCCCCGCTGTGTCGGTCTTTTTGACGGTTCAGTCGATAAAAAATGCCCATTTTGCGGGTTCGATGAACCCGTTCAAACGGAATGCAAATGGGAGGATTATGAACCCACTATAAATCTGGCGTTCGAGAATCCCGCAATCATTCCGTATGTATTGAACATCCATGACTCTGCAAGGCGGGAGTTTTGCCTTTCATCTCCACACTATAGTCCGGAGATTGACCGGCTGCGCGAGGCAAAGGAGCGGAGCGAATGGGCGCAGCAGAATCCCTATACCCCCCGCTGCCCCACCTGCGGGTCGCCGGATTTAAGTCGAGCCAAGATATACTTTAGTTTTTACCCATCAAAGATATACCACTGCAATAATTGCGGCTATCGATGGTAGTCCGCTCTCCGTTTGTTTCTTTTGCCACTTTTGGCCGCCCGTGGCGGGCGTGCAATTATTTACAGGCGAACGCAAAAATGCGTTCGCTTTTTGCATTTTTGCGTTCGCCTGTTCGGTTGGAGCACCCCATCGCGACCCGCAGGCCGCGCCGGCATTATGCTCTCTGAACGTTCTGCACGGCGCCTGCCGTACAGCTTCGCTGCGGATTGGCGCGCACACCCGTGCCCTCGCTTTTCCCGTGTGAGAATTGCTGCCGCAAAAAATTCATCGTAAGGCTTGCAATCAAACGGATGGTTTGATATAATGAGGCGGTACTTTTTTCTGTGACTGACGGAAATGTGGAGCACCACAAGGGAACAGAAACGAATGTGTTTACGAATGCCGACCGTCTGGGTATTCCAACTGCGTAAGGGGTTGGAATACCTTTTTGTTTTCAGGAGGGTGTTGGAATGCAAAAAGTAGCCGTGGTAATGGGCAGCACCAGCGATCTGCCGGTTGCCGAAAAAGCAATCGGCGTGCTGAAGGAATACGGTGTTCCGGTAGAGGTGCGCGTACTATCCGCTCATCGGTGTCCGAACGAAGCAAGAGAGTTTGCTGCGGCGGCACGGGTGAACGGATTTTCTGTTTTAATCGCCCTTGCGGGCATGGCAGCGCATCTGGCCGGTGCGCTGGCCGCGAACACGACCCTGCCGGTCATCGGCGTTCCGTGCCGGGGCGCACAGCTGGACGGCATGGACGCGCTGCTCTCGACGGTCATGATGCCGTCGGGCATTCCGGTGGCGACCGTGGCGGTCGACGGCGCGAAGAACGCGGCGCTGCTCGCCGTTCAAATTCTGGCCGTGACCGACGATGCGCTCGCCAAAAAGCTGTCCGATGCGCGCGCAAGGGAAACGGCGGCCGTTCTGGACGCCGATGCGCGGCTGAGGGAACAATACCGTTAACCGTTACAAGCAACACAGAGCACAAAAAAATACATGGAGGCAGACTCATGAAGCTCGTTTATACCGGAAAGACCAAGAACGTGTTCGCGCTGGACAACGGCAACTATCTGCTAAAATTCAAAGACGACTGCACCGGTAAGGACGGCAAGTTTGATCCCGGCGAAAACGCGGTCGGCCTGACGATCGACGGCGTGGGCGACGTGAACCTGCGCATGTCGGTCTATTTCTTTGAAAAGATCAACGCCGCCGGTATCCGCACGCACTATATCAGCGCCGATTTGCAGAACACCGCCATGGAGGTTCTGCCCGCTAAGCCGTTCGGCAAGGGGCTGGAGGTCATCTGCCGATACAAGGCCGTCGGCAGCTTTTTCCGCCGCTACGGCCAGTATATCGAGGAGGGCGCGGATCTGCCCGCCTATGTGGAGACGACGTTCAAAAACGACGCGCTGGGCGACCCGTTGGTCACGAAGGACGCTCTGGTGGCGCTGGGCGTTATGACGGACGGGCAGTACGACGCGATCAAGGACATGACGCAGCGCATCACGAAGATCGTCGCCGACGATCTGAAGGAAAAAGGTCTGACGCTCTATGACATCAAATTTGAATACGGCTACGATGCCGACGGCGAGGTCATGCTCATCGATGAGATCGCATCCGGCAACATGCGCGTATATCGGGACGGGACGTATATCGATCCCATGACGCTCTCCGAGCTCTTCTTCGCATAATGGGCGGCTTCTTTGGTGCGGCGTCCCGCCGCGACGTCGTGATGGATGTGTTCTTCGGCGTGGATTACCACAGCCACCTCGGCACCCGTCGTGCGGGTCTGGCCTTTCTGGACGCGGCGGATGGGTTCCAGCGGCAGATTCACAGCATCGAAAACACGCCGTTTCGCACCAAGTTTGAGAAGGATCTCCCCGAGTTTCACGGCTGTGCGGGCATCGGCTGCATCAGCGACGTCGATCCGCAGCCGCTGCTCGTGCGTTCGCACATGGGTCTGTACGCCATTGCCACCGTGGGCAGAATCCGCAACGCGGACGAGTTGGTGAACAACTATTTTTCCGAGCACGGGCGGCAGTTTCTCGCCATGAGTTCGGGCGCGGTGAACGCCACGGAGCTCACTGCCGCGCTCATCAACCAGTGCGACGACCTGCCATCCGGCATCCTGCACGCGCAGCAGATGATCGAGGGCTCGGTCACAATCCTCATCCTGACCGAACGGGGCGAGATCTTCGCCGCGCGCGACCGGCTCGGCCGGCTGCCGGTACACATCGGAAGGGATGAGAGCGGGCACTGCGTATCGTTCGAGTCGTTCGCCTACAACAAGCTGGGCTATCAGGACGCCTATGAGCTCGGCCCGCACGAGGTTGTGCGCGTTACGGCGGACGGCTTTGAAACGCTCTCGCCCGCCGGGCAGGACATGAAGATCTGCGCGTTTCTCTGGAGCTATTACGGCTATCCGAACTCCAACTATGAGGGCGTCAACGTCGAGGTCATGCGCTACCGCAACGGCGAGATCATGGCTGAGAACGAGCTGAATAAGGGAACGCTGCCGGATGTGGACTACGTCGCAGGCGTGCCGGACTCCGGCCTGCCGCACGCCATCGGCTATGCCAACCGCAGCAAAAAGCGCTTTGCCCGGCCCTTCGTCAAATATACGCCCACATGGCCGCGCTCCTTCATGCCGATGCATCAGGAGGTGCGCAAGCAGGTCGCCAAGATGAAGCAGATCCCCGTGCCGGAGCTCATCGAGGGCAAAAAGCTGCTGTTCGTGGACGATTCGATCGTGCGCGGGACGCAATTGCAGGAAACCGTGGATTTTCTCTATGAATCCGGCGCCGCCGAGGTGCACATGCGCTCCGCCTGCCCGCCGATCATGTACGGCTGCAAGTACCTGAACTTCTCGAGGAGCAACTCCGACAAGGAGCTTCTGGCCAGGCGCATCGTGCAGGAGCTCGAGGGCGAGGAGGGCGACCGGCATCTTACGGAATATGCCGACGGCTCGACGGAGCGCGGGCAGTGCCTGCTGCACCGCATCTGTGAAAAATTCGGCTTCAGCTCGCTGGAATATCAGTCGCTGGACGGATTGCTGGAGGCGATCGGCATCGATCGCGAACGGATTTGCACCTATTGCTGGACCGGAAAGGAATAAGCCATGAAAAACTCTCACTCTGCCGCCTATGCCGCCGCCGGCGTGGACATTGAGGCGGGCTACCGGGGCGTTCAGCTCATGAAACAGCATGTGGACCGCACGATGATCCCTGGCGTCGTATCCGATATCGGCGGCTTCGGCGGTCTGTTCCAGCCGGATATGGCCGGCATGCAGGAGCCGGTGCTCGTTTCCGGGACAGACGGCGTGGGCACCAAGCAGCGCATCGCGCAGCTGATGGACAGGCACGACACGGTCGGTATCGACTGCGTTGCCATGTGCGTCAACGACATCATCTGCTGCGGCGCAAGGCCTCTGTTCTTCCTTGACTACATTGCCATTGGCAAAAATTCGCCCGAAAAGGTGGCTGCGCTCGTGTCGGGCGTGGCGGAGGGCTGCGTGCGGGCCGGCTGCGCGCTCATCGGCGGCGAGACGGCAGAGCACCCCGGCACCATGGCCACGGACGACTATGATCTGGCCGGCTTCTCGGTCGGCATCGTGGACAGGCAGCGCATTCTCGACAAGCGCACAATCGTGCCGGGCGACGCGATCATCGGTCTGCGCGCGAGCGGCGTTCACTCCAACGGCTTTTCCCTCGTGCGCAAGGTGTTCGATGTGGAGAGCGCAGACCTCGGCCGCTATGTGGATGCGCTCGGTTCCACGCTCGGCGAAGCGCTGCTCACGCCCACGCGCATCTATGTGAAGCCGGTTTTGGCGCTGCTGGAGCGCGTGCCGGTCAAGGGTATCTCGCACATCACCGGCGGCGGGTTCTATGAAAATCTGCCGCGCAGCCTGCCCGACGGCGTTTGTGCCGTGATCGAAAAGCGCGCCGTTCCGGTGCTTCCCATCTTCGACATGATCCAAAGCGCGGGCCGAATCGACGAGCGCGACATGTTCAACACCTTCAACATGGGCGTGGGCATGAGCCTCGTCGTGGCGTCCGCCGATCTGGACAGGGCCATGGCGGTTCTGGAGCAGGCCGGCGAAGCGCCGGTGCTGCTCGGGCACACGGCGGCCGGCGAGGGCGTGACGCTATGCTGAGACGTATATCGCTGCATGCCATCCTTCCGGCGGCCGGCCGTCAAAACCGGAACGCCATCCCGTATATCGGAGGTGAACGGGCATGAGCGTCAAAACGGCGGTATTCGTATCCGGCGGCGGCACCAATCTGCAGGCGCTGATCGACGCGCGCGACGCGGGCGCGCTCAAAAGCGCGGCGCTTTCGCTGGTGGTTTCGAGCAAGCCCGGCGTATATGCGCTCGAGCGCGCGGCAGCGGCGGGCATCCCCGCCGAAACGGTGTCGCGCAGGGCGTGCGCGTCGCAGGCGGATTTTGAGGCGCTGCCCTTTACGGACAAGGACGATTTGCGCGCAGCTTATCCACTGGGGCTCGCCGCCGTGCCGGAAGAGCAGATTGTGCGCATCCACTCTTCCAGCGGCACCACGGGCACGCCGGTGATCATCCCCTATACGAAAAAGGACGTGGCCGATTGGGCGCTGATGTTCAAGCGCTGTTACGAGATCGCCGGCGTCACGGCCAAGGATCGCGTGCAGATCACGCCCGGTTATGGCCTGTGGACCGCGGGCATCGGCTTCCAGGCGGGCTGCGAGCTGCTGGGCGCGATGGCCATTCCCATGGGGCCGGGCAACACGGATAAGCAACTGCGCTTTATGGAGGATATGGGCAGCACCGTGCTGGGCGCCACTTCGTCTTACGCGCTTCTCTTAGCGGAGGAGATCGCCCGGCGCGGCATCCGCGATAAACTCAAGCTGAAAAAGGGCATCATCGGTTCCGAGCGTTGGGGCGAAAAAATGCGCAAGCGCATCGCCAGCGAACTGGGCGTTTCGCTGTATGACATCTATGGGCTGACGGAAATCTATGGCCCGGGCATCGGCATCAGCTGCGACGAGGACAGCGGCATGCATATGTTCGATGACTATGTGTATTTTGAAATCGTCGATCCCAAAACCGGCAAGCCCGTGCCCGAGGGCACCATTGGCGAATTGGTGATCACCACCTTGCAAAAGGAAGGCGCGCCGCTCATCCGCTATCGCACGCACGATTTGACCCGCGCCATTCCCGGAAAATGCCCGTGCGGCTGCGCGTATCCGCGCGTGGGCATGATCCTGGGTCGCACCGACGATATGGTGAAGGTGAAGGGCGTGAACATTTTCCCTGGACAAATCGACGAAACCCTGCGCGATGTGGAGGGCGTGAGCAGCGAATACCAGGTGATGATCGACCATCTGGAAGGCAAGGACATCATTACCCTCTTTTTTGAAACCGAATGGACGGGCGGGGCGCGCGAGGCGCTGGCCGAGCGGGTGAAACAGCACGTGAAGGCGCACATCGGCGTGAGCGTGGTGCCCAAGCCTGTGGATATGGGCGAATTGCCCCGCAGCGAAAAGAAATCCACGCGGATTTTTGATAACCGGTATTGAGCGAAAAAGGCGGCAAAGGAGGGGATGGCTTGAACGCAAAGGAATCCATGGAGCGGTTTTATGCGGGAGAAAATGAAGAGGCCCGCCTGCTTTCCCGGCATGGCCAGGTAGAATATCGCACAACCATGCGATTTATCGAGCGCTATCTCCAGCCGGGCATGCGCGTGGCGGATATTGGCGCGGGCACGGGGCGCTATGCGCTGGCGCTCGCCCGGCAAGGCTGCGCCGTGGACGCGGTGGAATTGGTGGAAAGCAACCTTTCTCGCCTGCGGGAAAACGCGCGGGCCGAAAAGTCCATTCGCGCGTTTCAGGGCGATGCGATAGCGCTGGATTTTTTGCCCAGCGGCGCGTATGATATTGTGCTGCTTCTGGGCCCGCTGTACCACTTGTT
>ERZ857998.2916-NODE-2916-length-14891-cov-3.259032_pt1 | contig 14891 bp, 16 predicted proteins | sample MGYA00519954_ERZ857998 | MGnify/ENA primary metagenome ERZ857998 (study PRJEB31778, sample SAMEA3449424) | human gut metagenome | biome: human gut; feature: human-associated habitat; material: faeces | place: United Kingdom | collected 2010/2012 ...
CCTGCGGGGGAGGGAGAGAGGGCCGGGCGGCGCTGCTCTCTTGGCGCGTTGCAGGAAGCGTCGGAGTGTGCTACAATAAATGGGAAGATTCATTGAGATGAGCGGGAGGCTTTTGCATTGGAAACAAGAAATAATCTGGAAAGTTTTGTTCGCGGTGCGGCCGTCGCGGCGATTTACGCCGCGCTGACGCTGGCACTGGCACCCATCTCCTACGGTGCCGTGCAGGTGCGCGTTTCAGAGGCGCTGACGGTGCTGCCCTTTTTTATGCCGCGCTCGGCGGTGCCGGGCCTTTTTTTGGGCTGCTTTTTGGCAAACTTTCTGGGCGGCGCCGGCATTTGGGACGTGGTTTTCGGCTCGGCGGCGACGCTGATTGCCGCCATGCTCACGGCGCGCTGCCGCAGCAGGATGCTTTCGCCGCTTGCCCCGGTGCTGGTCAACGCTGTGGTGGTGGGCGCCGTGCTGTATTTTGTCTACTATTCGGGCAGCGCCGTTCCCATGTGGCTGCCCATGGCACAGGTCGGGCTGGGACAGTTTGTGGCCTGCTACGGCCTGGGGCTGCCGCTCCTGGGCTTTTTGGAAAAGCGGTTCCCCTCCTGGAGAGAGCGTGAGAGGGAGCAGGAAGGCTGTGCCCTGAAAGGAGAGGGCAAGGCATGAAAAAAAGGCGGGCCGCCGGCTTCTTCTGGGAATTTTTCAAAATCGGCTTTTGCACCTTTGGCGGCGGGTGGAGCATTGTGGCCCAGATTGAAAAGCAATATGTAAGAGGGCAGCAGCTTCTCACCTCGCAGGAGCTGCTCGACCTCACCAGCGTGGGGCGCAGCCTGCCGGGTGTGATGATCACCAACGTTTCGTTTTTGTTTGGCTATCAGGTGGGCGGGCTGGCCTGCGGATTTGCCTGTGTGCTGGGCATCGCGGCGCCGCCGCTTCTCATTTTGTCGGCAGTCACGCTGGGGTATCAGGCCCTGCAGGGCAACGCCCTGATGCTGAGCGCCATGACCGGGGTGCGCGCAGCGGTGGTCCCCATCATTTTGAGCTCGGCAATGGCGCTGCGCAAGGGGGCCTTTTCGCAGCCGGCCTGCTATGCGGTGGCCGCCGTGGCATTTGTGCTGTCGCTGGTGTGGGACGTGGGCTGTATCCCCCTGATTTTGTTCGGTATGGCGGCGGGCGTTGCCATGTGCGAATGGAGGGAGCGAAAGGGGGAAAAGCCGCATGGTGCTGCTTGAGCTGTTTTGGAGTTTCCTGAAAATCGGCTTTACCAGTTTTGGCGGACTTTCCATGATTCCCCTGATTACCGAGGAGATGCTCTCGCACGGCTGGATGACGGCCGAGCAGGTTTCGGACATCGTCGGCATCGCCGAAATGACGCCGGGCCCTGTGGGGCTCAACTGCGCCACCTTCGCCGGCATCCGCGCGGCCCATCTGCCTGGTGCGCTTGCCGCCAATCTTGGCGTGCTCATGCCCAGCCTGACGCTGTGCGTGCTGGCGGCCGTCTTTTTCGCCAAGGTCAAGGACAGCGTGCGCGTGCAGCAGATGATGGTGGGGGTTCGGCCCGTGTGCCTTGGACTGATTTGCGCCGTGACGGTGCAGCTCGCCATGACCAATTATCAGCCGGGGCCGTCGTTTGTCCCGGCTCTGCTGATTGGCGCTGCAGACACGGTGCTGCTGCTGCGCTTTCACTGGAATGTGCCCCGGGTGCTGCTGCTCAGCGCGGGGCTTGGGCTGCTGCTGATTCGCTGAAGAAGGGAAAGCGGCCCCGCGCTTCAGACTCGGTTAAAAAGAAACGCCCCCGGCAGAAAAATCCTTCTGCCGGGGGCGTTTTGTGCAACAATTCAGGCTTTCATCTCATAGGCCATGTCCCAGAACATGGCCTCATAGCGGCTGCAGTTGACAAAGACCTCGCACAGGTGCTGCATGCGCGGCTCGGGCAGGCCGGCGCACACGCGCTCCACAAAGGCAAAAATGCGGCGGTTGCCGGCGGCATAGCCTTCCGAGGCATAGCCGCGCACCCATTCCCCGAAAAGGGGATGTTCCAGGCTGTCGGGCCAGCGCTCCACGACTCCCTTTGCAATGACCTCATAGCTCCAGGCGCACGACAGGATGGCGGCCAGCACCTCGGGCGCGCCGCCCATCTCCCCTTGCGCAATCATGTAGGCAGTGTAGGAGGCGTTGTCAAGCGCCATGGGAGTGTTTGCAATCTCCTGCTCCGTGATGCCCAGGCGCGCCATGTAGCTCTTGTGGATGGACATTTCCTCGTTGAGGATGGCGTGGATGGACGTGGCAAAGCTGCGCATGATTTCCTCATCGCCGCCGGCCTTGGTGATGCCGATGGCAAACACTTTTACATAGTCGAGCAGATAGCGGTAGTCCTGAATCATGTAGTAGCGGAATTTCGCCGGGTCCAGCGTGCCGGTTCCCAGCTCCGTGATAAAGGGGTGGTTGTGATACCCCTCCCAGATGTCACGGACACAGTCATACAGTCTGTCACATACGGTCATGGCGGAAAATACCTCCAAAACAGGTTTGGCATGGGACAGGAGGGCCTTTTTGTCCTGCGTCCCGCGCACTTATCGGTATGATAGCGTGCGGGAGGGGCTCTGTCAACCCCCCTTTTTTACAAAGCGGCCCTTTCCGCCTGGCACTGCCGCAGCAGCTCCGAGAGGTCAAGCCCCAGGACATCGCAAAAGCACAGCAGCTCAAAGTCGGTGACGATGCGCCGGTTGTTTTCCACGCGGCTGATCATCTGCTGGTCAAGACAGACGTGTTTTTCCTGCATTTTGCCCGCAAGCTCGGTTTGTGACAGCCCCAGGGCAAGGCGGGCCTGCCGGATTTGGCGATGACAGATGTTTTTGTTTTCCAGATACTCCAGTTTTCTCATGGCTTTGGCTCCCCCAAGAGCCCTTTTGAAAAGGGGCTTTTTAGCAAAACAGTACCACGGGAAAGGACGGTTTTTTTGTCGAAATATCGTTTTTCAAAAGGGCACTTTTCGCCTGCGGGGCCCCAAACGGGCAGGGCCGCCCGCCGTCTTGAGACGGCGGGCGGCCCTGCTGCCGCACTGCAGCGCGGCAGGCTGTCACTTGAAAAGCATGGCACTGTTGAGAATGGAGGTGCTGTATAAAAAGAGCACGTCGGCCCCGTCAAAGTCCACATAGTCGCCAAGCAGCGAGGAGGAGAAGTAGCGCAGGTCGACAAGCGTGATTTCCCGATAGGATTCGAGCAGCAGGGGCGCCAGGGAGCTGCCGAAGCTGTCGCGGAAGAGGATGAGGCGGCGGTCGGTGTCCGCAAGGGGGTTTTCCACCGTGAGCAGCGCCTGCGCGCCCGACAGGAAGGTGTCGTAGCCGTCCATGCCGGAAAAGCGGTCGGGGGTGTAGACCGTATTCCCTCCGCTTGCCTCAAGCGACGAGACCTGCGCGGCGTCGGTGACGTCGTTTTCCAGGTAGACCAGCGTGTCGGGCTCCACGGGCAGTGCCGACTGCCCCAGGTAGACGCCCTGGAAGGGGTAGAGCTCCTGCGGCTGCCAGGAGGACCAGTCGGGCGTGGGCACGCCCATGGCCTGCGTAATGCGGGAGACCACCGGCTCCAGATTTTCCTGACGCCAGTGTGCGTCGGTGCGGTAGTAGTCGTTTGCGTCAAGCAGGTCAAAGAGGGAGATTTCGGTCATGTTTTCCAGCCCCTCGCGCAGGCGGCGCAGCATGTCGTCATAGTCGATGTGGGGGTAGCCGTTGGGCTGCGCCAGGTACACGTTTTTGTCGGGGATGACGGCGTAATACACGGCGCAGCTCTTAGGCAGGGCTTCCCGCACCTCGTTTAGCTTTCGGATGCCGTAGGAAAACTGGGCCTCGTCGAGCGCCGTCTCCAGCTTGCCCAGGTGCCCGTCCTGACGGTAGAAGCCGCCCACGTCCTTTTGACGCAGCACGGAAAAGGAAAAGACGGATTTCACCGAGCGAAAGGCGTCGCGCTTCGGGAACTGGTCGAGAAGATAGTCTTCCATCTCTTCGAAGTATTCCCCGCCGACAACGCCCGACAGCGTCAGCTCGGGCAGCTGCTCCAGACGCCGGCGCTCGCTTTTGGAAAATTCTTCATCGGGGGAAAGCAGGTGCCACAGGGGCAGCCCGAACAAAAACAGCGCGCACACGGCAAGGGTGCTCCACTGACGGATTTTCGTCATTTGCACATGCCTCCTTTCTCAAAAGCGGAAATACAGGAAGGGGTTGAAGGAGCCGTCGACCAGGTAGGCCGTGACAAGCAGCAGCAGCACCGCCATGGCCACAGGCTCCAAAACGGCCCTGACGCCCTCCGGCAGCGCAAGGGCAAGCTTTTTTGGCCAGGGAGTGCAGCCGACAACCGAGACGGCCAGCAGCACGGCGTAGCTCTTCAGGTAGTATAGCGAGAGCGTTCCGGCAAAAGGGGCTCCCGTCAGGCCCAGCACGGCCGCGATGTCGGCAAGGGCGCCCTGCATGGAGCTTGCGTTGAAGAGCACAAAGCTGAGCACCACCACGGCCATGACATACACATGCGGCAGGATGCGGCCGCATTTTTGCAGCCACTTGTCCAAAAACAGCTTTTCCGCCGTCAGCAAGACGCCGAAAAGCAGCCCCCACACCACAAAATTCCAGGCCGCCCCGTGCCACAGGCCGGTCAGCGCCCACACCACGAAGATGTTGCGGATATACAGGAGGCGCGGCACCCGGTTGCCCCCCAGGGGGATGTAGACATAGTCGCGGAACCAGCCGCCCAGCGTCATGTGCCATCTGCGCCAGAACTCCGAAACCGAGCGCGACAGGTAGGGGTAGTTGAAGTTTTCGGGAAAATGAAAGCCAAACAGCAGGCCAAGGCCGATGGCCATGTCGCTGTAGCCAGAGAAGTCATAGTAAATCTGGATGGTGAAGGCGGCGGCGTAGAGCAGGGCAAACAGCGTTGTCTGCTCGCCCGCGCTGCGGTAGAGGCCGCACAGCTCGCCCATGGCGTTGGCCACCAGCACCTTTTTGGCAAGCCCGACAACAAAGCGCCTGGCGCCGGCCGAGACCTCGTCAAGGGTGGTGCTGCGCTGCTCCAGCTCGAGGGCGATGTCGCTGTAGCGCACGATGGGGCCGGCCACAAGCTGCGGGAACAGGCAGACGAAGGTCCCCATGGTGACAAGGTTTTTCTGCGCATGCACCCTGCCCCGGTAGACGTCGATGGTGTAGCTCATGGTCTGGAAGGTGAAAAAGCTGATGCCGATGGGGAGCGGGACCTTGAGCAGGGGGATGGAGGTGTGCAGCAGGCCGTTGACCGTTGAGATGAGAAAGTCGGCATACTTGAAAAAGCCCAGCAGCGCCAAATTGACGGCGATGGAGGAGACAAGGGCGATTTTTGCCCTTTGCGTGCCCCGGTGCTTTTCGATGTAGAGGCTGTGCAGATAGTCGGACAGGGAGGAAATGAGCAGCAGAGAGGTGTAGGCGCGCTCCCCATAGTAATAGAAAAAGAGGCTGGCTGCCAGCAGCACAAGGTTTTTGAATCGTTTTGGCACGACGAAGTAGCACAGCAGCACAACGGGCAGGAAAACATATAAAAACGGGACGCTTGAAAAAACCATGTTGCACCTCGAAAAAAGCGGCCGGGATGAAACGGGCGGCCGTTGTTAACGCGAAGGGTGTTCAGGCAAACAGCAGAAAAAAAAGAGAATGCGCCTTGAAAGGCCCAGGGCATGCCGCGGCGCCGGAGAGGGGGGCAAAAAAGGGGAGACCCAGCCCGGGAAGGCACGGGGGGCCTGCCTGAAAAAGGCGGCCTGTGAAAACAGGCCGCCCGGGATGCCCTGGAGAAAAGGGGTTACTCACAAAAGGCGTTGAAATTGTCCACAACGGTGGTGGCATCGTCCTCAAAGGACATGACCAAAAGCACAAGGTTGCCGTGGGAGACGACCTCGGTTTTTTCTGCGGTCACGCACAGCCACTTGTTGGGGTTGGCGTTGGCCTCGATGTCTTCGGCCACCGCCTGCGCGTCGGCGTCTTCGGGGAGGCGCACCAGAACCACCGAGTGGGCTACCGAGCTGATCATGGCTTCGGAGGCCACGCCCTCGGCGCCTTCGATGTAGTCAATAAAGGTATAGGCCTTGAAGTTTTCCTCGTCGAGCGGGATGGAAACCACGGAAATTTCGCTGTTGACGCCTTCGATGAGCTGCGCCATAATTTCGTCCACCGTCATATCGGCGCCGGGGTTTTCGGTCTCGTCGGTGTCAGAGCTGCAGGCCGCCGCAAAAAGCAGCAAAAGCAGGGCAAGGGAAAGTGCTGCAAATCGTTTCATGGTTCATGACTCCTTTTCGGATAATATGGGGAAATTCCTGCACGGGGCAGCCTTGGGCGCCGCCCGGCAGTCCTTTTGTCTGAAAAGGGGCAAGAGAAGTTCCCAAAACAAAAATTTTTTTTGCGGAAGGGCTGCCGGCAAAAGGGACATCAGAGGGTCGGGGGGACTACAGCAGGTAGAGGTTGTCCTTGCGCTCACGCAGTTTGAGGCTGAAGGCCGAGGCAAACGTGCGGTAGGCGGGGGTGTTCATGTTTTTTGCCCCGGTGGGACAGACCTTGATGCAGCGAAAGCAGGACAGGCAGTGTGCCGCGTCGATGCAGGAGGGGTCGTCGGCGTCGATGGCGCCCACGGGGCACTCGCGCACACACAGGCCGCAGTGGACGCAGGCATCGCTGGTTTTGGGATGGAAGGTGCCGGCGCCGCCCTCCCTGTAGGGAAAGTTGCCGGGGATGGCGGGAGGGGCAAGCTCCCCGCGTTCGAGTTTTTGGCGCACCTTTTGCGCGAAGCTGACGTTTTGGGCCAGGTCGTCCTCATCGGGCCGGCCCACGGCGATTTCCCCGTAGGTGTGCTGCGCCACGAGGGCGGCGGCCGCAACCGGCCGGAAGCCGAGCGGCGTGACAAGCTGTGCCAGCTCGAGCAGCGCGTCGTCAAAATCCCGGTTGCCGTAGGTCACGGTGACAATGCAGGGGGTGTTTTGGCCGCGCAGCATGGAAAAGCGGGCGGCGGCCGGAGAAGGCAACCGGCCCGAATAGACCGGGGCACCGAACACGACGAAATCCTGCGGGCCGAAGGGATTACGTCCGGTGGGGGGCTGCAGGGTGAGGTCGAGGAAATCGCGGTCTGCATCCAGCGCCTCGGCAATGGAGAGCACCCCTTTTTGGGTGCCTCCTGTGGGAGAAAAGGAAATGGCGGTAACATGGTTCATGGCTGTGAAGGGTGCGGCAGAGGGCACCCCGGGCACCTCCTTTTTGGAATGTGGGGATCCGGGCACAAGAGGCCGGCGGGGCGAAATCGCCCCGCCGGCGGAATGGTTAGTCTTCCAGGACGGGCAGGGGAGTTTGCGGGATCTCTTCCTTGACCAGCATGGACTCCATAAACTCCACATACTGCTCTTTGTTCATCTGCGGCTTGTAGCCTGCGATGTGCTCCTTGGCGCGCTTGGCGTCGTCCTTGAGGAATTTGTAGGCAGACAGGGCGAAAATCTTGGCGGGCACCACATAGGCCAGATATTCGTCGACTACCGCCACGTCGGGATTGTGCATCATGCCGGTGAAGCCGCCCGTGCCAAACTGAATGAGGGGCTTGAGGTAGGAGACGTCGCCGTAGTCGGTCGAGCCGGTTCCGTGGGGCGTCTCGGCGGGGGTGAAGAAGGTGTATTTGTCGGCAGCCACATCCCTGCAGGCCTCGATGACGGCAGAGGGGTCGTGGGAGGGGATGGTGGGCATGTAGCCGGGGACGGTGGACACCTTCAGGCCGCAGCCGGTGGCGACGGCGCCGGCGCGCAGCGCACGGTCGACCTTGCGGTTGGCGTCGACATAGGCGGGGATGTTTTTGGCGCGCACCGAATACTCCCTCGTGACATTGTCGGCAATGACGTTCATGGCCACGCCGCCCGCCGAGATGTAGCCGTGGACACGCACGGTGTCCTTGTCGCGGAAGGACTCGCGCTGCACGTCGATGGCGTGCATGGCGATGGCCGCCGCGTTGAGGGCATCAATCCCGAGGTGGGGGGAGCCTGCGGCGTGCGCCGCCTTGCCCTCAAAGGTGATCATCTTGTTGACAAAGCCGTTGGAGGAGCCGTTGGTCACGGAAATCTGATGCTGCGTGCCCGAGTGGTGCCCCACGACCAGGTCGATGTTGTCCAGCGCGCCGATGCGGATGAGCTCGCACTTTCCGCCGCCGTAGCGAATCACGCCGTCCTCGCGCATCTTGTCTTTGAGCTCAAGCTCCACAAATTCCTCGGCGGGTACGGCAAAAAAGGTCACGTTGCCGCCCAGCGCCGCCTTGACCTCAGGGTCGGCCAGCGCAAGCGCGGCGCCCATGATGCCGGTGAGCTGCGCGTTGTGGCCGCAGCAGTGAGAGGCGCCGGTCTCGGGGTTGGCGTCGACATGGGAGGGGATGGGAAGCGCGTCCATCTCACCCATGAGAGCCAGGTTGGGGCCGGGGGCGTTCTTGCCCTTGAGATAGGCCTTGACGCCGGTGACGGCAAGCCCCTCCTCGGTCTCAAGCCCCAGAGACTTTACAACCTCGGTGAATTTGCCGGCTGTCCGGAATTCCCGGTATCCCAGCTCGGCATGCTTCCAAATATCACGGCCAAAGGCAATGATTTCTTCCTGCTTTTCATCGATCAGCTGACAAATGCGTTGTTCGAGTTTGTCCATGAGTGAGCCTCCTTCGGAAATGAAATGATAGGGAGATTATACCATATCCAACCTCAAAAGAGAAGCGGCAAGATGCATAAATACACAGCAAAAAAGAAAGATTTTTCGCAAGGTTTGTCATATGATGGGAAATTCGCGCGGATTGGTTGCACCACCGGGAGAATTTCATTATAATGGTGCTTATCAGACAATTGGCAAACAGTGTTAGATAAATTTTTAAAGTGCCGTGCGGGTGAGAGCACGGCGGAAAAGGAGACGAAATATGGCTTTTTCCATTTTGACCGATACGTCGGCAAATCTTCCCACCGAGCTTGTAAAACGTTACGGCATTTCGGTCACCCCCTTTTCCTTTTTTGTAGAGGGGAAGGAGAGCACCTGTACCGACAGCGAGTCCTTTGACGGACCGGCCTTTTACGACGCCATGCGCCACGGCGCCATTGTGACCACCTCGCAGGTCAACCCACAGAGGCACATGGACTACATGGAGCCCATTCTCAAACAGGGCAGCGACCTGCTGTATGTCTGCATGTCCTCCGGCATCAGCGGGGCTTATTCCTGCGCTGAAATGGCGGCGGCACAGCTGCGGGAGGACTATCCGCAGCGCGCCATCCGCCTTGTGGACACCATGGGCGCCTCGCTGGGGGAGGGGCTTTTGGCGCTGCGCGCGGCCGCCTGCCGGGAGCAGGGTATGGGCCTTGACGAGACGGCGGACTTTCTGCTGGAGCTGCGCGAGCGGTTCTACCAGGTGTTCACCGTGGACAACCTGGCTTACCTGCAGAGGAGCGGGCGCATCTCCAACGCAACCGCCGTGATTGGGACGGTGTTTCAAATCAAGCCCCTGCTCAAAGGGAATGAGGAGGGCAAAATCGTCACCTTCGGCAAGGTGCGCGGACGAAAGCAGTCCATCCAGGCGCTGGCCGAAAAGTATGACACCCTGGTCAAAAACCCCGGGGAGCAGACGGTGGGCATCGCCCACGCCGACTGTCCCGAGGATGCCGACTACCTGGCCGGCCTGCTGCGCAAAAATTTCCCGCCCAAGGATATTTTGACCGTCTGTTATGAGCCGGTTACCGGCTCCCATGTGGGCCCTGGAACGCTGGCCCTGTTTTTTGAGGGAGAAAAAGGCGTGCGCCTTCAGTAGGGATGGTTCCCGGTGCGCCCTGCCCCCTTTGCGCCGACGGCGCAAAGGGGGCAGGGCGCACCGGGCTGGCCGGGGGCTCCCCCTCTTTGTCAAAGGGGGGAGCCCCCGGCCGGAAATGATTGCTGCGCAGGGTCTTGGTCCAGCAGCCCATACAGGCGGTAAAGGGAGAGCATGTTCATATAAAGCAGCTTGTTTGCCATGTGCTGCTTATAGGTAACGGTTTTTTCCTTCCCCTGGGCGTTCAGGGCCTGCATTTTTTGAGAGGCCTCTTCATAGCCTCGCTGCACCGCCCCCAGCATGCTTTCAAAGGCCTGCAGTCTGTCCAAATCAAAACACTCCTTTTTAGCCCCCCGGCGGGAAAAGACGGCACAGGACAAAACCGTATTTTCTTGCAGGGGGAATTTTGGATATGTTATAATGAAACTACAGAAAAAATGGGCTGTCAACCCCCTTTGCGCGGGGTTGGCGTACGGTGCGTACCCACCCCGCGAGGGAGCCCGCGAAAGGAGGACATGGCAATGCTTTATCTGACAAAAGAGGACATGTGCAAAGTATTTTCCATGCGCGATGCCTTTGAGGCGCTGCACGACGCTTTCACTCTCTACTCCTCGGGGAAGAGCACGGTGCCCCTGCGGAGCATGATTGACGTGCCCCATCACAGGGGGCAGGCCATTTTCATGCCGGCACTGGCGGGGGATGCGCTGGGAATCAAGATTGTGAGCACCTATCCTGACAATCCGGTGCGCGGCAAGCCGGTGACGCCGGCCTGCATGCTGGTGATGGACGCCTCGACGGGAGAGGCCTGCTGCCTGATGGACGGCACCTATCTCACTCAGCTGCGCACGGCGGCGGGGGCGGGGCTTGCCACCGAGGTGCTGGCGGCGCCGGGGGCGCGTGTGGGTGCTCTGATTGGCCTTGGCGGGCAGGCGCCCTGCCAGTTTGACGCCATGCTGGAGGCAGCGCCCACCCTGCGTGAGGTGCGGGTGTTTGACATAGACGAGAACCGGCGCGCCGCCTTTGCCGCGCAGAGGGACGGCGCGGGCGGAGTGCGTGTCGTTGCGGCACAAAGCGCAGACGAGGCGGTGCGCGGGGCGAACATCGTGACCACCGTGACCACCTCGAGAAAGCCGGTGTTCTCGGCAGACAGCATTCAAAAGGGATGCCATGTCAACGCCATCGGTTCCTACACCCCCGAGATGCAGGAGCTGCCGCCGGAGCTGGTGGCGGGCTGCGACCTGCTGGTGCTGGATACGGCCGACGGGGTGCTGCACGAATCGGGAGACATTCTAAAACCACTGGAAGCCGGCCTGCTGGAGGGCAAGAAAATCGACACCGAGATGGGGCACATCCTGCTGGGAGGCCACGGCCGCCTGAAGGATGACGACGTGACGCTCTACAAATCGACGGGAAGCGGCGTGATGGACGTGGTGACGGCGGCGGCCATTTTCCGGCGCGCACAGCAGATGGGAGTTGGAAAGCATTTGTAAGAGATGCCGAAAAGCAGCGTTGTTTTTTTAAAAATTGCGACTTGGCAAGCGTCGGAAAAGATGATAGACTAAACTTTAGAAACAAATGCCGTTATTTTCCTGATTTGGGGAAAGCAGAGGTTTCAAAAAATGCTTGCAAGAGAAAGGATGGATTCCCTTGAAAGACGCCATTGTCACTGCCGGGGCACCTGCTGCCATCGGCCCGTACTCGCAGGCAGTCAAAGCCGGCGGGATGGTTTTTGTGTCCGGTCAGCTCCCCATTGACCCCGCAACGGGTACGTTTCCAGGCAGTGTTACGGAGCAGACAAAACGCTCCCTGCTCAACTGCAAGGCCATTTTGGAGCAGGCGGGCCTTGGCCTTGAGAACGTGGTCAAGACCACGGTGTTTCTCAAGGACATGAACGATTTTGCGGCCATGAACGAGGTGTATGCCTCTTTCTTTGCGCAGCCCTATCCTGCCAGGGCCGCCTTTGAGGTGGCGCGGCTGCCCAAGGATGCCCAGGTGGAAATCGAAATGATTGCGGTGGAGTGAGTGCAGGCAGGCATGCCCATTCTTCACACATATTTTTGAGAGAGAAAGGAAGTTGCGGTTATGACGTATAACTTTGACGAGCGCATTGACAGAACCGGCAGAGGACAGGCCAAGTGGGAGCCCGCAGGTCTCAAGGAGATGTTCGGCGACGAAAATCTGCTTTCCTACTGGGTGGCAGACATGGACTTTCGTGTGGCACAGCCCATCCGCGATGCGCTGATTGAAGCTGCCGAGCATGGCTGCATCGGCTATACCGGGCTTGACCCCGCATTCTACAACGCCTACATCAATTGGCAGAAGCGCCGCAACGGCTGGGAGCCCGACGTTTCCTGGTTCCGCTACACCCCCGGCGTTGTGCCCGCAATCAATCTGCTGCTGCTGGCCATGACCAACGAAGACGATGAGATTCTCATTCAGCGCCCCGTCTATTACCCCTTTACCGACTCCATCGTCAAGCAGAAGCGCACCGTGGTGTCGAGCTCGCTTGTCAACAAGGGCGGCAGATACGAGATTGACTTTGAGGACTTCGAGAAGAAGGCCTCTTCCCCCAAGTGCACCGCCTTTGTGCTGTGCAATCCCCACAACCCCGTGGGCCGCGTCTACACCGAGGAAGAGCTGCGCAAGATGGGCGAAATCTGCAATCGTCACGGCGTGTTCGTCATTGCCGACGAGATTCACTCCGACCTCATTGCCAAGGGCCACAAGCATGTGGTGTATGCCAAGCTGGGCAAGGAGTTTGAGCAAAACTGCGCCGTCTGCCATGCGCCCTCCAAGACCTTCAACCTGGCGGGCCTGCAGCTCTCCTGCATCCTGATCCCCAACGAGAAGATCCGCGCGAAGTTTGACACCATTCAAAACCGCTACAGCATCACCTCGCCCAACTACTTTGCCCCCGTGGCGGCCAAGGCCGGCTGGAATCACGGAGAAGAGTGGTTGGCTGCCGTGTATGAGTATATGTACGGCAACTACAACTATATTGTTGACTTCTGCAAGAAGACCTGGGGCGACAAGGTCGTCGTCTCTCCGCTGGAGGGAACCTACCTGGCCTGGATTGATTTCAGACAGCTCGAGAGCGATCCCGACAAGCTGCAGGAGCTGACCCGCAAGAAGGCCAAGGTTGCGCTGGACGAGGGCTACATCTTCGGGCCTGAGGGTGCCGGCTTTGAGCGTGTCAACCTGGCCTGCCCCAAGGAGCTCATCGTGGAGCTCATGAACCGTCTGGCGGGCGCCATCAAGTAAAAAAACTTCATAATCTGCGCATGGCGGCCCAAGGGCGCGCCGTGCGAAAAAAACCCATGCGCGGCCCTTGCGGCCGCGCATGGGCGTTTTAAGGAGAAAAGAAGAGACAGGAGAGGAGGCGGTTTTGCAATGGAAGGAGCCATCACGGCGCAGCGCGTAAAACAGGCGGCACGCGAACAGATGGAAGAGCTGGTGGCGCTGCGCCGGTACCTGCATGAAAATGCAGAGCCCTCGATGGAGGAGAAAACGGCGAGCGCCCTGGTCAGGCAGGAGGCACAGCGTCTGGGACTGCCGTGGGAAAGCGTGGGGGAGTATGGCGTTGTCGTCACACTCAAGGGCCGGCGCGAGGGGCGCTGCATTTGCCTGCGCGCCGACATGGACGCGCTGCGTCTGACCGAGAGCGAGACCAATCTGAGCAGGCGCAGGGAGGTCATCAGCAAAAACCCCGGCGTCTGCCATGCCTGCGGGCATGACGGCCACACCGCCGCACTGCTTGTGGCCATGCGCCTGCTCACGCGCTGGCGCGACCGCTTTGACGGCACCGTGCTGTTTTTGTTTGAGTCGGGGGAGGAGCTGCCCGGGACCATCCCCGAGGTGTCTGCCATGCTGCGCGACAGGAAGCCCGACAGGCTGTTTGCCCTGCACGTCTGGAACGAGCTTGAGAGCGGGAAAATCTGCATTGACGCAGGCCCCCGCATGTCGGGCGGCGGCGGGCTGGTCTACGAAATCCTCGGAAAGGGGGGCCACGGCTCTGCGCCGGCCGCAGCGGTCAGCCCCATCCGCCCTGCCGTTCAGATTGCATCCATGTTTGACGAAATGCGGCTGACGGCGGTCGACCCGGCCGACGTCAACGTGATTTCGGTCAACCTGCTGCAGGCGGGGAGTGCCTCCAACATCATCCCCGAAACGGCAAGGGTGGGATTTTCCTTCCGGTATTACGAACCGCGCTACACCACCGGCATTCGTGAGCGCAGCGCCCGCATCGTGGAAAACGTGGCGGCGGCCTACGGCTGCACGTCGTCCCTAGTGCAGGATTTGCGGCTTGACCCCGTATACAACGACGAGGGCGCGTCGGCTCTGGCGCGCGGCAGCGCCCAAAAGCTCTTTGGCAAAGACTGCCTTGTCAGTGCCCCGGCCTGGGCCGCCTGCGAATCCATGGGCTCGTATTTGTCCATGGTGCCGGGCTGTCTGGCCTTTGTGGGCATTCGAAACGAGGCCGTCGGCTCGGGCGGGCTGCACCACAACCCCCTGTTTGACATAGACGAGGAGGTTCTGCCCGCCTGTACGGCGCTGCACATCCAGGTGGCGCTTGACACGCTGCAATCGGAAGGAGAGTTGACATGACAGTGGACATCAAACTTGTGCAAGAGCAGCTTGAGGCGGTCAGGGAGTATGTGATCTGCACCCGGCGCCGCTTCCATGAAAACCCCAGCGCATCGGGCAAGGAGGAGCAGGCGGCGCTTTTTGTCGAGGCGCAGGCACAGGAACTGGGCCTTGCGCACCGCCGTTATGCCGACTACGGGGTGCTGGTTCGGCTGGAGGGGGCGCGCCCGGGGCCGACGGTTTGCCTGCGGGCCGACTACGACGCGCTGAGCATGCAGGAGTCGCCCGACAATCTGGCCGGCAAAAAGGTGTGTGTCTCCAAGGAGGACGGTCTGTGCCACGCCTGCGGGCACGACGGCCATGCGGCCATGGCGCTGGGCGCCATGCGCGTGCTGCATGCGCTCAGGCAGCAGCTTGCCGGCAGCGTGCTGTTTTTGTTTGAATCAGGCGAGGAGCGCGGCGGCCTGACAAAGGACGCCATCCGCGCCGCGCTGCGCGAGAGCCTCGCGAAG
>ERZ857998.2918-NODE-2918-length-14890-cov-7.294169_pt1 | contig 14890 bp, 13 predicted proteins | sample MGYA00519954_ERZ857998 | MGnify/ENA primary metagenome ERZ857998 (study PRJEB31778, sample SAMEA3449424) | human gut metagenome | biome: human gut; feature: human-associated habitat; material: faeces | place: United Kingdom | collected 2010/2012 ...
CCCCTGACCGTGGTGCCCGGCGTGCCGGCTGTCTGCGCGGCGGCGGCCCTGCTGGGCGCGCCCCTGACCCACGATTTCGCCTGCATCAGCCTGAGCGATCTGCTCACCCCCTGGGAAACCATACAGCGGCGGCTCACCGCGGCGCTGGAAGCGGATTTTGTCTGCGTCATCTACAATCCGCGTTCCAAAGGACGGCCGCATCAGCTGGACCAGGCCCTGGCCGAAGCCAGGCGCGTCCGGCGGCCCGACTGCCCCGTGGGTCTGGTGCGCAAGGCCTTCCGGCCCGGCCAGGAAGTTTCCGTGCATGCCCTGGCCGACTTTGACGCGCGTCTGGCGGACATGCTCTCTCTGCTGATCATCGGCAACAGCGAAAGCCGCGTTCTCGGCCCCTATATGCTGACCCCGCGCGGCTACGCCCGCAAACATCGGCAATAACCAGTCCCCGGCCACGTTGAAAACTGTTTTCAGCGCGCCCCATTGACACAGTATGCCCGGCAACGTAAGCTCGCCCCAATTCTCATGTGCCGCTTTTGTCAAGGAGGAAGTCTGCCATGAAGAAATTTATGTTTCTGGCCTGTATCCTGACTCTGGCCCTGGCTCTGCCCGCTCTGGCGGCCCAGCCGCCCGTGCCCGACAAGCCGTTGGAGTTCAAGGGCTCCAAAAAAACGGTGATGTTCCCCCACGCGCCGCACCAGAAGGTGGAGTGCGTGACCTGTCACCACAAGGTGCAGGACAAGGAAAACTTCCAGAAGTGCGCCACTGCGGGCTGTCATGACGATCTGACCGCCAAGAAGGGCGAAAAGAGTCTCTTCTATGTGGTCCACACCAAGACCGGCCTCAAGCATCAGACCTGTCTGGAATGCCACACCAAGGTCGTGGCCGAAAAGCCCGAGCTGAAGAAGGATCTCACCGGCTGCGCCAAGTCCAAGTGCCATCCGTAGACCGGCCCCTTTTCAATGCTGCATGCGCGGTCTCTCGGGGCCGCGCATTTTTATTTCCGCATTTCTTCCTCCGCGCTCCTGTTCCGGCCGAGGGGTCAGGCCGTTTTCTCCACGAATTTGCGTCTTTGCCTATAAACTGATACATTTTTTTGCCGTTTCTGTATTAGAGCGGGCCAGAATTTCGTTTCAGCCCGCGCCACGGATAACGACAATAACGCCGCGTCGCCGCTGCCCGTTTTTCCAGGCGTCAATGTCGGCGGAAACGCTGTGGAGCGGTGGTCCGCCCGCTCCGGCGCACGCGCGCCGCTCCGTCAACCCCATGAGGTTCGCATGGTTGCCGAGAAAATTGCTGAGACTGATGAAGAAATCATCGACCTCACCGAACTGATAGAAAAAGGCGAGGCCCCGGCGGCTGTTGTCCCCCCGGCCGAAAGCGTCAAAGAAGACATCAGCGTGCACATGCAGAGTCTCAACGACGGCCAGGCCCGGCAGGGCGACGCGGAAATCGACGCCCTTCTGGCCCAGATGGAAGCCGGCGACGAGCAGCCCGTGCCCCCGCCTCCCGCCGCGCGGGCTGCCGCGCCGGAACACAAGGTCGATCCCCACGAAGAGCTCGACATGTCGGGCATGGTCGAGGTGGACAAGCTGCTCGACACTCTGGACATTCCGCCGCAGCCTCATGAGCGCGGGCCGGATGCCGCGCAAGACGCCGATCCCGGGGATCTGGACAATGCCGTGGATGATCTGCTCAACGCCATGAGCGGCTCCGCGCCACGGAAACCCGCTTCAGAGTCCGCGCAGGAACCGGATGTGCATGATCTCCTGGCCGCGGCCTCGCCGCAGCCGGAAGAACCGAATTTCGCCGACGACCTGGACGCCCTGCTGGCTTCAGCCGAGGCTCCCGCTCCGGCCGAAGCATCCGCTCCCGCACCGCAAGCCCGGGAGAATCCGGATTTGACCGCGGACCTGGACAGCCTGCTGGCCGGTCTGGATGCGGAGCAGGCTCAGCCCGCAACGGCGGAATCCGCGCTGGGCCAACCCGCCGCATCCCCGGCAGCGTCCGAGCCCGCGCCGGAAAAAGAGCCTGATCTTGAAATGGACTTGGACGCCCTGCTGGCCTCGGTCGACGCGCCCGCGTCACCCCTGCCGACGAAACGGTCCGGTTCCGGAGAGTGCGATGCATGCATAGATCTGGACAAGCTGCTGGCACCCGCCGGAGCGGAGGCGACGCCCGCCCCCGCGCCGGAAGCCCCGGCATCTCCGACCCCGTCTCCTGATCCGGCCCCGGAGCCGAGCGCGGACCAGAGCAATCCGCCGACCGGCCTGGACGCGGAACAGGATGCCGCCGCAACAGCGGAGCCCGAGCAAGCCCGACCCTCCACGCCCTCGACAGCGGCGGATCACATGCCGGAGGACGTTGCGCCGGAAGCGGCTCCTGATCTTGAGACAGATCTGGACGCCCTGCTGGCGGTCATGTCTCCGGATCAGGACATGTCGCCCGCCCCCGCTGCTGGTGACGCCGAAGAGGCGGGGAAAACCGACGCCGCCCGGCCGCCCCTGGAAGCCGAAGCACTGGAGCCGGAACCGGCATTGCCCGCCGACAGCATGGAAAATCTGCCGCAAGCCGAGGAGGCGCCGGATCTCCCCGCCGTGGAAGAGAACTCGGCGGCAGAGGAACGTCCGGAATCCGAACCGGAACTGGATCTGGACAAACTGCTGCGCAGCGCCATGCAGGAAGAAGCCGATGCATCCGCGACGCCTTTTGCTGCCTCCGAGGGAACGGAACAGCCCGAGACCGAACCCGCTGTGGTGGCTGACGTCCCGGCTGTGGAAGATCTTTTGCTCATGCCCGCCTCGGAAGAAGACTCGCGAATGGAACAGGTCGCCACTCCGGCGGAGGAAGTCCAGGCCGAATTTGCGCAAAGCGAAGCCACGGCACGGGCCGGGGAGCAGGCCGCCCGGACGGCGGACATCCCGGCAGATCCTGCGGCGCTGCGGGAACTGACGGAGTTGACGGAGCAGGCCGCCCGCCTGGACGAACGCCTCCAGCGTTGTGAAAGCGAACTGGCCGAGGCCCGGGCTCGCGTCGCGGCATTGGAAAAGGCCGCCGCCGCGCCCTCGGCCTCTCTGGAAGATCTTCTGCGCGAGGGCAATCCCCTGCACGACCGTTTCGCGGCCCTGATCGCCTCCTCGGTGAGCCAAGCCCTGAAGGCCATGCCCTCGGGCGTCACGGACGCGGTCCTGGAGGAACGCCTGCAAAGCGTCAGCCTCTTGGGCAAAAGCGTGTCGGCGCGCATGGACGCGCTGGAAAGCCGCCTGGACACCTTGGAACCCCGCTTCAACCAGCAGGTGGAAAAGGCTGCCGCCGGTGCGGCGGCGCGCATTCTGCGCGAGGAAATCGCCAAACTGATACAGGGCTGATCAAGTCCCGGCAAAGCCCAGAGCGGATTAACTTTGAAATTTTACAAATTTCAAAGTTAATCCGCTCTAACTGCAAGCCCCTCAAAATTCCCGTCCGGACGCCGCCGACGCGGCGTCCGGATTTTTTACATACCGGCGAGCCGCCTCATGCCCCGCCCGGCACGCGCTCTTGCCAAGGCCCGGCGGAACGCATATGCTGTTGCCCTGTTTTGCGACGCTGTCGCTTCCTGTCGAAAAAATAGAATTATCGCTGCTGCCGATGCGGCGGCAAGGCGTTTCAGCATTGAAATGCTCTCATGACGAACAAAAGGGGCGGGGGCTTGTGTTTCCGTTCTTTTACCCGTCCAGGCGACGAACCCGTTGTGGGTCATCCGGCCATTCCCCAAGGGACGGGTTTTTTATTTTCGCCGGAGCAACTCACTGATCCCGGCGGATACGGACTTTTGAGGCAGACATGGATAAGGATCGCAAGGAAGCCTTGCAGGTGGCCAAGGAACTGACCGCCAAATTCATTGAGACACGCACGGTTTCGCCGGGCAACTTCGCGGAAATCTTTCCCGCCGTCTACCGGGTGGTCTACGAAGCCATTCGCAACAGCGCGGATGAAACCGACGGGCCGCGGGCGTGAGCGCCTCTCCCACTTCCCCATCCGGCCCGGCTTCCGGTCAGTCCCGCGCCCATGACGCGGCCGTGGCCGGTATGTTCGGCCGCATCGCGCGTTTTTACGATTTGCTCAACCGGCTGTTAAGCCTGGGCGTGGACCAGTACTGGCGTAAGGTGCTGGCCCGCAACGTGCGCCTTGGCCAGGGGGGCGTTGTGCTGGACCTGGCCGCCGGAACCTTGGACGTGGCCCTGGCCGTACGCCGCCGCTACCCCACAGCCCTGGTGCCCGCGCTGGATTTCTGCCCGCCCATGCTGGCTCTGGGCCGTCGCAAGCTCAAAGACGAAAACGCCCGGCGCATCCTGCCCGTGGCCGCGGACGCCAAGCAGCTGCCCCTGCCCGACGCCTCGGTGGACTGCATCACCATGGCCTTCGGCATCCGCAACATTCTGCCGCGCGAGGCCGCGTTCGCGGAAATGCTGCGCGTGTTGCGGCCCGGCGGCCGGGCCTGCATCCTGGAATTCGGTTCCGGCCAGGAACGGATCTGGGGCGGGCTGTACAATTTTTATCTGAACCAGATCCTGCCGCGCGTGGGCCGGATGTTTTCCAAAGACCCGGCGGCCTATGGCTACCTGGCGGATACCATCCGCGCTTTTCCCACGGCCCGAAAACTGGAGGAGGAAATGCTGCGCGCCGGATTCGCCCGCGCCTGGCACCTCAAACTGACCTCGGGCATTGTCTGCCTGCATGTGGGGGAAAAGGCATAACAAACCTTGCAGGAAAAATATCAGCCCGGAACTGTCCGCAATTATGGCAACGGTTCCAGGGCTGTCTTTAGAGCATAGAATGCTTGAGATTTCAGCTTAACGGCGGGCAAAGTCGCCTACGAAAATCTCGCAGGCCCTGTTTCACAAGGCCGAGCATTTTAACAGTACAGAGCACTTGCATTGTAAAAATGCTCTAGAGCGGATTTACTTTGAAGTTGTGCCGATTTCAAAGCTGACGTTGCCTTCAGCCTGCGGCGGGAACATGGTCCGTCATTGCTCTCTTTATCCGTAGCGCTGCTGTCCTTGTCTGTACGGCTCCTGCGTCGCCTGCAGCTAAAGCAACGCTCGTTTTGCTCGCGAACGGCTAAAGGCACCTTAGGCTTCAGGCGTGGGCGTCCGCTCTCGCGGCCGCCAGGGCATTTCAATATTTTCAAAGTTGAAATGTCCTGAATCAGGGAGTGTTGCCTTTTCAGCGAGGAAAACGAGTTTTTTACCACGGGAGTATACTCTCACGGTATTTGGCCGGAGCAAAAAGCGACGTTTGACGAAGCTGGAAGGTGAAAGAACCAATTTGGAAACAGCTCCTACAGAATCTGATTCAGGAACTGCCTGAGTCTCGGATGGCGCGGCGCGGTGAACAGTGTGTCCGGCTTGCCCGCTTCCACGATCTGCCCCTGATCCATGAAGATCAGGCGGTCGGCCACCGTGCGGGCAAAGCCCATTTCATGGGTGACGCAGATCATGGTCATGCCTTCCTCGGCCAGGTTTACCATGACGTCCAGCACTTCGCCCACCATTTCCGGGTCCAGGGCCGATGTGGGTTCGTCAAAGAGCATGATCGCGGGCTGCATGGCCAGGGCCCGGGCGATAGCCACGCGCTGCTGCTGTCCGCCGGAAAGCATGGCCGGGTAGACGTTGGCCTTGTCGCTGATGCCCACTTTTTTGAGCAGGCCCAGAGCGCGGGCTTCGGCCTCTTCGCGGGAGAGATGAAGCAGTTTGATGGGGGCGAGGGTCAGGTTATGGAGCACGGTCTTGTGCGGAAACAGGTTGAACTGTTGAAAAACCATGCCCAGGTTGCGCCGGATGAGATTGATATTGTTCTCACGGCTCATGATGTCCTGGCCCTGCACCGTGATCTCGCCCTTGTCAATTTCTTCCAGGCGGTTGATGGAACGCAGCAGGGTGGACTTGCCCGAACCGGAGGGGCCGATGATCACCACCCGCTCGCCAGGGGCGATATCCAGGCTCACGTCCTGCAAGGCGGGCAGATGGCCGAAATATTTCCAGACGTGACTGATAGTGATGATGGGGTCGTGATCGTTACTTTCCGTCATAATAGTCCAGCCTGGATTCTGAATGGAGATTCCACCCGGTTGAGAATAATGATATTTTTTTGAAAATCAAATAGTTACATGCAGAAATCAAACTATGGCAATCTGCGCGCCGCAGGCTATTGATATCCGCCTGGGGCGGTATGGATCCTGCTTCGACGATTGTATGGCCGTAGGGATTGGCATATGGGAATGTCGGTGTTTCGTCAAGAAATTGGCCCAAAATCGTATGTAAACCGGCAGTTGGCGACGGATTTTCACTCTTCGCCACAGAGTCAGGAGCAAGAAGACGAACGCTGTGGCTGTTCTTGATAAGGCCGTTCTCATCCCTCTTTGCTTGACAAGTCAATTTTTTCCTTATAACGTATACCCAAAGACAAAAAAGAGTGCAAGACCATGAACGCCACTCGCCGGATTTGCCTTTTCTGCGGAATATGTATGGGGATCATCACGATCTTCCTGCTGACCTGCGGGCGAAACGCACCGGCCCGATCCTTGGGGCTTGTAAATTTCAAGCCGTTCATGGCATCCAGCGCCTTTCCCGCACTCCCCACCCTTTCTGTTCCCTTTCGGAAGCAGGGGAGCAAACGGTGCCACCGCTCCCTGGATGGCTCAGAGCCGGGATCGCCTGATTCTCCTCTTGTCTCCGGCGTCATCCCTATCATTTTTCATCCCCATTTTTTCACGCGGCTCCTCTTTTCCCATGACAAGGGCCATATTCCCGGTCTCCGTGAAATCCGGGGCATGCTGCCTTTTTCCCTTGCTCCACCTCCCGCTCGTGCCTCCTGAACCCGTTTCCTCCACAAGTCGTCGTACGCTTCTCCAGTACGGATATATTGTGCCGGACGAGCGTGGACGACAAACCTCCATTTCAGGAACGCAAGGAGCACATCATGGATCTCGGTACGAAGGTTCTTCTCATCAGTGGTGGATTTTTTCTCTTCGCCCTTATTCTTGGTCTGTTCGGTAAGAAGATGAACGACGACTAAGCCTGTGCGCCATTATTTCTGCGCGGGCTGCCTTTTCGGGGTGGTCCGCGTGGTTTTGCATGAAAAAAACCTCTGCCGGGATTTTGCCGATCCCGGCAGAGGAGAGCAGGTTGCCTTTAAATCCGTAACGAGGCGTAGTTATTTGCCGTCATAGTAGTTCAGTCTGGATTCCATGATGCTCACGGCTTTGGAGAGCGCAAGGGTGATGATCAGATAAATCAGGGCAATAACCGTGTATGTCTCGAAGTACAGATAGGTGGTGCCCACAAAGCTGCGGGCGCGCTGCATGATGTCGGGCACGGCCATGATCGAAACCAGGGAGGTGTCCTTGAGCATGGCGATGCACTCGTTGCCCACGGGCGGCAGAATGGTGCGCCAGGCCTGGGGCAACACCACGTAAAACATGGTCTGAAAGCGGTTGAAGCCCAGGGAGCGCGCGGCTTCGCTCTGGCCTTTGGAAATCGCCATGATGCCCGCGCGGAAGACTTCGCCCATGTATGCGCCGTAACAGACGCTGATGGCAATGACCGCCGAGGTGATGCCGCTGATCTGGAAAAAGCGGGACAGTGCGTAGTAGATGTAGAAGAGCTGGACCAGGAGCGGGATGCCGCGGATGACCTCCACATAGGTGGAGGCGAGAAGATTGATTGCGCGATTGCGCGAAATGCGCCCCAGGCCGGTCAGCAGGCCCAGGGGCACGGCACAGCAGATGGACATGACCGTGATTTTGAAGGTGACCACCACGCCGTCCGGCAGATAGAGCAGAATCCGCAGATAGGGGTCCGGCCAGAGCAGACAGAGCGCGAAAAGAGCGCACACAGCGCCCACCAGGGCAATGGACCAGGCGTTGATCAGACGCCATTCGCGGGGGTCCGGGATGGACGCCCCGTCCGTGACCATGACAATATTGCCCTTGCTGTGAGTGTCGTTGGGTTCGGGCATGGACGCCGCCGCCTTTTAGTGTGTTTTACGCGTGCAATCGGCGTTTGACGGCAAAAGGAATCCGCCCCGCGCCGATAGTCGCGCGCGGATTCTTCCGAAATCCGCGCAAAGCGGTTTGCCGTTGTCACAGCCGGACCGCTCTTGTTTGTGGTGGGCGCGGGCGGGGGCTGAAGCCGCCCGCCCGCGCGTCAGGGCCGGTAAACGACGGAAACGCGTCGCTTCCGCCGGAGAATCCGAGGATCCCGCCTAGTTGCTCTTACCCATCCACTTTTCAATCAGCTTGGCTTCCTGGCCGGATTCCTTGACCTGCTTGATGCCCTTGTTCAGCTTGTCCACCAGATCCTGGCGGCCCTTGCGCACGGTGAAGCCGTAGTATTCCTTGTCGCCGGTCTTGAAGGAAAGGTTCAGCTTGCCGGCGTAGTCGGCTTTTTTGTTCACATAGTACATGGCAACGGGGTCGTCGCAGATCACCGCGTCCAGGCGGCCGCCCACCATATCCTGAATGGCCAGGCCCACGTCGTCGTATTCCTTGAGGTCCGCGTCCACATCGGCCTTGCGCATCACGAAAATGCCCGTGGTGCCGATCTGGCCGCCCACCTTCTTGCCCTTGAGGTCGGCAAGGCTCTTGATGCTCGTGCCCGCGGGCAGCACCACGGCCTGGACCACTTCATAATAGGGATCGGAGAAGTCGAACTGCTTCTGGCGCTCGGGCGTGATGGTTGTGGAAGAGGCCACGATGTCATATTTGCCCGTGGCTACGCCGCCGAAAATGCCGTCCCAGGCGATATTGCGGACGTCCACCTCAAAACCGGCGGCCTTGGCCACCGCGCGGATGTAATCCGTGGAATAACCTTCAGGCTGTTTCTGGGCGTTGAGCATTTCCATGGGCGGCCAGGTGCAGTCACTGGCTACGGTGTACTTTTCCGCCGCCAGGGCCTGGCCGCAGAAAAGCGTCAGCACGAGCAGGGCAAGGGAAACTCCGCGAAACATAGGGCCTCCTTAAGATTGCGAAATCAACGAGACGCGCGCCGCGCGCCGGAACATCCCTCCGGTCACAGGCCGGAGCATGCCCATCTTTAGCCGGGGGCGCAGCCGCCGTCAAGGGCGCTCCCGGCCTGTGCCGCTGCCGGGAAGAAAGCGCCCGGACGCGGCACGGCCATGCCCGTTGCCCGCAGGCTTGGGACATGGCCGTTTTGCTGCCGGGAAATCTCCGGCAAACTGCCGTTTGCTTCGTTATATATGCCGCCCGCAGCGGGAAGGCGCGGAGCGGCCGTGGTGTTCGCGGCAAGCGTCGGAATCCGGTGAAGGCCTCAACGGTTGCCGGAGGCAGAGTCGTCCTCTTCCTCATCGTTGTTCGGAGGCGCGGCCGGAGCGGCGCGGGCGGGCAGCTCGGTGTCCTCATCATCGCTGCGGTCGTCCTTGAGGGCCTGCTGCAGGAACCAATCCTCGCGGATGCGCCAGGAAGCGGCGGCGGTATAAGCAGGTGAGGAATAGCCCACGGAAAGCACCAAGGTGCGCCGGGCGTGTTCCTGCAGGCGGATCAGCAGGGGGGTGAAGTCCGCGTCGCCGGACAAAATGATGAATTCATCAAAATGGGTGGAATGGGAGAGATCGTCCATGCAGTCCATAACCAGATGGATGTCCGTGCTGGTTTTGCCGCGTGAGGTCAACGGCGGACAGTCCACCACCTGAAAGGCGCTGCGGATAAACGGATTGCGGAATTCCTGATAACGTTGCGGATTCAGATAACACATCCGCTTGAGGATGCGTCGGCGCACGCCCTCGCCGTACAGAATGCGCAGGGCGTGGTTTTCAATCCAGCGAACCCAGCGGTAGGGCGCCGAGCCGAAGGTCCGGGCGGCTTCCGGGTCCGCCTCCAGAAAACGGGTATAGATATTGTCAAAATCCACATATAACGCGCTGAAAACTTCATCAAAACCGGTAAATCGTGCCATGTGCTCCTCAAAACAAGTCATAAAGTGAATACTGCAGATCACAGCATACTAGTGCCATAGCCCCGGCAACACAAGGCCGTATCGGCTTGAATTTGCCGGGCCGGGCGGCTATGCTGCAAATGTGCGGCGCGGCGACGGCATCGGGCGGCCCCGCCGCCGCATGTGAGGAGGTGTGATGCCAAAGATTTTCGCGGCCCCGGCCCTTTGGGCCGCGTCCAGGCTGGAGCCGTGGCGCGCCATGCGCCGGGAACGGCCGGGTGAATTCTGGTTTGCCTGTCTGTTCTGGTCCTTTTGGCTCTCGCTGGCTTCTTTTCCCATCGGTTACGGCATGCGCGAGGTCATGCCGGTGCTCAGCTTTATTTTTCTGCTGCTCTATTACCGCCATGAATGGCGGAACAGCGTGCTGCGCCGTCTCGACGCCCGTCCGCTGTTCTATTGCCTGTGGCTGATGGTCGGCATCGGCGTCTGTTTTTCCACGGATCCGCTTTCTTCCTTGTTGCACGCGGGCACGGGCATCAACAAGGGTTTTATCCTGCCCTTTATCGCCATGGAATGCGTGCGCGGCGAGAAGGACTTGCGCCGCCTGGTCTGGGCCTGCGTGCTGGCCTGCTCCTGGCAGGGCCTGGACGGTCTCTGGCAGGCCTTCACAGGCCGCGACTTCATCATGGGCTATGAACCCAATGCCGGGCGCTTGACCGGCAGCCTGGGCGACTACACGGTGGGCAATTATATCGCGCTGGCTCTGATCCCGGCCTTCGGCCTCTGGTTCATCCTGCGCCGTGGGCTGGACGCCGTCAGTTCCGCCTTTCTGTGTCTGACCGTCTTCTGGCCCGCCTTTTTTTTGCTCCAGGGGGCGGCCAGCCGCAGCGGCGCGCTGGCAGTGGCCTCGGCCTTCGGTTTCTGGGCCCTGCTGCGCCGACGGCGCTGGCAGTGGCGCATCCTACTTTGGCCTCTGGCGGCTCTGGTCGTGTTCATCCTCTGCCAGCCGCAACGTCTGACGCCGGAAACACTGGCCTCCGACGGGCGCTGGAGCCTTTGGGAACTGGGCTGGCGCGTTTTTCTGGAACATCCCTGGTTCGGCGCCGGCGCCGGGCAGTACAACGCGGCCTTCCGTGCCCTGGGCCTTTCTCCGGCCGAGGACGATATCACCATCAGCCATCCGCATAATCTCTACCTGGACCTGCTCTATGCCCATGGGTTGGTAGGCTTTTGTCTGGGCATGGTCTTTCTGCTGGGCTTCCTCTGGTGGGGGTACAAGCGCATCCGCCCGCGCCTGACGGCGGAATGCGCGGGAAAAAGCTCGAGCCTGCACTGGCGGCTGACCGCCTGGTTCTGGATCGGTTTCGCCGGCTGGCTGGTCAACGGCATTTTCGGGCATGACTTTTATCGCATCTGGTGGCTGGGCCTGGCCATGAGCCACCTGGGCGTCATGATCGGCGCGGTGGTCAACGGTTCGGCCCAGAGCTCGGACCCGCCGCCGCGCGAGGTAAAGGGAGAAAGCAATGTTTGAATCGGCATCCCTGGGCAGATCCTATTCGACCAAGGAATACGACGCTCTTAAAGAGGATCTGCGCGGCAGACTGTTCGCCGCGCAACGCGAGGCGCGCGAACACGACGTGCCCGCGCTGGTAATTATTGAAGGCGTGGACGGCGTGGGCAAGGACGCGGTGGTCAATATGCTGTCGGCCTGGATGGATGCCAAAAACATCCGCAACCACACCTTCTGGCTGGAAACCGATGAGGAAAAGAAACGGCCCGAGGCCTGGCGTTACTGGCGCGCGTTACCCGGCAAGGGCGAAATGGCCGTGTTTTTCGGGGGCTGGTACAGCGAACCTATCCGGAAGTTCTGTTGCGGCGGCCTGGACGAGAACGATTTCAACCGGCGGATGCAGCGCTGGGCCCGGCTGGAACGCGCACTGGCAGCATCGGGAACCCTGATCGTCAAATTCTGGCTGCATATCGGGAAGAAAGCCCACAAGGAACGTCTGGAACAGCGCCTGAAGCACAAGGGCCACCGCAGCTTCACGCCGTATGACAAGAAGAGTGAGGAAAATTACGACGCCCTGGTCAGCGCGGCGGCCAAAGCCATAACCATTACCGACCGGGCCTATGCGCCCTGGACTCTCATCGACGCTTTTGACGCCAATTTCCGTAATGTGGCCGTCACCCGCGCCCTGACCGCCGCGCTTTCCAGCGCCGTGGCCGCCCGCGAAACCCTCGCGCAGGAAGCGCCCGTTATGACCAGCCAGGCTTGCCCCGAGGGGAGCAGCATGCCGGAGCGGGACGATGCCGCCGCGTTCAATGCTCTGGACGCGGTGGATCTGAGCAGCGCGCGTGAGCACAGCGAGTATAAAAAGAAGCTGGCCGCCCTGCAGGAGGATCTCTATGCCCTGACCTATAAGGCCTGGAAACACGGCATTTCCAGCACGCTGGTCTTCGAGGGCTGGGACGCCGCGGGCAAGGGCGGGGCGATCCGGCGGCTCACGGCGGGCATGGATGCGCGCATTGTGCGGGTGATCCCCATCAGCGCGCCCACGGACGAGGAGCTGGCCCATCATTATCTCTGGCGTTTCTGGCGGCATGTGCCCATGGCGGGTTTTGTGACTGTCTACGACCGCTCCTGGTATGGCCGGGTGCTGGTGGAACGGGTCGAGGGACTTACGCCGTCCGCCGACTGGAAGCGGGCTTACGCTGAAATCAACGATTTTGAGGCCCAGTTACGGGAACCCCACAATATAGTGGTTAAATACTGGCTGCATATTTCCCAGGAAGAACAGCTGCGGCGTTTCCGGGAGCGGGAAAACACGCCCTGGAAGCAGTACAAGATCACGGAAGAGGACTGGCGCAACCGGGAAAAATTCCCTGCCTACATGGAGGCCGCGGAAGAAATGTTCGCCCGTACCAGTACGGAAGAGGCCCCCTGGCATATCGTCCCGGCGGAGGACAAGAAATATGCCCGTCTGGATGTGCTGCGCATTTACCGGGACACGCTGAAAAAGGCCCTCAAGCGGATTTAGAGCGGATTACTTTTAAAAGTTAATCTGCTCTAAGAACAAAACAGAAAAACGACAGGCCCCGATCTGGTAACGGATCGGGGCCTGTCGTTTATTCTTCCTCGAATTCGCCGTCGCTGGGGGGCGCAGCTTCCCGCATGCCGCCGCTCAAGGTCAGTTCCCCCAGCTTTCCGTTGCCGAGAAGATCCGTGGTTTTCGTCTTTGACGCGCCCCGCTCCCGCAACACGTCCAAGGCTTTGTCCTTGGTGATGATCCGTCCTTTGCAGCGCGCGTTCTGCAAATTGTTTTCCGGGCAATACCCCAGCTGCACGCAGTTGGGGCCTGCGCCTTCAAACAGGTCGGGCGCGGCCCTTCGGCAGAGGCGCAGCATCTTCCAGGCCAGATCCCGGATTTCGTGCTGGGCGTTGCGGCAGCAGCGGATAGCGAACCAGTCCAGCAGGGCGTGGGCGTTCATGCCGATGATGGCTTTGAATTCCGTGGCCTGGGGTTTCAGATAGCGCAGATTTTCCTCGGGCAGTCCGGCTTCCAGGCCGGCTTCATACCATTGGCGGGTCAACTCGGCCAGATCTCGACCGCTGAGCGTGGCGGTGCCCCCGCCGGGCAAGGTTACGGGCGCGGAAAATTCCGCCACCTCGCGTGGGTAGACCACGGAGAAACGCCGTTTGCCGTTGAGCTCCGCCCGGCCCGATTTGATCAGATAAGAGGCCAGGCGCTTGCGTACCAGCTGGGCCTCGGTCACGCGCGAGTAGCCCCCCACGCCGAAGAGAAAATAGTCGAATTCCAGGGCCGCGCGGTGCCCGCTGGATAAAATGTTCCGCACGATCTGTCGGGAATAGGGCGAGGCCGCGATGTCCTCCAGCTCCCGCTCGCTGCGCACGAAGCGGGCCGCCAGATCCGTGTATATTTTGCCGCCGCCCGCGAGCAGCAGCACATTGCCCTTGCCGGTGTATTTTTCTTCAAGCATGGAGCTGTTTCCGGTTGAGGTGCGCCCGCGCGCGGCGAGCGGAGAATGGCCGCACTATAGGCAAAAGCCGGGGCAGCGGCAAGGCCGCGGCATATCTCCCGCTCTTGACATCTCCTTCGCAAAAACGACAGAGTAAGAACCCATTTTTGCGTAAGGAGAGAACAGCATGAGCCAACAATCCGCCCTCAGCGGCAAACCCGACAGCCGGGGATTTTTCGGCGCGTACGGCGGCCAGTATGTGCCGGAACCTGTCAGGGCGCGCCTGGACGAACTGGCCGGAGCTTTTGACGCGGCTTTGAGCGACGCTTCCTTCCAGCGGGAGCTGGAATATCTGTTTGTCCATTATACAGGGCGCCCGAGCCCGGTGTTCCACTGCGCCAATCTCAGCCGCATGCTGGGCGGGGCCCGGATCTGGCTCAAGCGCGAGGATCTGAATCATCTGGGCGCGCACAAGATCAACAATACGCTGGGGCAGTGCCTGCTGGCCAAACGCATGGGCAAAAAGCGGGTCATTGCCGAAACCGGGGCCGGGCAGCATGGCGTGGCCACTGCGGCGGGCGCGGCGCTCATGGGGCTGGAATGCACCATCTGCATGGGCGAAGTGGATATCGAACGCCAGCATCTGAATGTGATCCGCATGGAAATGCTCGGCGCGCGCGTGCTGCCCGCCAAAAGCGGCCAGCGCACGCTCAAGGAAGCCGTGGATGAAGCTCTGGCCGTGTGGATTGACGATCCGGAGATGTTCTATGTGCTGGGCTCGGCGGTGGGACCGCACCCATATCCTTATATGGTGCGCCACTTCCAGTCCGTGATCGGGCGCGAGGCCCGCGCCCAGATGCTGGAGGAACTGGGCCGCCTGCCCGATGCCTGCCTGGCCTGCGTGGGCGGCGGCTCCAATGCCATCGGCCTGTTCGCGGGTTTTCTGGACGACGCGGACGTGCGGCTCGTGGGCGTGGAGCCCGGCG
>ERZ857998.2919-NODE-2919-length-14890-cov-3.709875_pt1 | contig 14890 bp, 14 predicted proteins | sample MGYA00519954_ERZ857998 | MGnify/ENA primary metagenome ERZ857998 (study PRJEB31778, sample SAMEA3449424) | human gut metagenome | biome: human gut; feature: human-associated habitat; material: faeces | place: United Kingdom | collected 2010/2012 ...
CGCTCTGGGCAAACCGTAAAAGGCGGCCACGAAACACCTGGCGCTTCGTGGCCGCACGCTGTTCATTCGTTTAGTTGTCGTTCAGCGCGGCATTGCTCGCCGCAACGAAGTTGTCAAACGCGGTTTCCGCATCGGCGGTACCCAGCGCCACGGACTGCACCATCTTGTCGATCTCGGTGCGAACCGTTGCCGCGCCCGGGATGCTCGGCAGATAACCGATGCAGTCGTATTCCGCGATCAGCGCCTTGGCGGCGATGTTCGTCTCCGCATACTCGGCATAGGCGGGGTCCTCGATGGCTTCCTTGCGCGCCGGAGCGCTGCCGAACGCGGTCGCCCACTTGACGAGCGTATCCTTCTCGGTCATGAACTTCAGGAACGCGAGCACGCCGCGGGCATGCGCTTCGTCCTTGGACAGGCAGACGTAGGTGGTGCCCCAGCTCGAGATGTACTTGTTCGGGCCCTCCTGCGGGATCGGGGCGCAGCCGACTTCAAAGTGGCCCGTTTCGCCCTCTGCGGGGATGGCGGCATAGACGTAATCAACGCCCGCCGCGGAACCGACGTACATACCGACGGCCTGACTGCCGAACGGGTTGGAGAAGTAGTAGTCCTCGCCGACGAGACGGAAGTAGCCTTCCTTGATGCCGTTGGCGAACCAATTCAGCTTTTCAATCGCAATGTCGCGGTCGATCGCAACGCTCTTTGCATCCACATCGATGTACTGGCTGCCGGCCTGCATGACCCAGCCCTGGAACGTGTCGGTGATGGAGTCGGTGCCGAAGCCCGCAACGCCGTACTTCTCATAGATGGCCTTGGCGCAGTTTTCCAGCTCCGTCCAGGTCGTCGGCGCGGCAAGGCCGAGCTCGTCGAGCATGGTCTTGTTGTAGTAGAGCACCTCGCTGCCGTACAGCACCGGAATGAGGTACACGGACTCGTTGCCCCACTGCGTGATCTCCGCATAGAGGCCCGCCGCGGTCTGTTCCTTCAGATCCGGAATACCGGTCTCGGGATCGTTCACGAGGTCGGTCATGTCATAGAGATAGCCCTCGCTCATGTAGTTGATCGCGTCGGAGGGGAACATGGTGCAGAAGTCCGGTCCGATGCCGTTGCTGACCGACTGCAGAAGCTTAGCGTCCCACTCGCTGTAGGGCTGCTGCTCGGCAACGACGGTGTACTGATCCTGCGATGCGTTGAAGTCGGCAATGATGCCGTCCAGCGCCGCCTGATGGTGGTCGGTGAGCGTATGCCAGAGAACGACCTCAACGGGTTCGGTGGCCTCGGGCTTCTGGTTGTCCGCCGGCGCGGCGGTCTGCTGGGTCTCGGGCTTGTTGGTCGTGGCGGTGTCTCCGCTGTTCGGCTTGGCACATGCCGTGAAGCAGGCCGCAAGCAGAAGCACGGACAAAACGACAGAGATCAGTTTCTTCATGATTTTCCTTTCCTTCCTTTTCATTTATGTGGAAATTTATGTGAAAATCCGGTTGGGCAGGGGCGACGCGGCGCGGAGCCCTTCCAGAAAGCCGGCGAGCTCGTCCAGCGTGCGCACCGTCATGTCGGCGCCGGGCGTATGGATGTTGTCGAACGGGTTGATCCACAGCGTCCGGCAGCCGAGCCTTTGCAGCGGCATCAGGTCGTTGAACGCATGGTCGCCGACGGTCAGCACGCGCTCCGGGCGCTCGAACAGCGCCGGTCTTTTGCGCCTCAGCGCATCGACCATGCCGGCCGGCTTGTTGGCGGAAAAAACGATCTCCGGAAACGTGTTCAAAAAGCCGAGCTGCCCCAGAAAGTCGAGCGCCGTGCTCTCATACGAGTTGGTGAGCAAAATGGCGTCCACACAGCCGTCCAGACCGCAAATGGCGCTCCGCAGCCGCGCCGAGCCGCGCATGCCGTCGGCGTTCATCTTGTCGCGCGTCAGCCGGTAGATCGCATCGCTGCGCCCGTTCTCCAGGAGCCCGAGCGTCTTTCCGATGAGCGTCACCACCGCCCACGCGTCGCCGGTATAGATACAGTCGGTGCGGCCGAGCGCCTCCTCATAGGAGAGCGACGGCAGCAGCGCGCGCTCGAGCGAACAAAAATAGGCCTCCGGCGTTTCCGCCTCGATGCGGCTGTCGGCGTAGAACGCGTTCATGACGAGGCGTCTGCCGGAAAAAACCGCGTCCGCAAACGCGATCAGGCTCTCCGCCCAGTCCGCCCGTCCGGTTCCTTCCACGAGAAACCGGAGGTAGTCGCGGTGGAACACGGTATTCTGGTAGATGGTCCCATCGAGGTCGAACACGATGGTTTGAATGTCTTCGCGCATTGCACTCTCCGCCGGCTGTACAAAAAACAGCATGTTTGATACATCTATATTCTAACATGCTGATCTCGGAAATTTTTGTACACTTTCGTGTATTTTTTTACTTCTTCCGTGCAATGCGGTCATCCCTGCTCCCCTTTGAAATAGACGCCCAGCAGCTCGTCGAACGCAAGCACCACCTTGCCGAAAAAGGGATTCGGCACGCTGGACACGAGCGCGCCCTGCGCGCCGTCCACCACGAACGTCAGATCCGACAGCGCCGCGAGGCTCGAGCTTCTCCGCTTGGTGAACGACACGACGCGAAAGCCGTGCTGCAGCGCGCGCCGCACGTCGCCGAGCACCACATCGGTTTCGCCGCTCTGCGAAATGGCAATGATGACGGCCGGCTCCACGTTGGTCTGCATGAGCTCGGCGTTTTCGTTGCGAAAGAGCATATAGTCGTAGAAGTGTACGCGGTTGAACGCCATGAAGCCGCTCACCGCCAGCCGCTGGGAGATGTACTCCGCCACGATGTCCGCAAACCCGGCGCCGACGACGAACATCTTCCGGTCGTGGAACTGCCTGAGGTACGCGACGAACCGCTGCACATCCTCCCGGCTGTAATTGTCGATGAGCGTCTTGAGCTCGAAGGCGCCCGGATCCGCGTGGTTCTCCTTTTGCTGCGACAGCCGGTATACCAGCTCCGTATACCCGTTGTAGCCGAGCCGCTTGCACATCTTGATGATGAACGCCGTGGAGACATAGTTCTCCGCAGCGATCTGCGCGATGCCCATGCGTTCGTCGCCGTTTTCAATGTGGTTTACGATGCTGGTCACGACGCGCGTCTCCGCCTCGTTCAGCTGGTTCGTCAACAAAAAATAGCTGCTGCCCATGCGTTTATTCTATTTCATCCGCCCGCCCTTGTCAATCGACGCCCGCCCGGGGAGACGGAGGCGAGGTCGCGTTTTTTGCAAAATGCAGGCGGTCAGTCCGCCGCTGTCTTCGCCGCGCCCGCCTCCGTTTCCGCCGCGCCCGCCTCTATCCGCCGCATAGCCCTTTTGAAATGTACGGCGAACAGGATGCAGGTGAAGATCACAGCCAGCACATCCGCCACCGGTTCGGCGGCGTACACCGCCATCGTCCGATCGGCCGGAAATACGCGCGGCAGGATGTAGATCAGCGGGATCAGCAGCACGAACTTGCGCATCACCGCCACCGCGACCGAGGCGCGCGCGCTGCCGATGGCGATCAGGATCATCTGGCAGGCGATCTGCACGCCAAAGATCACGCTCACCGCGAAATAAATGCGAACCGCCGGTTCGGTGTAGGCGGCGAGCGTGGCGTCCGGCGTGAACAGCGCGATCGGGATCTGCGGGCACAGCTGCATCAGCGCCCATACGGCCGCCGAATACAGCACGCTCACGCGCAGCAGCAGCCGGAACGTGCGGCGCACGCGGTCGGGGCAGCCCGCGCCGTAGTTGTAGCTGGCGATGGGCTGCGCCCCCTGTCCAAGCCCCTGCAGCGGCAGCATCGTAAACTGCATGACGCTCGCGAGGATGGTCATCGCGCCAACGGCGATATCGCCGCCGTACCGCAGCAGCGACGCGTTGAAGCAAACGGAGATCACGCTCTCGCTGCCGATCATGATAAACGGCGCGCAGCCGAGCGCCACGCACGGCAGAAGCACGGCCGGCTGCAGCCGGAGGTTTTGCCGCCGGATTCTGAGCGTCGCCCGCCTGCTGCACAAAAACCACAGCACGAATACGCAGGAAACCGCCTGCGAAATGACGGTGGCCAGCGCCGCGCCGCGCACGCCCATCGAGAGGCCGAAGATAAAGATCGGATCGAGCACAATGTTGCACACCGCGCCGATGGCGACCGTGATCATGCCCGTTTTGGCAAAGCCCTGCGCGGTGATGAAGGCGTTCAGGCCCATCGTGAGCTGGACGAACAGCGTGCCGAGCGCATAGATCTCCATATACCCGGCCGCGTAGCCGATCGTGTTCTCGCTCGCGCCGAAGGCCAGCAGCAGGTCGCGGTTCCAGATCAGCAGCACGGCGGTCAGCAGCGCCGACAGGCCGAGCTGCATGAGCGCGCAGTTGCCGAGAATCCGCTCTGCCGCCGCGTTGTCGCCCCGCCCCATCTCGATGGACGCGCGCGCCGCGCCGCCGGAGGATGAAAACGCGGAAAACGCCGTCACCAGCATGATGACCGGCAGGCAGACGCCCATGCCCGTGAGCGCCAGCGTCCCCTCATTGGGAATGTGGCCGATATAGATGCGATCCACAATGTTGTAGAGCATATTGATGAGCTGCGCCGCAATCGTCGGCACCGCCATCCGTGCAAGCAGCTTTCCGACCGGCGCCGTGCCGAGCGCGTTGGCCGGTTGTTTCAATACGTTTTGTTCTCTCATTCCTGAAATTTCCTCTTTGCGTTTTCTGCGATGCGCGCGTTCATGGCCGCGTACATCGCCCGTTCCTCTTCGGTAAATCCCGCAAACAGCAGCGAAAAGAAGCGTTCCTGTGCTGCAATGAGCGCCGGCAGCGCCTGCTGCGCCGTCCGCGTCAGGCGCAGGTGCGTCCTGCGCCGGTCCGCGCCGTCCGTCTCCCGTGAAAGGAGGCCCCGCCGCGTCAGCGCATCCACCGCCTTGGAGACGTTGGCCTTGGGCAGATTGCGGTATGCCACGATATCGCTGGCGCTGTCCCGCCCCGGATTGTTGTACAGGTACAGCAGCACGGCCGCCTCCGTCTGCGAGAGCCCGTGCCGCGCGCAGGCCGCCGCATTGCACTGCTGCAAAAGCCGCCGCACGGCATGCAGCCGTTCGATTGCCTCGCCGGGCCGTTCCATACGCATTCCTCCAATTAGTTTCTGTAGAAACTATTTTGCAGCGTTTTCCCGCTCCTGTCAAGTGCCATTTGAAAAACAGCGTCGCCTGAGGGACGCTTTCGGACTGCGCGGCGATGGCACGCGGCGGACGACCATATCCGCGGCGACTGTGCGTACATCAAGGGAGCGCCACAAAGCCCGTCGGCGCGGCACGCGATGGTATCCGCGGCGGACGACTGTACCCGCAGTAACTGTACGCACATCGCGGGGAGCGTCATGAAGCAGTTCAGTGCGGCGGGCGATGGTATCTGCGGCGGACGACCGTATCCGCGGCGATTGTGCGCACATCGAGGGAGCGTCATGACTCCGTTCAGCGCGGCACGCGATGGTGTCCGCGGCGGACGACCATATCCGCGGCGACTGTCCGCGCATCGCGGGGAGCGTCATGAAGCAGTTCAGTGCGGCGGGCGATTGTGTCCGTGGGTGCAACGTGGTATACTGTGGATTGGAAGGGAGGTGGGCTTGTTGAAGCCAAATCAAAACCGCAGCCGCCTTGCCGCGCCGGTCCTCATCACGGCGCTGCTGCTGCTGTACTACGCGGGCTTTTTCATCCTGCTGGCGGTCATGCCCGCGCTCTCGCTGTGGTCGCGGCTGCTGCTCGGCGTCGCGCCGCTGGCGCTGATGGGCGTGAGCGTTTTCGTGCTCGTGGAGCGCATCAGGGAGGTCCGCAGCGGCGAGGAGGATGACCTCGACCGCTATTGAACCATAACCAACCATGAAGGAGGATAAACGAATGCTTCTCGTCAATACGGATTATATCTCCGGCAAGGAACTGGAGATGCTGGGCCTGGTCAAGGGCAGCACCATTCAATCGAAGAACATCGGCCGCGACATCACGCAGAGCTTCAAAACGCTGGTGGGCGGCGAGCTCAAGGCCTACACCGAGATGATGAACGACGCACGCGCACTGGCCACCAAGCGCATGGTCGCGGAGGCAGAGGCGCTCGGCGCGGACGCAATCGTCAACCTGCGCTATTCCTCGGCGGCCGTCATGCAGGGCGCTGCGGAGGTCATCGCCTACGGCACTGCGGTGCGGTTCCGCTGACCCGCTCGAATGGCCGGCGCATCCCTGCCTGAATTGGCGACCGCTGCGCGCAGAACCGGCCTTCGCTTCCGGCTGCTTCCGGCTTCCCGCTGCCTCCGGCTCACCACAGCCGCGCGGGGAAGCAACGCGTTTGAAGCCCCAAGCGCTTCCCCCAGCGCCGTTTGTTTGCTTTGCCGTTTGCCGGCCGGATTGCGCCCCATCGCGACCGCCGCGGCTCTGTATCCCATCCACAGGAGGCTGCCCCTTGCGCGTACTCGATCTCGATCTGGATTTCTTTCTCGCGGACTGCTGTCCGCTTGCGCCGGTCGGCGCACGGCCCGCGCTTGCCGGCCATGAGCCATGGCCAGCCGAAGCGGCGGCGGACTTTCTGGAGCGGCAGTGCGGCCTGTCCGCAGAGACGCCCCTGCCCGGCGCAGTCTTTGAAACGCACGACGGGGCGCTGCGCTTTTGGCAATCGCGCATGCAGGCGGGCGTGCTGACGCCGCCGTTTCACGTCACGCACGTCGATGCGCACAGCGACCTCGGCATCGGCCGTCCCGGGCCGGGCTATGTGCTCAGCGGCGTATTGCCGCAGCGCGTCGAGGCCCGCGCGGACCCGGCGCGGTACACGGCGCTGCATCAGCTCGACGAGGCGAACTATCTGCTGTTCGCGCTTGCATTTCGCTGGATCGGCTCGCTCGACAACGTCCGAAACCCGAAATCCCGCCCGGATATTCCGCCCACCGTGCTCGCGCCCGGGCGGACGGACGCCATCCGGCTCACCTCGTTCGCCGCGCGCGTGATGGAGGGCGTGAACGGGCCGGAGCCGCTGATCCCGTTCCATGTGTACGACGATTATCGTACCTTTCACAGCGACGCGCCGTACGATTTTGTCACGCTCGCGATCTCCCCGCGCTACGCGCCCGCAGCGGCGGACGCGCTCGTGCCGCTCATCCGCCGGTATATCCGACCGGCGGCGTAACCATACGATCGCCCGCGTGTTTACCTTCTCCCTGCCATACCCAATGCGTAAATAGAAAACCGCCGTGTGTACCACGGCGGTCTCTGCTTCACATAGCACTTGGAGGATTGCAGTTCTACAAAGGCTTGTGAAGGTCTAAGCCCAAGCCGCAGCGATTCCATGCCGCGGCTTGGGCTTGTTGATCATTGCACGTTCCCTTTCTTTTCACGCAGTGCGGCAAGCACAACGTCCGGTGTCAGCGGCATGCGCAGGAAGCGGCATCCGATGGCGTTTGCCACCGCATTGGCGATGGCGGGCGCGCCGGGCACCATGACGATTTCGCCAATACCGCGCGCGCCGTAGGGGCCGGTTGGCTCTGGGTTCTCCACTGCCTCGACGATCATCTCCGGCATATCGTCCACAGTCGGAATTTTATAATCCACAAAGCTCGGGTTCAGCACGCGGCCGTTCTTGAGCTTCAGCTCTTCAAACAGCGCGGTACCTAGCGCCTGCACCATTGCGCCCTCTGCCTGACCTTCGTACATCTGCGGGTTGATGACCTTGCCGGCGTCGAACACGGAGACCATCTTGAGTACCTTCACGTTTCCGGTCTCGGTGTCGACCTCCACCTCGGCGCCATTGACGCCCATACTCCAGAAAGCGACGGGTTTGGGCGACAGGCCGGTCTTGACGTCGGCGGCGATGTTGTTCGGCACAGTGAATGCACCGACGCCAATCATCGGGCCGCCGATACCGCTCTGATCCGGCAGCGACAGGCCGAGTGCGAATGTGCTGATCGGCACCTTAATGTCCGGATAGAACTTGCGGCGGACATAGCCATCCTCCAGATAGAGGTCGTTCTTCCATGTGCCCATCTTAATCTGGGCCAACTCAAGGATCTTATTGCGCAGATCCTCGGCGGCAAGCTTCGTTGCATTGCCCGCGCAATAGGTGGAACGCGAAGCGACCGTCTGCCACTCGTACGGCGTATGGTCGGTATCGCCAGTGCGTACCGTGATTTTGTCGGTGCTGACGGTCAGTGTCTCGGCAGCAATCTGCGCCATGACGGTATCCGAGCCCTGGCCCATATCATGGCAGGAGCACAGCAGCACGAAGGTGCCGTCCTCGTTCATGCGGATGATGACCGAGCTTGCGACATCCGTCGGCATGGACGGCGCTTTCCAGCCTCCCGCAATCCCCTTGCCGCGCAGCGTATGCGGCTTATCAGATGGTTCGCAGGGCTTGTCGTACTCGATCAGTTCGGCCGCGCGCTCGAGGCACTCCTGATAGCCGGCGACCTCGATGATCTGGCCGGTCGCGGAGAGCCCTCCCTCACGGATGCCGTTGATGCGGCGCACATCGAGCGGTGAGATGCCCATCTCGTTAGCGATCATATCGATATTCTGCTCAATGGCGAAATGAATCTCACTCATGCCGAAGCCGCGGTACGGCCCGCCGACCGGGTGGTTCGTATACACGCAGTAGCTGTCGGTGCTGATGTTTTCGATGTCGTAGGGTCCGACGCAGCCCCACCCAGCTGCTTTCACGATATTCACGCCATACTCGGTGTACGCGCCGCCATCCCACGCAAGCGTGTTCTTGGAGCCAATGATTTTTCCATCGCTGCGCATGGCCGTCTGGATGCGAATGTGTAATCCCTGCCGAACATAGGCATACTGGAATTCATCCTCACGCGTAAAGGTCAGCTTGACCGGGCGACCCGGGCAGCGCATCGCTAACGGAATGACGATACCCTCGAGCGTCGTACCCGCCTTGCAGCCGAAGCCGCCGCCGACCGCCTTGCTGATAACGCGAATCTTGTTGAGTGGGAAGTCAAATGCCTCGGCGAGTGCGCGGCGCACTGCAAACGGGGACTGACAGGCCGCCCATATGGTCAACTCGCCATCCGGCATATACTGCGCAGTGCAGGCGTGCGGCTCAATCGGCACATGCTGCACATGCGGAATATAGAAGCTGTTGTCAAATACGCGATCCGCCTCGGCAAACGCGCGGTCGGCGTCGCCCTTGCGCAGAACGTAATGGTGCGAGATGTTGGTTCCCTTTTCCGGATAGAAGATCGGAAGCACCTTATAGGTGTGCAGATCCGGATGGATCAATGGCGCGCCTGACTTCATACCTTCCAGCGCATCGAGCACTGCGGGAAGCTCTTCGTACTCGACCTCGATCAGGCGGCATGCCTCTTCAGCAATCTCCGAGCTCTCGGCTGCAACGGCTGCAACCGGTTCGCCGCGAAACTTTGCCGTACCGACGGCGAGGAAGTTTTTATCTTCGAGGTAGAGGCCGCTTCGTTTTTTATAGCAATCGCCTGTAATGACGCAGCGAACGCCTTCCAGCGCCTCGGCCTTGCTCGTGTCAATGGACAGGATTTTTGCATGTGCGTACGGGCTGCGCTTTACCTGCGCGTACAACGGGCGGGAAAAGCGGATATCATCTGCGAATTGGGCGGTGCCCGTGACCTTTTTAACAGCATCAAGCCGTTCTACGGATTGACCGACAGCTTTCATTTCTCATATACCCCCTTGGCGGCAACGTCTTCAATGGCTTCGACAATCTTTTTGTAGCCCGTACAGCGGCAAAGGTTGCCGCTCATGGAACACACAATCTCCTCGCGGGATGGATGCGGATTTTCGCGCAGCAACGATTCTGCGCTCATCAGCATGCCCGGTGTGCAAAAGCCGCACTGGAGCGCCATATGCTCAATGAACGCTTCCTGAAGCGGAGAAAGATGATCGCCGGCGGCAAGGCCCTCGACGGTTTCAATGTTCTTACCGTTCAGTTCGGGTGCAAAGATTAGGCAGGCGTTGACGGCCTTCCCGTCCATGATCACGGTGCAGGCGCCGCACTCCCCCGCGCCGCAGCCTTCCTTCGTACCGGTCAGCGCAAGATCCTCGCGCAGCACGGAAAGCAGCGTCCTGTTTGCCGCCACATACAGCTCCACCGGCTCGCGGTTAACTGTAAATTTTACATGATACAGCATCGTCTACCTCCTTACTTATGCAAGCTTGCCGAGCGCGTCGCGCACGATATAGGATACCATATCGAGACGGTACTGCCGGTCGGCGCGCACGTCATCGATCGGGTTGACCTCGGTGGCGGCAAGCGCCGCCGCCTCAGCAATCAGCGCGTCGTCCAATGTCTTGTCCGCCAACAGCGCCTCGGTCTTGGGCAGGCGTAACGGAGTCGGCGCGACAGATCCCATTGCAATGCGGTATGCATTGCCGATCTTCAGCACCGTGCCGCACACGGTCGACAGATCGACCTGACTGCGGCGCGCGATTTTGTAGAATTCACCCTTGCCAGCACAGTAAGGAACGCGGATGCCGGTGACAATTTCGCCGTCTTTGAGATCTACTTTACGCACAAACAGGATGAAATCACGAATAGCAACCTCGCGTTTCCCCTCCGGCCCGGCGATCTCGACAATCGCATCGTAGCAGTACAACGGCGTCGCCGTGTCCGCCAGCGGCGAAGCGTTGACGATGTTGCCGATGCAGGTGGCACGGTTGCGTACCTGTTTGCTGCCAACGGAAACGGCGGCCTTGGCAAGCGTCGGATAATGTGTCTGCACGTCCGATGATGCGGCAATCTCGTTCATCGTGGCCAATGCGCCGATGTGCAGACCCTCTTCTTTGCAAAAGGTGATGTTTCCGAGCCCCTCAATGGCCTTGAGGTCTATCACATAATCTGGCTGCATGAGGTTGTCGCGCATACGGACGACGATGTCCGTTGCACCGGCCATAAGGGCTGCGGAAGCACCGTGCTTCTTTTTCAGTTCAATGGCCTCCTCCAGCTTGTGGGGAAGCAGGTACTCAAATGCTTTCAAGTTGAGATCTCCTTTCTAAATATGATACGAAGCGTGTTGAAATAGGAAACGGTTATTCTCGAAACTCCTGCCGAAGCAACCTTGCGGCAGTCCTCTCCAGTTCTACTTGTATGCGTTCATACGCATGCAGAAGCGACCTTGCCTGCGGAGTCAATTCGCTGCCGCCGCCCGATACGCCGCCGAGCTTGCGGATCAGAAGCGGTACTTGCAGCGCCTTCTCCGCTTCGCCGAGCATCGTCCATGCGCTGCTATAGGACACCCCGCTTTCCGCACTGGCCGCCTGCAGCGAACCGGTTCGTCCGATCGCGTGCAGCAGCATGACAAGCTTTTTTCCGAAGAGATATTCTCCGACGCGAAGCGATACCGTGACCTCCGCGTCCTTTGGCACAGCTGGCAGCTGCTGCGCCTGGACGGCCTTGAGCGTTTCCTCCCTGCCGATGGAGAGCAGCACGCCCCCGTCGTCTATGAGCACCCGGGTGATGCGCGGTTCATTTGCGCGGATGAAGCCTCTCAGCCCGTCCGATCCATCATAATGCAGCAAAGTCTCAAAGAGCTCACTGCGCACCATCACGGGATGCCCGGTGCGGCGGCCGTGCTGCGGAACGGCGATGGGTGTCGGTGCCGAGAGCAGCGCGCGAAGCGTATCCGCATGCATATAGGGTACATCCGCGGGGGTAATCATCACCGCATCGAGATCCAAGATGCTTTCCATCCCTATCCGAATGGAATCGAACATCTTTGTGGCTGCATACCCATGATTGCGAATACAGGTGACTTTGCTGTGCGCCAGATGCCGCTCGAGCATCGCGGCGTGATAGCCGGTTACAACGACAATGGATTCGATGCCAACCTGCCGGAACGCAGCGATCTGCCGTTTGACGACGGAGATACCGCCCACGTTGACCAGCGGCAGGAACTGTTCCGTTTCCCCTGGAATACCGGCTGCGGTAATCAGCGCGCCACAGCGCATTTACTCCACCTCCCGCATGTGCCGGAGCAGCCTTCGGTAATCCTCCGGCGTGTCCACATCGATACTGCACCCCTCATCGTCGGTCTCAACGTAAGCAATCGATTCATCCAGAGAACGGAATGCCCCCCGCAGTCCGTCTTCACCGCGATACTCCGTGATGGCGTTGAAACAGCGGCGGTGAAGCAGCGGCGGATGCAGGCGGCGCATATTTTTACTCGGAAACACGATCGCGACTTCCTGCGTTTCCATGCGGTCGAGCAGCCGGCCAAGAATCATCGGCGGTACTGCGGGCATGTCCGCCGGTAGCAAAAACACCGCCTGTGCATCGGTATGTTCCGCAATCTGTTCAAGTCCAAGCCGGACCGAGGTGAACATATCGCTCGTCGCGTAAGCTTCATTCAGAACGAAATGGACATTTGTATGCTTTAGAGCTTCGGTCAATTCATTGGCATGGTTGCCAATGACCACAAAGACATCAGAGATATTTGTCTGCTGGAAGATGGAAATCGTCTGTTCGATCATTGTCTTGCCGCCAACCGGAAGCAAGGGCTTGAACTGCCCCATCCTTTCGGACAAACCTGCAGCCACGATCAGGCCAACGGTTTTCATAGCAAGACACCTGCCGAAATGAATTATAAAAATATTTTGAATGATATAAAACAAAAAGTCAATACCGATATCCTCATGGTTGGATATCGAAGATGCGGTTCGAACGCCATATGCTAACCAGAACGCGTGGGATGCCGCGCAAACCGGCATGATATATATTGGATCCTATATTTAGAAGACCGGGTAGCTGTCGATGGGACAATTCCAGCTGTTGCGGACGCGGTGGTACTCCAGCCCCGCATAGAACGAGCTGTCGCGCACGCGCATGATACACTTTGGTGAAGCTCGGAACGTACCGTCCTCCTCGACTTGCGTGAAGATTAACAGCAGCGGCACCTCCTGACCTGATGGCTCTGCCACGCGGACAAACACCATGATACGGCCGTAGGAATCCCGTTCGAGCTCCGCAATTTCGGGAAAGGTGAACCCAGCGTCGTTCTCATATAAGGTGCCAACGAGCTTTTTGACGGCGAAACAAATATGGGGCGCAGCTTCGTGGCCCCCGTAGGTAAGCAGCATGATCGTCCTCCTCATTTCATAAGTCTTGCAACCATCATAACGCAAAATTCGTGCCAGGTAAATGGCTAATCCTGTCGCAAGCCGCGACCTCTGTCCCTCCGGAAACTCCTCCCCCCCCCGGCCGATCGGTATCCGGCCGGCGGCATAACCGCATCGTACCCGTTTGCACCTGTGCGGGCCGAAACCGGCCCGCGCATTTATTTGATGGTCTGCGCGCGGGAATATGGTACAATGAACGCACGAAGGGAACGGAGCAAACGGATGAAACGACTCGTCATCGGCATGCTGGCCCATGTGGACGCGGGCAAAACCACGCTGTCCGAGGGGCTGCTATATCAATCGGGCGCGCTCAGAAGGCTCGGCCGCGTGGATCACGGCGACGCCTTTTTGGATACCCATGCGATCGAACGTGCGCGCGGCATCACCATCTTCTCCAAGCAGGCGCTGCTGGAGGCGGACGGCGCGCGCATCACGCTGCTGGACACCCCCGGCCATGTGGACTTTTCCGCGGAGACGGAGCGCGCGCTGCAGGTGATGGACTATGCCGTGCTGGTCGTCAGCGCGGCGGACGGCGTGCAGGCGCACACCCGCACGCTCTGGCGGCTGCTGCGGCGCTTTCAGGTGCCCGTGTTCCTGTTTGTCAACAAAATGGATCTGCCCAGAGCGGAAAAGGCGGCGATTCTTTCGCGGCTTCGATCGGAGCTGGACGGCAACTGCATCGATTTTACGCAGGATGCGACAGCCATACAGGACAGCGCGGCCATGTGCGCCGAATCGCTCATGGAGGCCTATCTCGCCCGCGGCAGCCTGACCGACGGGGAGCTGGCCGATGCGATCCTCGCGCGGCAGCTCTTTCCGGTGCTGTTCGGCTCCGCGCTGCGCATGGAGGGCGTCGATCGGCTGCTCGGCGCGCTCGCGCGCTATACCCAAAGCCCGCAATACCCGGATTCGTTCGGCGCGCGGGTGTTCAAGATCACCCACGAGGGCGGCGTCCGCCTGACATGGATGAAGATCACCGGCGGCCGGCTGCGCGCCAAAGCGCTGCTCACGAACCGCCGCGCTTCGCTCAATGCGGACGCGGTGTGGCAGGAGAAGGCGGATCAGATCCGGCTGTACTCGGGCGCGCGCTTTACGGCCGTACCGGAGGCCGAGGCCGGCGCGGTATGCGCCGTCACGGGGCTGACAAAGACGTTCCCCGGCGAGGGTCTGGGCGTGGAGTCCGGCGAGCGGCGCCCGCTGCTCGAGCCGGTGCTCACATACCGCGTGCTGCTGCCCGACGGAACGAATCCGGTCGACGCGGTGCAGAAGCTGCGTTCGCTGCAGGAGGAGGATCCGGAGCTCAGCCTCGTGTGGGACGGGCAGCGGCACGAGCTGCATGTGCGCCTGATGGGCGAGGTGCAGCGCGAGGTGGTTCAGGCGCTCATCGCGGAGCGCTTCGGTCTCAGCGTCGCCTTCGGCCCGGCCACGGTTCTGTACCGGGAAACGATCGCCGCGCCCGCGGAGGGCGTGGGGCACTATGAGCCGCTCAGGCACTATGCGCATGTGCAGCTGCTGCTCGAGCCCTTGGAGCGCGGCAGCGGTCTGGTCTTTGAAACCGCCTGCGGCGAGGACCGTCTTGCGCGCAGCTGGCAGCGGCTGATCCTGACGCACCTTGGGGAAAAGCAGCATCTCGGCGTGCTGACCGGCTCGCCCGTGACGGATCTGCGCATCACGCTCATCGACGGCCGCGCCCATCAAAAGCACACCGAGGGCGGCGATTTCCGGCAGGCGACCTACCGCGCCGTGCGGCAGGGGCTGATGCGGGCCGA
>ERZ857998.2920-NODE-2920-length-14886-cov-442.893938_pt1 | contig 14886 bp, 21 predicted proteins | sample MGYA00519954_ERZ857998 | MGnify/ENA primary metagenome ERZ857998 (study PRJEB31778, sample SAMEA3449424) | human gut metagenome | biome: human gut; feature: human-associated habitat; material: faeces | place: United Kingdom | collected 2010/2012 ...
GATATTTAGCAGTAGGAAATTTACCTAAGAATTATAGTTTTAAGATAACTAAGGTAAATAATCATGGTGCTTTATTAGAAGGTGCTGAGTTTACTTTATATTCTGATGCAGGGGCAACTAATGCAATACAAACAGTTACAACAGATGCCCAAGGTAGTGCAACATTTACAGATTTAGTTCCAGGTGTTAAGTATTATTACAAAGAAACTAAGGCTCCAGATGGCTATCCAACACCTTTAAATCAAGATGGAAGCGAAATAATAACTGAAATATATGCAACATCTACTCCAATACAAGATAAATTCAGCTTATTTATAAATGGGGTAGAGCATATAGCATCATCTCAAGATGGTAGTGTTATTATCGACGGAGATAAAGACAATAGAGTAGCTGGTATGACAGTAGTAAATGAAATAGGAATAAAACTACCTGAAACTGGCTCAGGTGCAATGATCCCATTATTATTAATAGGATCTTTTTTAATGCTTTCTTATGTGTATTTAGATAGAAAATTAATTAAAAAAGGAGATTAATATATGAAAAGAAAAATAGTTAAAGTACTTTGTGCTTATGCTTTAGCAGTTGGAGTTATTTTTTCTCAAGTAGCTCCATATATAGTTCATGCAGATACGAATCCAGGAGCAACGATAAGAGCAATTACAGCTAGTATAACTCAAGGTGGTGTTGTTAATTTTGGTGCTGGAACAGCATCCATTACAATCAACGGAAATCAGGGACAGACTCTAGCTGGCAAAAGGTTTAATGTATACAAGCTCTTTGCTGCAGAGAATTCAAAGAATAATGAATCTATAAATTATACAATGAATCCTGAATATGCAGATGCTTTAAAAGCTGTAGTTGGACCTAAAATAGGTAAAGCAGCAGATCAAGTAAAAGAGTATGAAATAATTGATTATATTCAAACTTTAAATAATAACAAAGTTGAAGGAGCTCAAGCAATTCAGAAACTAGAAGGATCATATAGTGATTATAGATATTTTGTTGAAGAGTTAAGAAACAAGATAGAAGAATTAAATATAAATCCTGATATTGTTGAAGTAGTTGATACAAAGGCAGATAATAGCATTTCTCTAGAAGGATTAGAATGGGGCTATTACATTATTGACGAAGCTACTGATGTTACTGGAAGTCATTCAGCAGCATCTCTTTGCATTGTAAATACAGCTAACCCTACAGCAGAAGCTAATATAAAATCAGATTTTCCTTCAATAATCAAGAAGATTTTAGAAGATGATAATAAAGACCAAATAGGGAATGAAGGCTGGAATGACATAGGAGATTATGAAATCGGACAGACAATACCATATAAGTTTGAATCTAACATTAGTAATATGAATGGATATGACACTTATTACTATGCTTGGAGAGATGTAATGGATGAAGCTCTAACTTTTAAGAAGGAAACAGTAGCAATAGATATTATAGGGCAAGTTAATGGACAAGAAAAAACATATACATTTCAACCTAATGAATTTGTAACTACTGAAAATCCAGGTAATGGAGATACTTTTAATGTGGAAGTACAAGATATTAAAGCAATAGTAGACAGGGAATTTAATAACAAAAATGCTAACAAAGAAAATGTATATGGTCAGAAAGTAGTTTTAAGATATGATGCAACTTTAAATGATAAGGCAGCTTTAAAAACTGGTAGACCAGGTTTTGAAAATCAAGTAAAGCTTGTTTTCTCAAACGATGCTGATGGAAATGGTGCAGGTAAGAAAGGTGAGACTCCTTGGGATACTGTTGTATGTTTTACTTATAAAATAAATGGGTTAAAAATTAATAATTATGATGCTAAATTAGAAGGAGCTAAATTCAGACTTTATTCAGATGCTGATTGCACTAATGAAGTATATGTAAAACAAGGCCCAAATGGATATATTGTAATTAATAGAGATTTAATAGGTGGTACTGATCATACAGGTGGAACAGCTCCTCAAGATGCAGTAGAAATGGTGTCTGATGCTAATGGTATATTCAATATAATTGGTTTAGATGGTGGTACTTATTATTTAAGTGAAACAGATGCCCCTCCAGGATATAGAAGATTATTAGATCCAATAGAAATTACTGTAGTTCCTACTTTTACAGATGCTAGAAATGACTATATTAAAGGTGATGGAGGCACAGATAAAATTTTAAAAACTTTAGAAGCTACTGCAGAAGTTAAAGAGTTCTGGGCAGGATTATTAAATACTGATAATTTAACTTTAGATACAGATGTAACTGATGGATCTATTAACATATCTGTTATAAATAAAGTTGGTAGTAAGCTTCCAGTTACAGGATCTAATGCTACAATCCTTTTAGTGGCTTTAGGAAGTGGATTAATGGGTTATGCCCTATATAAGTCTAGAAAGAAATCTAAGGCGTCTAACGCTTAAATTTGAAGGGATATTATGAAGGATAGAAAAAACATTAAAAAGGTATTTATAAATCTAATATTTATAATAGGTTTTTTGATATGCTTATATCCTTTAATAAGCAGCATTATAAGTGGCTATTATCAAAAAAGTGCAATAGCCACTTACAATAAATCTATTAATAATATAGAGGTTTCAGATTTGAATGAGGATATTAGCAAAGCTGAAAATTATAATAGCACCTTATATAATTATAACAAAATATCAAAAGATAGAACTGATATAGCTATATTAAAAGAATATGAAAATATTTTAAATGTTGGCGATGGTATAATGGGAAGCATAGATATACCAAGTATAGGTGTTAATTTACCGATATATCATGGAACTAGTGAAGAAGTATTGTCAAAAGGAGCAGGCCATATTGAAGGGAGTAGTCTTCCAATAGGTGGAGTTAATAGAAGAAGTCTTTTAAGTGCTCATAGGGGATTACCTAATTCAAAACTATTTACTATGCTAGATGAGGTAGTAATAGATGATTTATTCTTTATTAGAATCCAGGATAAAACTTTAGCTTATAAAGTAATAGATATAAAGACAATAGATCCTGAAGATATAGAAGCATTAAAAATTGAGGATGGAAAAGATCTAGTAAGTCTTATAACTTGTACCCCTTATGGACTTAATACACATAGGTTAATAGTTACTGGAGAAAGGGTAGCTTATGAGGTAGAAGAATATTCAAATATAGAAAAGAAAGCTATGTCTACAAGAGAAATGACCTTTACTATATTACCTTTTGCATTTTTAGGGATAGTGATTATTTTAAAGATAAAAGATAAGAGAATTAACAAAAATATTCAGTAAAGATAGGTGATGAATAAATTGATATGACATGATACTTTAGATTTCATGTTTAAGATATACTTTGTAACTATTACGTATTAAGAAAATAAAAGGAGATGTCGATATGAAATTTTACGAATTTAATGAATATGAATATTATGCTTTAATAGGAGCAGATAATGAGGAAAATGCTAAATTAGGATATATAGAAGTTGTAGCAGATATAGAAGATAATGAAAAGGAATTAACACCTAATACCATTTGTAAAGAAGATGCTTTGAAAAGGTATGTTAAAGCAGAAGTTGAAGGTTGTAAAACAGTTGAGGACAAAATAGAAGATTTTAATAAGCAAATAAATAGTTTTAATGATTATGATAGTAAAGGTTCAGAACCATATATGGTATTTCTAATTGATGGAAGTTTGTATTAATATGTTATTCAGAAATAAGATGTGATTTGTTACTATTACAAACTAAATTGGAGGATATGAAATGAATAAGTGTAAATGGATAGTTTGGGATAATGAAAATGGAGATGAAATTATTACAGATAATTATGAAGAAGCATTGGAAGTATATGAAAAATGCAAGGATTTTCAAGAATCACTTATGTTAGATAATGGAGAATTTACAACTGAAGAAAGAGTTATTCTTGCAGAAATAAAAAAAGATTTCTATTCAGGATTTTCTCATATTGATGATGAAGGGCAGGAAATATGGGATTTCAAAGAAAGAGATCTAGAAGAAGAAAATATAAGTGAATTTGCTGATTATCTTATTGAAAATGCAAGCTGTGCTTTTGAACATCAAGATAGAGAGCTATTAGAAAAAGTATTAAGAAATTATAGAAAAAATTAAGTAATTAGTAAAGTAGATTAAATGTTAATAAAATATAGAAAGGAAAGTGATTAAATACGGATATAGAACAAGCATTGAAAATTATGTATGAAGGTGGAACAGTAGAGTCATTAGTTTCTAACACCACATATAATTTTGAAAAGCTCCAGGATAGATTTAGATTATGTGCAGAAGGAATTCCAGTAGATTTAAGTTATTTAACAAAAGATGAAGTGCAAGGAGAATTTAAAGAAGTTAATATAGTAAAATCAATAGAACAATTAAATTGTTTAACAGATGAAGAAAGAAGAAAACTTATGGATGAAACTTTTAAAAGAGTGAAAAATAAGCGTAAGTTTGATAAAGAAATTAGAGCTATAACTGAGTATTAAAAAGTTTAGTATATTAAAAAATTATGTAAATATAGAAAGGAGAAGATATGTGTGAAACTAGGGATTAAGTGTTTAATTGCAACTGTTTTAATAACATCATCTTTATCAATAGTAGCAAATGCTGAAGTTAATAACAAAAGCAATTTAGAAAACAATTCTATTGTAATAGAAAAAGAAACAAAAGATAAAGATACTTTAGTTCCAATTAAAGAAATACTTAAGGATGTAGATAAAGAATACAAGGGAAGTATTTCAATAGAACTTGAAGATGCAGAAAAAACAAAAGATAAAAGCAATGTGAAGCTCTCTGTAAATAAAGTAGCAGATGTAATAGATGGAGAGTATAAATTAACGGGAGATTATAGCTCATCAGATTTAGATTTAAATGTAATAACAAAGGCTAATGATCTAGAATCAGCTGCAAATAAACTAGCTAAATTATCAAAAGTTAATGAAAATATTTTAACTACAGATGAAAGTGGTAAAGGGAAAATAGAAAATTTAGAAGTTGGTGTATATTTAGTAAATGCTGTAGATATAGCAAATTACGAGAATATAACACCTTTTTTAATTTCAATTCCAACTTGGAGTGAGGTAGATAACAATATGATCTATGATGTTAATGCAATACCAAAACATTCACCAATTCCTGAAGTAAAAACTTCAGGAGTTCCTGATACAAGCTATAATAATAAAACAAATATTTATTTAGGTTTAGCTGCAGGATGTGCTTTACTTGCATCAGTAGCTTTTCTTATTAAAAATAAGACTAAGAAAAAAATAGAAGAAAAATAGGATGGCTTATGAGAAAGGGAATTAGTGTTATAGTGGGGATAATCTTTTTACTAGCTACTATAGTATTTCTTTATTTAGCCTTTAATGAAGCTAAATATTCCATAGATACTAAAGAGAAGAATAAAGCCATTAGAGAAGTAGTAGTAACTGAAAATGAAAATAATCCATTAAATAGAAAAATAGATTTTCATAAGTTAAAAAATGAAAATAAAGATATAGTGGCGTGGATCTATATTCCAGGGACAACTGTAGATTATCCAATACTTATAGGAGATACAAATGAAGAATATTTATATAAGGATTTAGAAGGAAATTATAATCCTTTAGGATCTTTATTTAGTGATGCAAAGAAAGACTTATCAGAAGATCATATAAAGATTTATGGACATAATATGAGAGAGTTTCAGATGTTTGGAGAACTTAGGAAATTTTTAAACAAAGAATATATGGAGCAGCACGAAAAGTTCTATATATACACAGAAAATAAGACTATGGAATGTGATATATTTTCTATTTTTATTTGTGATATATATGATAGCTTTTTTAATAATAATCCAGGAAGTGATCTTGTAGAAGTTTTAGAAAATAAAAATGTAAATAGTAATTACTATACTAAAAATAAAGATTTATCTAGTGGAAAAGTATTTAACTTAGTTACTTGTAATGGAGTTGAAGGGACTGTTGAAAGATTAGTTGTTAATGGTATAGTTACAAAACAAAAAATAATGTTTTAGATATATTTTAAGCTATAAAAAGGTGTTCAAAAAGAGCACCTTTTTATAATAAATTAATCAGAGTTTATAAGGATTTAAAAGCGATTAAATCTTATTAAATAGTATTAATAAAGTAAGTATTAGTATTTATTTTATTAATGTTATTTTAAGTTTAAAAGGAGGAGTTAAGGGATGAAAGGGAAAAATCCAACAAGAAAACAGAAAGAGATTATTAGAAAAAATAAACTAAATCCAAATAATTGGTTAATAGTAAAAGTTTTATCAAAAGAAATTCATATGAAGCATAAGATAAGTAATAAGCTAAAGAAAATTAAGCTTTAGGAGAGAGAAAAGATGCATAAGGAAGTAGTAAGAATAAATGAAGATATGAGAATTAAGTTAGAAAGATATATAGTTAGAGAAGGGCTTCATAAATATAGTGTAAAGTTTGCTAAAATAGCAAGTTTTATTATCAAAGATTGGATTGATAATCCAGTTTTAGATAAAAGTAAGATTATTTATGGGACTGCTAATGAGCCAAGAACAAGACGAGTTACAATATATTTAACAGATGAGGAATATATAAAGTTTTATGAAATATTTGTCTCTGATTATGTAAGAGATTGTAGGACACCAAGTATATTAATATATAACATTATTAAGCAATTTATAGAAGAAAAAGAATTAGATTAAAGATAAGGATGGGATGTAAAATGAAAAAAGAATTAATAGTTTTAGGAAAGTTCAATGATAAAGAAATAGTGGTTGATTTGAATGAAGTATCACATATTTCTTTATCAGCAGTGTATGGTCATGGAAAAACTAATTTAATGGAAAATTTAGTGGAGCAAATTCTTAAAAATGATGAAAAAGCAGAAGTATATGTATTAAGTAGATGTGAGACCAGCTTTATATATAAAGATATAGAAATTAAAAGAAGAGCATTAAATAAAAATCAATATATTAATATTTTAAGTGAAATAAATGAGAGAATTGAGGAAAGAAGATATAAAGAAGATCCATCGAGAATAGTTATAGTAATAGATGATGGTTGTTTAGAAAATACAATGATAAGAAGCAATGACATTATGGAAATGTTATATAACATTTTAGAATTTGGAAGAGTTACTAAAGTAAATGTGTTATCTGTTTTATATCCAGAGTCTTTTTTAGAAAGAGATTTTCAATATAGCATATATAAATATAAAGAGATGTTTGGGGTTAGATTAGAAGGAAAATTAGAATGTTCAAATAAGGAATTGAATCCTGGAGAGTTTTATTTAGATGATACTAAAAAGATAAAAATACAAACTAAAAAATCAAAGTGTAGGTGTTAAATTACTTGTAAATAAAGGAGTAAACAAAAGTGGATGCAATAGTTTCAAAAGATATGCAGTATATGATACAGAAATTAAAGATTATGAATTGTTAGTAGCAATTAATAATTAAATTATAAGTATAAAAATATTTTAAGAAAGGAGCTATTATAATGGCTGGTAAAAAAGAAAATAATAAAGGGATTTCAAAGAAAATTATTGAAATTATTTTAAAGGAAAAAGGAATTGAATATAAGGATTGGCTAGCTGAAAAACATCTTGAAGTATTTAATGAAAATCAAGAAATTTTAGAAGAAAAATTTAAAAAAGCAGATGAATATGATAAGCTACAAAATTAAAATTATAAACATTTTTTAGCTTATTTTTTTATTCAAAAATGCTTTATAATTTATATAAAACATAATAGAAAGAAGGCTGAAAAATGAATTTTGAATTATTAAATAATTTAATAAAAGAGTATGTTTTTATAGTTGATGTATTGAAGGAAAATGTATCAGAAGAGATTATAAATAAGGAAAATAAAATCTATTTAAATAGAGAAACTTTTGAAAAATTACTATCAAAAAATATGTTTATATCATTAGAAAAAAAGAAATTTTTTTGGCGTAATAATGGCTGGATTTCTTGCGATAAAGATCCATTTAGATTTACAAAAGTAATTAGAATTGGTGATAAAACTTATAGAAAAGTTGTTATTGATTTGAGGCCATATTTAGCTATAAAAACAGCAATAAATGACTGGTAACATTATGGTAACATATACGGTAACAATAGAGGTAACTTTCTATTTTAATATAAGTTTATGTTACCATAATAATAATGTTTTAAATAAATAGTTATATAGAATATTGTTACATACGTATAATGGGGTATATATGTATATATACATATATACCATAGAGTAAGTAATATGTAATGAATGAAATAGGATACGTTAGTAGACTATGAATGAATGGAATATTACGACGAATATGGTATATGGATATATACATATATGCCCCCTCGAATTGACGGCGTAAGACGGAAATTCGAGAGGGAATGATGGAACGATAGTAACATCATTCCCTAGAGAGGTGAGGGGGCGGGAGAGGAGAGTGTTGAATTGTAAGTGATTCATATGAAATGATAGCAATAGTGAAACTATTGTTATCATTTTTTATTAAGCGAAGAATGGAGAGAGAAGTTATTATTTTTGGAAGGAAATGAGATAAATACAATGAAAGAGATTAATATAAATAAAAAAATAAATTTAGCAAATAGAGAAAGGAAATTGTTTTATATATGAGATACTTTGAAAAAATTATATTAACTATATTTACAATACTTTTTTTATGGTTGTATATAGATATCTATAAAACTATTTCTTATGGAGAGCCAGTAGATAAAAAAGCTAAGGTAATAGAATTTATTATAGATAAAGATAAGGGGAAATTTGAAACTGCTTTAGAAGTGAATGGAGAAATAATTTTTAAAGATGATAGAGCTTTTTATTATAAGGTAAGAGATAAATTGAAGCAAGAAATAGATGTTACAATTAAAGAAAATAAAAAAAATAATAAGATTGTGATTGATGAAGTGAAGAATATCAGTAATTAAAAAGTTTTGATAGAATTTTTTTAAATTATGAAATATCATTAGTTGTATAAATATATTAAAGGATTTTTTGTGATATGGATAAAGAATATATTAATATTTTAGAAAATGAATTAACTAAAAAGAAACTTAGAGATAATACAAAAAGATGTTACTTAAGTTCTTTTAAAAGATTTTTTTATAACAATAGAGATAGTAAAAATAATGATATTTTAAATAATTTAAAATCTATAAAAAATAAAACTGAATTAAGCCAGGTAATAAACTCTATAAGATTAATTCAAGACAATAATAAAAATATAAATATTATTCCTGAAGATGATTTAAAATCAATTATAAAAAATAAAAGTGAAAATAGACATAAAAGTTATGAGCCTTATGAGTTAAAAGATAGGTTAAGAAGAATAAATAGAATTAGAGATGAAAAGCTTAGATTGGCTTATAGATTAATGATTGTTTCGGGATTAAGAGTTTTTGAAGTAGAAGCTCTTATAAAAGAAGATATAGAAATAAAAAATAATGATATATTTGTAACTGTTAGAGATGGAAAAGGTGGCAAATATGGAGAAGTTAAATGTTTAGAAGATAAATATTTATCTAATAAATTAAAAAACTTTTTACAAGATAAAGATAATGATGAAAAACTATTCTATGCTACAAGAACTATGCAAGCCAAAGCTCAAGAATTAGGATTCAAATGTCATGATCTTAGAAGAGCTTATGCAAAGCTAGTTAAAAAAGAACTAATGAAAGAATTAGTTGAAGTTAATGAAGATGAAAAAGAAAAAATTATTGAAGAAGAAGTCAAAGCTGCATTAAGACATTCAAAGTTTGAAACTTCTAAAAAATATTTATATAGCAAAAGAATTAAAGTTTAAATTTATATTTTAGACTTTAGTTCTTTTTATTTTGCCAATAATTAGGAAGATGATTGTTGTAAAATATACTCAGAGAAGAGTGTTGATTATGACAAATAAAAACAAGAAATTAAAAGTGAGAAATTTTAATGAAGTAAGAAAATCTAGTGAGGAAATTAAAGAAAAAGAAAGGAAATATAACATGCTTGAAACCATAATAGCAATAATAACAATAGGAATATCAGTAATCTCTTTAGTAATATCTATTATTGCAGTAAATTATTCCGATAAGGAGTATGAGTATAAGTTATCGCCAGAAATAGAGCTTGAATCAAGAGTTTTAATAAAAGCAGAAGAAGTAAGAGATGAGATTAATCCTATAAATTACTCTAGAAAAACTAAAATTAAGATTATTAATAAAAATAATCTTTATAAAGCTTATTTAATTCATCCTGATAATAGTGTTGAAAAACTAAATATTAATGAGTTTAATAACACTATTGAAGAAAACTTTAATGAAAATATAAGAGGAGAGTATGATCTTGAAATAGGAGGGATGTTTTATCAATATAGATATATTTTATTAATAGGACTTGATGGTAGTTTTGATTTATATCTTGTTTATTTAAAGACAGATGGAGATGCAGATGGATTTGTACTAAGTGAAGCATCAGGAGTTGAAATATGGGGACTTATAAATAGTAATAAGAATAATCCAGAATTTGATGGGGAAAGGATTATGGCAGAGCAATATAAGAAAATATTAGCAGAGATTTCTTATTACATAGGATATATAGAGAGTGATTAGAGTATGAAGATAAAAATATTTATATAGTAAAAGAATTAAAGTTTAAATTTATATTTTAAACTTTAGTTCTTTTTTATTTATTTAATGGGAAAGGAAGATGAATGCTTATGAGAGGAAGAATATTTTTAATTGGAATTTGTATTTTATTAATTGGAATAATGATAACATTGCAGAATAGTAAAAAAATAGATAATAGTATTCAGTTAAATGTTATAAATGCTAAATATAATGATGGATTTATAATTATTGAATTAGAAGATAGTGAAGAATATAAAACTGTTGAAGAATACAGTATTAATAAAATAAAAATAATAAATATTAAAGAGAAAAGCCCATATTAAAAAAAATATTTTAATAGATATGGGCACTTATTAAAAGTTGAATTATTTTATAATGATAGTCTTATTTAAATTTATATAAATTTAATATTGAGAAATTATAGAATCTAAGTTTTATTAGGTTTTATTTTTTTATAAATTTTTAGAAGGGAGAAATCAAAATGTCAGATCAAATAGTTGTTATTGTTGTAACTGTAATAGGCTTAAGTATAGCCTATTCAATAATATCAAGGGTATTTTTCAAAGGAAAAAAACTTATTAGAAAGTTAAAAAGATTTATTAGACAATTAAAAAAACTTGCAATTTGGATATTTAGAATTTGGAGTGGAGGAATGTAGATGGATGGATTAGATAAAGACATAGAAGAGTTAATTAGAAGTTTATTTATTATTATTAAAGACTTTATAGTTGGTATTGCTAAAGGAATTTTTTATGGTACTAAAAAGCTTAGAAATAGAAAACTTCTATTAGGATCTTTAATTAATTTTCTGATTCCATTAATTCCTTTATTTAAGAATTTCAGCATTATAAGTAACTTAAAAATAAATAACACAACCAATATTAATAATACTGTTTTAGATTATTTAATCTTTTTTGTTATTTCATTTATTTTATATTTAAACATTATTTCAGGAAGTGGTGGCAATAAGAAGCTGTCAGCTGCATTAGAAACAGCGGGAATTGTAGGTCAAGATGGAAGACCACCTATGCTTTTATATAAATATAAAGATAATGTAGGTTATGAAATATATAAATTTAGAGGATTGGTTAAATTTTCTGAGTGGAAAAAGAAAAAAGAAGATATTGAAACAAACTTAAATATATCAATTAAAGAGATAAAGCAAGGTAAGAGAAAGGATGAAGTTATTTTAAAAACTGTTCCAGGAGTTTTAGTTATGCCTGGAGGAACTGGAGAAGAAAAAACTGAAGAAGAAAGAAAAAAAGTAACTTTATATTGGAATGACAATGTTATAAAAGAAAAGGATAACTTAGTTTCCATAGGAAGAAATGAAGTAGAAGAAATAGTAGTTGACTTTGATGTGGATCCTCACTTTTTAGTAGCAGGGGCAACAGGCTCAGGTAAATCTGTAACTATAAGATCTATTGTTTGGCAGTTTTTAGCACGTGGACATAAATGTTTTTTTGTAGATTTTAAAGCCGGTTTAGAGTTTTCTGATGGATATAAAAGATATGGAGAAACCATTATTGATAGGCCAAAGCTTTTAGAAGTTTTAAAAACTTTAGTTAAAGAAAATGGATTGAGACAAAAGGCTTTATTAGAAGTAGGAGCTAAAAATATAAATCAATATAACAAAAAAAGCTCTAAGAAGATGTATAGAGTGCTTTTAGTTATTGATGAACTTGCAGAAGTAATAGATCCTAATTCTGTACCTAAGGAAGAAAAAGAAATAGCAGATGAAATTACTGGTATATTATCATCCTTTGGTAGAGTTGCAAGAGCAACAGGAATACACATGATATTTGGAATACAACGTCCTGATGCTAATGTTGTTAATGGTCAAATTAGAAGTAATGTTACTGGAAGAATTTGTGGAAGAGTTCCTTCAGGAAAAGCTTCAGAGATTGTTTTAGATGATCCTTCAGCAGCTTCATTACCTAAGGTAAAAGGAAGGATGATATATCAAAATGCAGGAGAAATGATAGAGTTTCAAGGATATTTCTTTGATGATGATAAAGATTTAAGAAAAGTGAAAGTACCAGGTGATAGATTACTTGTTGGAGGTGATGTTGGATGCGATGATGGAGAAGAGCTTTATCCTAGAAAAGTTAATAAAAAACAAAAGAATTTTAATTTAAATACTTTGATAGAAAAATTAAAAAATAAAATAAAGATATTTAAATTTAAAAGAAAGACAAAAGAGAATGAAAGTATTGAAGATGATATTTTAGCTAGAGACAATATGGATGAATTTGAAAGTGGAATTATTAACTGGACATCTGAAAAAAGAGATATGGAAAATAAAGCAGAAGTTAAGAAATCAACTATTTCAATTAATGATTATGCAGATGAATTAAAAAAATAAAGTAAGGATGGTGATGTAATGTTTTTTAAGAAAAAAGGCACTAATGAAAAAATTGATAAAGAAACCAAAGAAAAAAATAAGGATAAAAGTAAGAAGAAATTCTTAGATAAGCCTGTTAAACTTAAAAGTGCTACAGGAATTAGGGTCGCAAGATTTACATTATGGGCATTAATAGTATTTCTAATAATTAGAGGTGCTATAAGTGTTTTAAGGCCTGATCCAATTAATTCTATCTTAGATAGTCAAAAGAATTTTGAAGCCAAGCTCTCAAAGGAAAATTTATTAGAGAGTAGGGCTTTTTCTTTTGCAGAAAATTTTACAGAAGAATACTTTAATTTATTTTTTGGAGATTCTGAAGACTACACTAATAGATTAAGCAAATATATGGATAAAGAAATAATTAACTCTTTAGATAGAAGTGGTTATATGACAACAGATTATGTTAAGGCCTACTCAGTTGAAAGATATTCAGAAACTCAAGTAGATGTATTTGTTTATGCGAAAGTTCAGTTTAGAACTGAAAAACCAGAACAAGATAAAATCCAGGATGTAACCAAAAGACAATATGATATTAATCAGAGAGATGTATATGTAAAAGTGCCAATTTACTTTGATGAAAATGGGAATATGATTGTTGAAGATGCACCTTTACTAGTAGCAGCTCCTGAAAAAGTAAATTACAAACTTAAAGATAGTTATTTAGGAAAAGAAGTAGCTAATAATGATACAACTAATGCAATAAAAGATAGCTTAAATCAATTTTTAAAATCTTATTATCAAGAAGATCAAACACAAGTAGATTATTTCTTGAAAACACCAGGTAGCATAAAAGCTGTTAGATCTGATAATAGCTTCAACGGAATAGAATCAATAAAGGTTATTGTCTTAGGCTCAAATAAGTATAAAGCAATTGTTGAAAATAAAATAACTTCTTCAGGAAAAAATTTAAAGCAAAAAGTTAATTTAGATTTAGTTTTTGAAGGTGATAAATATTTAATTGAAAGTATGGATACTAGAACTTTAAACATAAAGTAAAAGATTTGGAGGGATTAATACAATGAGAAATTTATTAAACAATATTAAAAACAAGGTTACAAATAGAAAGCAGCAAATAAAAGCAGCACTTATAACACTTTATTTATCTATTGGAATTGCAACGCCAGTATTTGCAGTACCTAACGTTGCTGAAAATGCTTCAAGGTGGTTTCTAGATCAGATTTTTTGGGTTGTAATTGGAGTTGCATTTATAATGGCAGCTAGAGCATATAACAAAAATAACACAGTTAAAATGATTGCTTCAATTGTAATAGGTGGAGTATTATTAGTTTTTGTAAAAAATCCAACTATGCTAGAAAACTTCGGTAACTGGGTTATTGAAATATTTGGGGTGAGGTAATTGGAAGAGATAATTTTAAGAAGCTATAATAAAGTTCACACTGTAGAGCAAAATTGGTACAGCATAGGAAGTATAAAGCTTCCTGCCCCTATTAATCCATCAGTAGCAATATGTTTTTTTTCTTTATCAGTAAGTATTTTATTAATAGATCAATTTGCCCAAATACCAATACCAGGAATGATTAAGTTTGGAATTATTCCATACCTAATAACAAGAAGAATTAAAGAAAATAAAAAGGATGGAAAGAGTTTAATAAAATATTATAAATCTTATATTCCTTTCAAACTTAATGAAAAGATTCAATATGAAAGATTTAAACCAATTGAAAAGATAGGTAAAATTAAGTTTTTCCATTAAAAGGAGAAATAGATAGGTTGCAACCAATACCTATCTATTTTTAAGAAAATCTATGAAAAAATATTAAACAATATGTATTTTAGAGAATTTCTTAAAATTAGTCAAATTTAATAACAAGAAGAATTAAAGAAAATAAAAAGGATGGAAAGAGTTTAATAAAATATTATAAATCTTATATTCCTTTCA
>ERZ857998.2924-NODE-2924-length-14871-cov-6.473407_pt1 | contig 14871 bp, 18 predicted proteins | sample MGYA00519954_ERZ857998 | MGnify/ENA primary metagenome ERZ857998 (study PRJEB31778, sample SAMEA3449424) | human gut metagenome | biome: human gut; feature: human-associated habitat; material: faeces | place: United Kingdom | collected 2010/2012 ...
TGCCGATATTGGCAGATGGTGCGGTTTTTTCATGTCATTGCGCGGTGTTGCCTTAAAAATTTGAAGGGCTCGGTGGCGCTGGGCATCCCGCAGGGTCCTTTTGTGCGTCAGACCTCGTCGCGGAAGTCAAAGAGCTTGATGGGCGGGATATCGAGCGCATCGCATATTTCAAAAATTGTATCCAAGGTTGCGCCGACCCCTGCGGTTTCCAGCTTACCAATGGTGGTAGTGTCCAAACCGGCTTTCTCTGCAAGTTGTTCTTGCGTCAAACCGCGCCTTTTCCGATAGAAGGCAATATTTAGGCCCAGCATTTGATATTTTAATTTTTGATGTATATTCACACAGAACACCCCGCGTATTAGTCTACTATCGGGGGGTGGAAATATGCATAGATGATGGATACAGATAACATGATTGAAAATCTAGATTTAAAGAGCTACAATATACAAAACCGGCTTTCCAGTCACGGATCCTGGAAATCAGAAGAGAAAAGGAGAACCAATATGGACATCATGCAGAGAAAAGTGGACGAGCTGGGCCGCATCGTGCTGCCCATCGAGATGCGCCGGGCCCTCGCCCTGGAGGAGCGGAGCACGGTGAACCTCACCCTTCTGGCGGACGGCCGCATCCTGCTGGAAAACGCGGACCGGTGCTGCCGGCTGTGCCACAGTACCGGCCCCAACCTGATCCGGAATGGCGAGGATTGGTTCTGCTCCGCCTGCGTGGCCCGCATCAAGGCCCTTTGAGCCCTTCTTTTCGTTGACTTTCTCCGCCGCCGCGGTTAGACTGGAGGCAGGACCGGGACAAGGGGGGAGAGGCCATGCAGTTATCCCGGCTGTTCGAGCAGGTTTACCTACTGCTGGACCGCAAGGGCATGACGGCGGACGAGCTGGCCGAGCACTTCGAAGTCTCGCGCCGCACCATCTACCGGGACGTGGACACCCTGGCCCAGGCGGGTATCCCCATCTACGCCGAGCGGGGCAAGGGAGGCGGCATCCGGCTCACTGAGCAGTTCGTCCTCAACAAGTCGGTGCTCTCCGCCGAGGAGCGCCGCAGCCTTCTGGCCGCCCTGCGGGGCATGGAGGCCGTGGGGCCCGGCGGCGCGGGGTCGGTGCTGGACAAGCTCTCCGCCCTCTTCGGCGGGGAGGAGGAGGACTGGCTCCAGGTGGACTTCTCCGCCTGGAGCCCCGACAGCCCGCTGACCGACCGCTTCCGGCGGCTCAGGGAGGCCATTTTCCGCCGGGAGGTCCTCACCTTCCGCTACAGCGGCGCGGCGGGCGGCACCGAGGTCCGTACCGCGGAGCCCATGAAGCTGGTCTTTCGGGGCAATGACTGGTACTTGCTGGCCTGGTGCCGCCGGCGGGAGGATTTCCGCTATTTCAAGCTCACCCGCATGGACGGTGTGGAGGCCCCCGGGGAGCGGTTCCGGCGCCGGGCCCTGCCGCCCCCGGCCACAGAGGACCGGGCGGACGGCTACGGCGGCAGCGCCGTGGACCTGGAGGCCCGCATCGCTCCGACCATGGCCTTCCGGGTGCGGGACGAGTTTCCCCCGGAGCGGCGGGGGGGGCTGCCGGACGGCGGCTTTCGGGTACGGCTGCGGCTGCCGGACAACGAGTGGATGTACGAATACCTGATGACCTACGGCGGGGCCCTGCGGGTCCTGTCTCCGGAGCGGGTCCGGCAGGAGCTGGCCCGCCGGCACCGGGCGGCCTGGGAAACCAACAAGGAGGAAGATGGATGATGGAACTCAAACCAATTGCCAGCTTTCAGGTGGACCACACCAAGCTCACCGAGGGGATGTATATCTCCCGGGTGGACGGGGACGTGGTGACCTATGATATCCGCATGGTGCGGCCCAACTGCGGGACCTATCTGGGCTATGGCGCGATCCACAGCTTTGAACACCTGTTCGCCACCTATGTGCGCAGCGGCCCCCTGTCCGGGCAGGTCATCTACGCCGGCCCCATGGGCTGCCGGACCGGATTCTACTTTCTGGTGCGGGACATGGCTCCAGAGACGGCCATCCGCCTGGTGCGGGAGACCATGGCCTTTATCGCGGACTACCAGGGCCCCATCCCCGGGGCCACCGAGGCGGAGTGCGGCAACTACCGGGAGCAGGACCTGGAGGGAGCCCGGGCCGCCGCCCGGAAGATGCTCCCCATCCTGAAGGACTGGACGGTGGAAAAGCTGGCCTATTAAAAGAAATATGACATACAGATGTCCACTGCTGTCCTGTAAACTGTCCATCCAAGAGGAGGGACTTAAAATGGAGACCTGGAGTCAATTGGACCCGTCGGCCGCGCCCGACCTAGAGACCTGTGAGGCCTATGTGGACAATCCCTTTTGGGGAGAGCTGCGGACCTATCTGGAGCGCGCCTATGATACCGCACCTGTATGGGAGTACAGCCGGTGTGTGCCCACGGGATGGAATATAAAATACCGCAAGGGCGGGCGGGGTTTGTGTACCCTGTATCCCATGCGGGGGTATTTTACTGCCCTGGTGGTGATCGGACGGCGGGAGCGGCCTGGGGCGGACCTGCTGCTGCCCATGCTGAGCGAGGGCACCCGGCGGCTTTGGCAGGACACCAGGGAGGGAATGGGCCAAAAGTGGCTGATGATCGACGTGGCAGACCGGGAGAGTCTGGAGGATGTAAAGCGCCTGATCGCCCTCCGGCGGGCCCCGGTGAGATATTGGAACAAAATATGACATACAGATGTCCACTTTTGCCCTGTAAGATGGTGTCATCAACCACAGGAGGGACAGACGGTATGGATATGAGCTATCAGATCGTGGAGCTGGAGGAAAAGACGGTGGTGGGCCTAACCGCCCGGATGCGCAACGACGCCCCGGAGTGCGGCGCGGCCATCGGGGCGCTGTGGCGGCGGCTGTTTGAGGAGGGCATTTTCTTTGCCGTCCCGCACCCCGCCGACGACCACTCCATCGGGCTCTACGACGCCTACGAGACCGATATGACCGGCCCCTACGACGTGACCATCGGACGGGCGGTGACCGACGCAGCGGAACGCCCGGCGGGCACGGCGGTCAAGACCATCCCCGCAGGACGGTACGCTGAGTTTGTGGTCCGGGGGGACGTCCAGAGGGCCGTGGGGGAGTTCTGGACGGAGGTCTGGAAGCTGCCGCTGGTCCGGGCCTACACGGCGGATTTTGAGGAGTATTGGCCGGAGGCGGAGGGCGAGGAACAGGAGATCCACGTCTTTCTGTCACTGAAGCAGGAGGGAGAATATGGCGGACAAGCGGGATTATAAAAAGGAGTACCGGGATCTCTACCAGCCGGGAAAGCGGCCCAGCCTGGTGGACGTGCCGCCCATCCCCATGTTTCTTGTGGATGGGGCGGGGGACCCCAGCGGGGCGGCGTACCAGACGGCTATGAGCGCCCTCTACACCGTCACCTTCACCCTGAAAATGAGCAGGCTGGGCCCCTGGCAGCCGGAGGGATATTTCGACTACGTGCTGCCCCCGCTGGAGGGCTTTTGGTGGACGGAGGAGGGGGGGCACGATCTCCTCTCCGTGCCCAGATCCACCTGGCGGTGGACCTCGGCCCTGCGGGCCCCGGAATACGCCACGCCCCAGGTGCTTCACTGGGCGCTGGAGGAGTGCGCACGAAAAAAGCCCGGTGTGGACCTGTCCGGAGTACGGCTGGAGACGGTGACGGAGGGGCTGTGCGTCCAGTGCCTGCACGTGGGGCCCTATGACGCAGAGACCGCCGCCATGGAGCGGATGATGGCCTTTGCCGGGGAGCAGGGCCTGCGGCCCTCGGACGACCCGGCCCGCAGGCACCACGAGATCTATCTGGGGGACCCCAGAAGGGTCCCGCCGGAGAAGTGGCGGACCATACTGCGCCTGCCGGTAGAGAGGGGGTAACGCCATGCTGGAGCTGCCGGAGGCCCTGGTCCTTGCGGGGCAGATCAACGAAAGGGTCCGGGGCAGGCGGGTGGTCCGGGCGGAGGCGGGCGGCACACCCCACCGCTTCGCCTTCTTCCAGGGGGAGCCGGCCTGGTATCCCCGGCTTCTGGAGGGCCGCAGGCTGGAGGAGGCCCAGGCCTATGGCGGGCGGGTGGAGCTGAGGCTGGAGGACAGCCGTCTGGACCTCAGCGACGGGGTGAACCTGCGATGGCTGGCGCCGGGGGCCAGGCGCCCGGACCGGCGCCAGCTCCTGTTGGAGCTGGACGACGGCGCCGCCCTGGTGGCCAGCGTCCAGATGTATGGGGCCCTGCTGGCCTTCCCGGCAGGGGCCGTCGACGATAACTTCTATTACCGGGTGGCTCGGGAGAAGCCCTCTCCGCTGTCGGGAGACTTTGACGAGAGCTACTTCGGCGGGCTGTGGGCACAGGCCAGGCCCAGTCTGTCCGTCAAGGCGTTTTTGGCCGCCGAGCAGCGTATCCCCGGCCTGGGGAACGGCTGCCTCCAGGATATTTTGTTCCGGGCGGGCGTCCACCCCAAGCGCAGACTGGAGACCCTGAGGGAGACCGAGCGGACCAGGCTGTTCCACTCAGTGAAGGACACCCTCCGGGAGATGGCGGACCAGGGGGGAAGGGACACCGAAAAGGACCTGATGGGCCAGAGCGGTGGCTATCAGACCTACCTGTCCGCCAAGACCTGGAGGGGGGCTTGCCCCTTCTGTGGAGGAGCGATTATCCGCCAGGCCTATCTGGGGGGCAACGTCTACTTCTGTATCCGCTGCCAGCCGCTCGAGGGGTAAGGATGGTCAAAGAGGCCCACCGCAATGCGGCGGGCCTCAGCGTGTCGAAAAAGCCTCGGCTAAAAGCAAAGACAGCTTTTGCAGCACGTTCATCTCATCCTTTCCAGGTCATAATGTCATTATACCGCCCGTTCCTGAAACCAGTCTGAAAGACTGAGCGGGCAAATCAGAATAGTCTGTGCTTCTGTGGCCAGACGAATCCTATCTCCCGGCAAATAATCTAAAAGGAAACGGAAGGTGTTCCGCTTCAGACGGTTTCCGCTACATGATAGAAGACGAAAGGAGAATGACAGATGCTGTTGGTATGGTATCCCAAATGCTCCACCTGCCAGAAGGCGAAGGCCTGGCTGGACGGGCGGGGCGTCGGCTGTGGCACCCGTGACATCAAGCTGGAGCATCCCGGCGAGGACGAGCTGCGGAAGTGGCACGCGAAAAGCGGCCTGCCCCTCAAGCGGTTTTTCAACACCAGCGGACTGAAATACAAGGAGCTCTCCCTGAAGGACCGGCTCCCCGACCTGACGGAGGATGAGCAGTATGCCCTGCTGGCCGCCGACGGGATGCTGGTCAAGCGGCCCATCCTGGTGGGGGAGGACTTTGTGCTGGTGGGCTTCCGGGAGAAAGAGTGGGCACAGCAACTGGGCTTCAGCGACTAGGATGCACGCCAGGAGTGCGCCAACGGCCTGGAGGCGGAGGTGGCCGCCGGGTCCGATGAGGCGTACTTCCCGTTGGGCCGCTGCTGCGCCGGGCCGGTCCTGGACCGGGTGCGGGCCAATCTGCGCATGTGGGCTATGAGCCCGCCGTCACCGTGACCATGACCCCGCCAAAAGACGACGGGGGCTGTTAGGATTTCAGCCAGGACGACTTCGACCGCCCGGACGCCAAGATGATGCCCTGCGTCTCCAACGGACCGGAGTTGAGCAAAAAGCCCCGCAGGCCGTATGGCCTGCGGGGCTGCTGCGTTCAGGACAGATGCTCCTCCAGCCAGGCCAGCACGTCGGCGTACACCTCGTCCCGGTTGATCTCATTGAGCATCTCATGCCGTCCGCCGGGGTAGAGCTTCATGCGCAGATCCCTGGTCCCGGCCTTTTGGAAAAAGCCGTACACCTTTTGGACACCCCTGCCGTTGGAGCCCACCGGGTCCCGGTCTCCTGAGAAGAGATAGACCGGGGTGGAGGGGTCCATCTTCCGCAGGTTTTCCGGGCGGGCGATGTATTGCAGGGCCTCCATCATGTCGTGGAACATGCCCACCGTGGGGACGAAGCGGCACATGGGGTCGGCGGCATAGGCGTCCACCACCGCAGTGTCCCGGCTGATCCAGTCCACCGTAGTGCGGTTGGGCCGGAAGTGGAGGTTGTAGCCCCCCAGGGAGAGGGCGGTGAGGAGCCTGCTGACGTACCGGGGGCCCTTATGCCGGGCGTAGAAGGCGGACAGCAGCCGGCCCACCTCCACCAGGAGCGCCGGTTCCTGTCCGGTGCCGGAAAGGAGGCAGCCGTCCACGGTGCCGGGAAAGTCGATGAGGTAGAGTCGGACGGCAAAGGAGCCCATGGAGTGGCCCAACAGGAAATAGGGCAGGCCGGGAAAACGCTCTCCGGCCGCCGTACGGAGGGAGCGGATGTCGTTGCGGATGTGCCGCCAGCCGTCCTGGTCGGCGAAATAGCCGTATTCCTCCCGGCCCGAGGCGGTCTTGCCGTGTCCCAGGTGGTCGTGCCCCACCACGGCGAAGCCGTGGTCGGTCAGAAACCGGGCAAAGGGGGAATAGCGCCCAATGTATTCCGAGATGCCGTGGACCAGCTGGACCACTCCGCGGGGCGAGCCGCTTTCGGGAAACCACTCCATGGCGTGGACCTGGTGGACCCCGTCGCTGGAGGGAAAGGTAAATTCTCGGCAAGAGGCCATAGCATTGCAGCTCCTTTTGTGATAAAATAGCCATATTGCAGTTGGTTTGCCCGGCTTCCGGCGGCGGCGCGAGGATCACGCAAGACGCTGCATGCACGGCAAACGAAGGTATGCTCCCAGTTTATCTTTCCCGCTCAAAGCCGTCAATAGACATTTGCGGCACGTTGGGAAAAAACGGTGGACTCCACAGAAAGGAACGGAACGTATGACAGTTGTGGAACGTTTTTTGAAGTATGTGAGCTTTGACACCCAGTCGGACGAGGACTCCGTGACCGTGCCCAGCAGCGCCAAGCAGAAGGTGCTGGGGGCGGAATTGGCCGCCGAGCTGTCCCAGATGGGCCTCCACGGGGTCAGGATGGACGAGTACGGCTATGTTTACGGATGGCTTCCCGCCACCGCCGGGTGCGAGGGAGTGCCCTGCCTGGGCCTGATCGCCCACATGGACACCTCGCCCGACGCGCCGGGCGCCCACGTGCAGGCCCGCATCGTCCGCTATGAGGGGGGCGTGCTGGTTCAGAACGCCGAACAGGGCATCTCCATGAGCCCCGAGGAGTACGAGAGCCTGCGCAGCTATGCGGGGCAGGATCTGATCGTCACCGACGGCACCACCCTGCTGGGGGCGGACGACAAGGCCGGGGTGGCCGAGATTTTTACCGCCCTGGAGTACCTGACCGCCCACCCGGAGCTGCCTCATGGCCGCATCGCCGTATGCATCACCCCTGATGAGGAGGTGGGCCGGGGGGCCGACCACTTCGACGTGGAGGGCTTTGGGGCCGCCGCGGCCTACACCGTGGACGGCGGTGAGCTGGGCGAGCTGGAGTACGAGAACTTCAACGCCGCCTCCGCCACGGTTACGGTCCACGGTCTCAACATCCACCCCGGCTCGGCCAAGAACAAGATGAAGAACGCCGCCCTGATGGCCGTGGAGCTGGTGAACATGCTGCCGCCGGCGGAGACGCCCGCCCACACCGAGGGGTACGAGGGCTTCTATCACCTCAACCACATGGAGGGCAACGAGACCCAGGCCCGGCTCTCCTTCATCATCCGGGACCACGACCGGGCTGGCTTTGAGCGGCGGAAGGAGCGCATGGGGCTTATCTGCTCCTACCTCAACGGCAAGTATGGCCCCAACACCTTCCAGTTGGAGGTGAAGGACTCTTATTATAATATGCGGCAGGCCGTGGAGCCCCATATGTACCTGATCCACCGGGCCCGGGCCGCCTTTGAGAAGGCGGGAGTGGCGGCCCGGGAGGTGCCCATCCGGGGCGGCACCGACGGAGCCCGTCTGAGCTACATGGGCCTGCCCTGTCCCAACCTGTCCACCGGCGGGGTCAACTTCCACGGGGTCCACGAGTACATCCCAGTTCGGTCCCTGGAAAAGATGGTGGAGGTGCTGGTCAACCTGGTGACCCAGTCGTAGCGAAGGAACACGCAGGCGCAGGGGGCGCTCCGAAAGGAGCGCCCCCTGCCGTTTTCCGCCGGAAGGAGCGCCTAAATTCCAAAGCGGTATGAGGCCATGCAAAAATCGTATCTCAAAGCGCCGTATTTTATGCTATGCTATAAGAGCAGAGAAAACAGCAGGAGGAGATGGCCATGAGCTTTACGCTGCCCGCCTATCGTGCCCCGGATTTTACCGCGCTGGGGCTGGAGGACGCCCCTGAGGTCCAACTGGTCCCCGTGGAGCGGGACGGCGTGGCCCCGGCGGGGTACCACGCCACCACCCTGTTTCCCGAGTATTTCCGCCTGAACGGCCGCTGGGTGCTGGCCGAGGAGAGCCGCATGGACTGCGTGGCTGTGTGCCGGGCGGGTGCGGTGTCCATCGTGGAGTTTCGCGGCCTGAAGCGGGGCGACATGGTGGCGGTGGGCCGTACCGAGGACGGCGGGGAGGGCATCTACGTCCACACCGCTGGCTTTGAAGAGAAGGGCGGCGGGGGCGGCGAGTCCTTCTCCTTCCGGCAGGGCCGGTCCCGGGAGACCGCCTATTCCATGGACTACGACTCCATCTACGAGCTTCTGCGGCACGAGCGGGACCATGGGAATATCGTCTGGGTGCTGGGCCCGGCCTGCTCCTTTGACGCCGACGCCCGCTCCGCCTTTGCTGCCCTGGTGCGGGAGGGCTTTGTGGACGGGCTTCTGGCGGGCAACGCCCTGGCCACCCACGATCTGGAGGCGGGCTATCTGGGTACTGCCCTGGGGCAGGACATCTACACCCAGCGCAGCGTGCCCAACGGTCACTACCACCACATCGACACCATCAACGCCGTCCGGTCCCTGGGCTCCATCCCTGCCTTCGTGGAGTCCGGCGCGGTGAAGGATGGTATCCTCTGTGAGTGCGTCCGGCGCCGGGTCCCCTTTGTGCTGGTGGGCTCGGTACGGGACGACGGGCCTCTGCCCGAGGTCTACGGCAACGTCTACGAGGGACAGGACGCCATGCGCGCCCTGGTGCGGAAGGCCACCACCATCATCTGCATGGCTTCCACCCTCCACACCGTGGCCACCGGCAACATGACCCCCTGCTACCGGGTGGTGGACGGAGTGGTGCGCCCCCTGTACTTCTATTCGGTGGATATCTCCGAGTTCGCCGTCAATAAGCTCAGGGACCGGGGCAGTCTCAGCGTGCGGACCATCGTCACCAACGTGCAGGACTTTATCGTCAACGTCCGCAAAGGGGTCTGCGGACCGGCGTGACACACAGGCAGGGCGCGGAGCGGCTTCACCGCTCCGCGCCCTGCTCGTTTGCTATTTTTTGCAAAATCTCCGTTTCAGCCGATTCCAGAAGGTGTCCGGCTCGTAGCCCTTGGAGGCCCGGAAGGCCCGCTCGGCCTCCTCGGCCCGCTTGAGGGCTGCCTTCTCGTCCCGGCCAAGTCCACCGCCGGCAGACTCTGATAGACCGGCGGTGTTTCGGCTTCCAGGGCCGAAGGTACGGGAACTGCTCCACCAATTGCTTGCCATAACGCACCGTCCTATCTCCAGAATTTTTTCTTGAGCCGGTACCAGAGGGTGTCCGGCTCGTAGCGGCCTTCTCGTCCCGGCCCAGGGGCACAGCTTCCGCCTCTTTTGCCGCCAACGTAACATTGAGGTCCAAGCGACTGCCAGACATGAGAATCCCTCCTTCTGCCATACAAACGATCCAGCGGCGGAAAAGCTTACAGGACCATCTGAAAAAAGCGCAGGATCAGCCGGGCCCCATAGACCAGGATGACCAGGCCGCAGACCACGTTGATGCCCCGGAGGACCTTGTCGCTGAACTGGGCGGAGAAGCAGGAGATAAGGATGGTCACGCCGAAGAACCACAGGAAGGAGGCGGAGGAGGAGCCCAGAATGAGCTGGGCGCTCACCCCGCCGGAATTGCCCGCCCGGAAGCCGCCGAAGAGCATGGTGCCGTCGATGAGGGCCTGGGGATTGCACCAGGTGACCACACAGGCTCTGGCCGCCACCTTGGGCAGGGTCAGGGCGGCCTCTCCTCCGGCGTGGAGGACGGGCTTTTCCCGCAGCAGCCCCACGCCAATCCACATCACCACGGCTCCGCCGGCCAGCAGCACGATGCGCTGGAGCCAGGCGAAGTGCTCCATCAGGGCCCCCACGCCGAAGAAACAGGCCAGAGCCAGCGTGACGTCAAAAAAGACGACGATCAGGGCGGTCAGCAGGGCCCGCCGCCGGGGCTGGGTCAGGGCGGCGTTGATGACAAACAGATTCTGCATTCCAATGGGGGCCACGTAGGCCAGACCAATGGTCAGGCCCTGCAAAAAGGGGGGCATGGCGATTCCTCCTGAAAAAGACTTTCCTTTTGAATTGCTACCTGGTATGATAATAGCACTACTGGGGGAAAAAACAAGAACGCAGAATTTCCGTACCAGGTAAGGAGGAACTGACCATGGAACGGCCCGGACATGAGAATTGTCCCTGCATGGAGACCTGTCCCCTGAACCGGGCCCTAGGCCTCATCGGCGGAAAGTGGAAAATGCAGATCCTGTGCGCACTGTCCAACAACGGCCCAACCCGCTACAATCGGCTGAAAAAGACGTTGGACGGGGTGTCCAACACGGTGCTGGCCAACGCACTGCGGGAGCTGGATGAGGACGGCCTGGTGCTCCGGCGGGAGTATCTGGAGGTGCCGGTGCGGGTGGAGTACGAGATCACCGCGCCCGGCCGCGCCCTTGTCCCCATCCTGGACCGGCTGGGGGACTGGAGCATGGGCCTGTGATTTACAGGGCCTTCAGATCGGCGGCGGTCGCTTTGCGTATCGTGGCTTACACGTCCTTCCCCGTTCCGTATAGAGGAACCACCCAAAGATAGCAAGGAGTATCGATATGGCAAAAACACTGGTATTGGCGGAAAAACCCTCGGTGGGCAAGGAGATCGCCCGGGTACTGGGCTGCCGGCGCGCCCTGGACGGCGGCCTGGAGGGGGAGCGATATGTGGTCACCTGGGCCCTGGGCCACCTGGTGGAGCTGGCGCCTCCGGAGGACTACGACAAGACCTGGACCAAGTGGGACCTGCTGACCCTGCCCATGCTGCCGGAGCAGATGAAAACTGTGGTCATCAGGGAGTCCAGCCGCCAGTTTCGGGCGGTCCAGGCCCTGATGCGCCGCGGAGACGTGTCCGAGCTGGTCATCGCCACCGACTCCGGCCGGGAGGGGGAGCTGGTGGCCCGGTGGATCATGGAGAAGGCGGGCTGGAAAAAGCCCGCTAAACGGCTGTGGATCTCCTCCCAGACCGACAAGGCCATCCGCGAGGGCTTCCAGAACCTGCGCCCCGCTCAGGCATACGACGACCTGTACCACTCTGCCCGGGCCCGCAGCGAGGCCGACTGGCTGGTGGGCCTCAACGTCACCCGGGCCCTCACCTGCAAGTACGGGGCTCAGCTCTCCGCCGGACGGGTCCAGACCCCGACCCTGGCCCTCATTGTGGACCGGGAGGAGGAAATCCGCCGGTTCGTGCCTAAGGAGTTTTACACCCTCCAGGTCAAGTGCCAGGGATTTTCCGCAATCTGGCGGGACAAAAACGGCCAGGCCCGTACCTTCGACCGGGCCCAGGCGGAGCGGCTGGCCGCCGCCCTTGGAGGCAAGACCGGGGTGCTCACCGAGGTCAGACGCACCTACCGACAGACCCCGCCGCCCGCAGCCTACGACCTCACCGAGCTCCAGCGGGATGCCAACAAGAAATACGCTTACTCCGCCAAGGAGACCCTCTCCCTGATGCAGTCCCTCTACGAGCGGCACAAGCTGCTGACCTATCCCCGCACCGATTCCCGGTATATTTCCGACGACGTGACAGCCACCCTGCCCGAGCGGCTCAAGAGCGTCATGGTGGACGAGTACCGGGACCTGGCCCGGGCCATCCTCATGAAGCGGCCCCTCCAGACCCGGTTTTTGGTCAACGACGCCAAGGTCACCGACCACCACGCCATCATTCCCACCGAGGAGCAGCCCGACCTGTACCGGCTTACCGGGCCGGAGCGGAACATCTATGATCTGGTGGTGCGGCGGTTTCTGGCGGTGCTGCTGCCCCCCTGCGAGTACGAGGAGACCAAGCTCACCCTTACCGTGGACGGCCAGACCTTCACCGCCCGGGGCAAGATCAGGAAGGAGCCGGGCTGGCGGCAGGCATACAGCCGCTTTACGCTGGAGGAGGACGAGGAGACCGACGAGGACGAGCGGGAGCAGAGCCTGCCCGCCATCCGGCAGGGAGACCGGGTGCAGATTCTCAGCGCCCTGGTCAATACCGGCAGGACCTCGCCCCCCAAACGGTATACCGAGGCCACTCTTCTCACCGCCATGGAGCATCCCCAGGTCCAGGTACAGGACCGGGAGCAGTCTAAAATCTTGGAGGAGACCGGCGGTCTGGGTACCCCCGCCACCCGGGCGGATATCATCGAGAAGCTCTTCTCCGCCTTCTACGTGGAGCGGCGGGGCAAGGAGCTGATCCCCACCTCCAAAGGGCGGCAGGTGGTGGAGTTGGCCCCGTCCGACCTGCGCTCGGCGGCGCTGACCGCCCAATGGGAGGCGCGGCTGGGGGATATCGCCCGGGGCCGGGAGCAGGAGCAGCGGTTCGTGGGGGAGATGCGGCGGTACGCCGCCCGGCTGGTGAGCGAGGTGAAGGCCAGCGACGCCGTCTACCGGCACGACAACGTGACCCGGGAGAAGTGCCCGGACTGCGGCAAGTTTTTGCTGGCCGTCCAGGGCAAGCGGGGCAAGCTGCTGGTCTGCCCCGACCGGGAGTGCGGCCACCGCCGGAGCGTCACTCAGACCACCAACGCCCGCTGCCCCAACTGCCACAAGAAGATGGAGCTGCGGGGCGAGGGAGAGAGCCAGTTCTTTGCCTGCGTGTGCGGCTACCGGGAGAAGCTCTCCGACTTCAAGAAGCGGCGGGAGACCGGCGCGGCGGGCAAACGGGACGTGCAGCGGTATCTGGCCGGCCAGCAGGAGGAAAAGGGCACCTCCGCCATGGCCGAGCAGCTCAAAAAGTGGCTGGAACAAAACCAGAAATAAAAGAAGGAGGCCGGTTTTCCGGTCTCCTTCCTGCTTATCTTTCCGCTCGATCCGCGGCCAGCGCCGCCGCCAGCGCCTGCTTGGCGGAGGCAAGGTCCGGGGGCAGCGGAGCCTCTCCCAGAAGGTAGCATATGGCGTCGGCATACTGCTCCAGGGGAAACCGTCCGTCCGGGATGTCCAGGACGGCCCGCGCCTGCTGCGCGGGGAAGGAGCGGTAATGCAGGTCAGACAGGTAGGCGCAGCCCAGCAGCTCCACCAGATAGTCCAGCAGCTCCATGGACTTTGATCCCTCCATCCAGCGTCAACATGTCTCCATTGAGCAAAGGCAGTATACCATGGGCGAGGAGGAAAAACAATACAAATTGATTTAATTTAAGTTGACGGTATCTGTAATACGGCGGGTATCCCCGATAGAATAATACTTGGGTGATGGGAATGAAAGTGGACTACGCCGCAATCGGACACCGGGTCAAGGACAGACGGCGCGCCCTGCACAGGACGCAGGAATGGCTGGCGGAACAGATTCATGTGTCTGTGGGCTACATCAGTCAGATCGAACGGGGCGTGACCCGGGTGAATCTGGATACTCTGGCCGAAATCGCGGACTGCCTGGACTGTGGCCTGGAGGAACTGGTGACGGGGGTGTCGTCCGGAAGCGAGAACTACCTCAAAGGCGAGCTGTCCAGGACGCTGGAGCGGATGAATGCCAAGCAGCGGAGCATGCTGCTGGAAATGGCGGAGCTGATCCTGAATTTTTAAGCGGCAGAAATCCAAAGGGGACCGGGTGCACACTGCGCCCGGTCCCCTTTCCCTGCGGCTGCGTCAGCCACGCTTTTCCAGCAGTTTCTGCTTGATGTCCCAGAGCTTCTGGCTCAGGTCCACGTAATAGTTGTGGGGGTTCTCGAACCGCTTTACCTCGTCCCACAGCAGGTCCACCTGTCCGGCGCACCAGGAGCGCATCTCCTCGATGGTGGGCTGCTGGTAAACCAGCTTGCCCTGCCGGAAGATGGGCACCAGCAGCTCACGGGCGGTGAAATCGCTGAAGGTCTTGCGTTTCCAGGTGGCCTCCGGGTCAAAGAGCTCCAGGGGCTTGGTAAAGTCGAGGACCTCGTCGTGAACGCAGATCAGGTCGGCAAAGGCCTTGCCCGTCTCGTTTTCAAAAAGGCGGTAGACCTTCTTGAAGTGGGGATTGGTGATCTTGGCGGGATTTTCGCTGATCTTGATCTTGGGGATGACGGCTCCATCCGTATCCTCGATGGCGGAGAGCTTATACACCCCGCCGAACACCGGCTCGGACTTGGAGGTGATGAGCCGCTCACCCACGCCGAAGGAGTCGATCTGGGCCCCCTGGAGCAGCAAGTCCCGAATGATATACTCGTCCAGCGAGTTGGAGGCCACGATTTTGCACTGGGGGAGCCCGGCGGCGTCCAGCATCTTGCGTGCCTTCCGGGACAGATAGGTCAGGTCGCCGGAATCCAGCCGGATGGCGCAGTTGGTGATGCCCTGGGGCAGCAGCACTTCCTGAAACGCCCGAATGGCGTTGGGCACCCCGGACTTGAGCACGTTGTAGGTGTCCACCAGCAGGGTGGCGGAGTGGGGGTAGAGCTGGCAGTAGGTCTTGAAGGCGGTGTACTCGTCGGGGAACATCTGCACCCAGGAGTGGGCCATGGTGCCGCCGGCGGGGGAGCCGTACACCCGGTCGGCCAGGGTACAGGCGGTGCCGGCGCAGCCGGCGATGTAGGAGGCGCGGGCCCCCAGCACGG
>ERZ857998.2926-NODE-2926-length-14856-cov-5.429093_pt1 | contig 14856 bp, 21 predicted proteins | sample MGYA00519954_ERZ857998 | MGnify/ENA primary metagenome ERZ857998 (study PRJEB31778, sample SAMEA3449424) | human gut metagenome | biome: human gut; feature: human-associated habitat; material: faeces | place: United Kingdom | collected 2010/2012 ...
ATTACTCTACCTCCTCTTGTCCTTCGGTTGTCATGTCCTGCATCTTCGGCAGCGCAGCCTTTGCGGTCGCCTCGTCCTCGTTCATCCACCGTGCGCGGAATTCCCAATCGTTCATGATGCCAGCATCAAGCAACTGCATATCGCGGTTGAAGTCCTGCCCCTTGTCCTCGATGATACTATCATCAAAGTCGATGGAGATTTCGACTTCCTCATCAAGTCCGGCGTCCATGTAGCGATTGCCCAAGCGAAGTAGGATGCGACACAGCTCCGTGATCGCTTGCTCGAGCAGAATTTCATGCTTCTTGATTGTGCGGAACATGGTGCTGTTTTCGCTAATGACCTGTGTAGCCGTGGCAATGCTTGTCTGATCGAATTTGTAATGATTCTCGCCAAAGCCGCATTTGCTCGACAATACGTTGAGCATATCTTGCATACCGGTGTTAAACTCTGCTGTGCGCAGCGTCATATCGACCTGCTGCAAAATGTTTCCATCAGATGCGCGATCTTCCGGTAGAACGTAGTAAACCGTTTCGCGCTTATCAAAGACTGGCCTACCATTGATGTCCTTGGTTGCTTCCGGCTGTACCACGATGCGCTTTTTTCCCAGCACAAACTCATTCACATAACTATCGTATGTAATATCAACGCTTTTGAGCTGGTCGATGGCGGAAGCGAACACTGCAACGCCCATAGGGTTATCTTCATCAGAGTTCGCAATGTTCAGGCGGTCAATGACAAACTGCGGCTTGGCGCTTCCTGTGCGGACAACAGGGGGGATTGCTTCAAAGCCCCGCACACTTGTTAGCGGCACTTCCTCCGCGTCGTACAGGTAGTTTTCAATGTCGTATTCGCCGCCGTTCAGCCGATGCACCTGAATGTAGGTGTATTCCGCATCATCAACTCGTTTTGTCCATGCGAAAGCGCACTCACGAATAATGCCATTGTCCCACGTCAGCGGGTAGATGTTTGCAGCGGTTACATAGTTGATATGAATTCTTCCGGGGTTAGCGATCTCTGCTGTATCAGGGTCAACGCTCATATCCTCCATGATTGGAACATAAGCAACGGTACCAACCGCGGATTTCCGCTCCTGCAATTCATTGGATTTTACTTCCCAGTTATTATCAGCAAGAACCGCATCTACAAATTCCTGCTCCTTCTTGCCCTCAAGCGTGATATTCACGCGCTCATTCATCAGCAGGTTTGCCCAGTCCTCGCATACTTTCTTGCCCATGTTGACGGAATACCTATGGCATTCCAGTTCTTCGATGCCATTCCACACCGTATAACTGTGGAAGTCTTTTACATCGCCGTCATACCATGATTTCCATACATCAATCAGCGAGTAAAACTTACTATCGACCGTATCAAAGCCTAATTCCTTTAATGCTCTGCGAATATTCACTCTTTCACCGTCCCATCATATGACCGGCACGTTCCAGGTCTTTGTAATAAGGCTCTATGCTGTATTCAAATGCGTCCAAACTATCAATATCGGACGTTCCATCGTCAAGGCGCTCGTCCTCAAACTTATCAGGATCATAAATCGCAGTTTGCAGCGCATCGATCAGATGGGGGCAGTTGCGCGAAACCTTAAAACGCCCCTGCTTCATCAGCAGCACCACGAGCCTGATCCTATCTGTGATTTGCAGTTTCATTGCGTTCTTTACCTGCGTCCCGAGGTGCATTTTCTGCGCGGTATGATCTAACCCGCGAATCAGCACCGTTTCCGCGCTGTCTGCCCGCGTCTGGCTAGGGAATGTTACCGGTGCAGGCTTGTCGTACTTGCTCCTGTCCGCCTCCCAGTACACGTCCGCGCCAAAACCCAGCGCCTTACATGCCACGGAGATAGCATCCGTCAGTGCCATCTTGAAGCACTCGTCAGAGGTATAAGGGCCGTTCTTTTCCTTCGCCACAAACGCGCTGCCGCCTGTGCCAGGTATAGCTTCCGACCATGCGCCGTCCACCTTCACAAACAGGTCAATGTCCAGAAACGCGGCCACCTCACCGTTTGCGCCCTGTTCCAGCCGCTTGTCTGTGATGACGTACTTCCAGCCAATTCCGCAGGGACCGAACTGCTCCGTCAGGGTCTTCAGCCGCCACATGGGGTTGATGTCCGTCTTGCCCTTCAACCGGCCAGCGCCGATCTGCCTTTTGGCACTGTCCGGCACGCTTCGTACCGCGTTATAGATAGCCAGGTTCTCCATCACTTCACCCCCATGTTCATCCGCTCGGCGATCTCCGCGCCGTCCACCGCAACACCGGCTTTCAGCAGCGGTGCAATGTCGCTCTTGGATACCGTAGGCGCGGCATACGTCACCTTGCCGTCATAGCCGTTGTCCATGCACCACCGCACCAGCTCCTCCATGTTGGTGATCTCTACCGCCGTGCTCTTGCGGTAGGTAACGGAACACTTCGCCGTCTGGAAAGGGTGCCCGTCCAGCGCCCGGTCAACGTAGTCCAGCAGCCGGTCACGCTTGCGCTCCATCGTGCGGCGGCGCTCCGCCAGCTCCTTTTCCTCGTCCCGGATGGCCTTTGCCTCCGCGTCCAGGCTCTTGGACCAGCACACCATGTTCTCAATCTTGTGTTCCCTGTCCATCTGCAGCTGCTCAAAAGCATCGTAGTCCAGCAGCTCCCCAGTCTCCGGGTCGATCAGCGCCTCCAGCGCCTGGTCAATGTGATACAAACTCAAGCTCATTTCTTTTCCTCCCATGCGTCCACCGTTCGGATGCATACATCGCACCCAACGGTCTCGCCGTAAATATTCTTGTACAGAGTATCTGTTTCTTCGCCGCACACCGGGCATCGCGGCGCCTTGTAGGGCTTCGGCTCCGCCCGCGGCTCCTTGTAGTCAAACACGCTCATGCCAGCCTCCCAGCCGCTTTCAGCACTTCCCGCATAGGCTTACGCGCTTTGAGTATGGACATGGCCCGCGCCGTCTCCCGCCTGTATTGCCGCCACAGGTCGCTCAGCTCGTCGCTCTGGTAGTACCCGTCCCCGTCGTTGCAGATCATCACGCCCTGCGTCTTTGCCTCGGCAACCGCCTTTCGCATCTTCCGGTCGGTGGTGTGCAGCGCCGCCGCCAGGTCTTCCCGGCTGATGGCGTTCCTGCGTCCCTTGGGGATCAGACCGGCGACCCGCTCCGTCTCCGCCGTCCGCATGGGCAATTCGGCTTTCTCGTCCTCGCCGAACAGATACGCCCTGCTGGCCCACAGCGCCGCCTCCAGCGCCTCGGTGACTTCCTCCGTGGGCAGGCACACGCCGTTTTCAAACCGGCTCACCATGCTCACGTCCATCCGGGGGTCTGCCAGCTTCAGAATGCCGCTGACCGCCTCCTGCGTCAGCCCCAGCTCCAGCCGCCGTTCCTTCAGTCGGTTCATCTTCCATCCCTCTTTCTTATCGCCTTTTTGGCGTTCTCGCGCCTTGCGCTGTTCATGCTGTAAAAATCAGCCTCGCTGTACGATGCGTAGCGTTTCGCCTTGTCGGCATCAACATCCCGCCGGAACGCTTTGTAGTCCTCGCACTCCCCGTGGCACCTTGCGTGTCTGCGCTGGCAGCCCTTGCATGGCGGGGCCGTCCGGTTCACAAGCCCAATCATTCCCACTTCACCAGCGCTTTCACCACACCGGCCTGCGCCGCGTCCTCATGGCTCATCAGCACGTCCACCGTGTAGCCGTACACGCCGGTGTCGGCTGCTATGTAAGTCTTACCGCCCAGCGTCACGGTGCTGCCAAGCGGGATAACGTCCGGGTCTACCGCCACCGCCTCGCCGATGCGCACCCAAAGGCCGGAGGCCGTCAGCACCTTGCCGTCCCGCTGGTTCATGTGGGCGTAGGGCGTGCAGCACGCGCAGTACCCGGTGATGTCGCACACCAGCAGGTTCTCCGTCTCCGGCTCCGCGATCTCCGCCGTGGGCGGTGACTGCACCACGTCCTCCTGCACCGGCGGCAGCGTCAGGCACCACGCCACCAGCACCAGCAGCATCACCCACAGGACGATTGCCACTACCCACATACGCCTGCACCATCTTCTGGTGCGGCACATCCGGGAGTATTCCCGCGCCCGCCTGTTCCGCTCTCTCATCGCCCCAGCGCCTCCACGCCCTTAACGATAGCCCAGCTCAGCCACGCCGCGCCGATAAACGCCAGCGCCCATGCAAACCATGTCATTTCGTTTCCTCCTGTCGAATGTACTCGACCTCGATAATTTCCATTCCGTTCTGCCGTGCCCATAACATCACGGCAATTTCAGCACATGTCATAATCTCTTGCCTTTCCTCTGCGGTCGTGGTATACTATCCGCAGAACATTTTGGTAGATGTTTCGGAGATGCCTCGTTCGGTGTGCCAGCACCGGGTGGGGCTTTTTCTTACCCATTCTCAGCGCGTCTGGCGATAATGCTGTCAATCGCCATTTCGATACGCTTCTTTGCGTCCGGTGGCTTTCGATGCCCATTCAGCAGCATACTCACATAAGGTCTGGAAACGCCAAGCTCTGCCGCTACCTCGTCGTATGTGATTTCGTGAACGTGCATCTTGCCGACCAGCTTGCCTGTCCAACTCTCCAGCAAATTTCGCCCTCCTTTGTTTTTTGGTGCGCCGCAGGCGAGAATAGTTGCGGTATTCCCGTCTGCGGCTAAATTTGTGGTTGCAAAAGTTAACAAAGTATGCTACTATGTGCTTGCAGGTGACGTCACGACGTCCCTGCCGGGGCTCCGGTGTCCGTTGCGGGAGCATCGGGGCCTCGTTAACTACCGTACCTTCAAGCAATAAAGTAGCGTTGACACGGATACAATGTATCGGGGTCTGGTTTTTTGTAACGTTTTTCAAGCCACAAGCCCATTATAAACCTAACAAAGTTAACAGTCAAGCCAAATTGTAAAGTTTGTTAAGTTTTGTCGTGTTGTACAAAATGGAGGGCTTATTTTTGTTCTATTCTAACTATGTGAAACTATGCAGCAAACTTAACAAGTCCCCGTCTGCCGTGGGCGAAGAATTGGGTTTTACCAGGGCATCTGTAACCGGATGGGGAAACGGTGCAACTCCACGGAAATCGTCTCTTATAAAAATTGCCGATTATTTTGGCGTTACCGTCACAGAACTGATGGCCGGAGTAGGCGAACAAGAAAAAGCCCCCGCCACAGAGGGCGAGGGCTCAAAAGAAGCTGCATCAAACTTTATTAAAGCTACGAATGATCGTGCGGCGTTGTTGGCTCTTATCAACGAAGCCACGAAGAAACTACAGGAGCTGGAATAATGCCTACACTATATCCTACCAATCCGCAAGACTGGCTGCGAACAGAAGCGGAACGGAAAGACAAGGAACAAGAGCGCAAAGAAAAAGCCGACAAGGAACGCCGCGAGAAAACACGGTTTATTATTACAACTGTTCTTTCGGCTGTTGCGGCAATCGCTGCTGTTGCAGGAGTGATAATTCAACTTGCTTGAGCGCGATCAGCGTATCAAGTTTGTCTGTAATTCCTTTAAGGCCAAACACAACGTCGTTGATCTGGCCTTTCATGATGATGCTGTTTTCTGCCAGCCTATCAATGTAAATCTCGTAGTCCTTGCTCATAGCACACCTCTTTCTTTTAACGTACTCATAATATCAGCGCAGTCCTCATCGGAAAGCTGGTCGATTTTTCTAAGGGCTATTCTCCGCAACGTTTCAATATCACATTGCGCTAATGCATCTGTTTTTATTATACCCCAGACGTTGGCATTTGTACAATAACTCATTTCTCTCCCCTTTCTTAATTTGACATATTATTTTCTCGGTGTACAACTAAGTTAGTACACTTATAGTTACGCACAAGCTGTTTGTTGCCCACAAATGGGCAACAAATTAAAAAATATTTCAGGGGGAAGTGTTTATATGTGGGCCTTTGTTAAATAGCCCCGCTGCTCCCGCAACGGACAGCGGGGCTATTCTCGCCGGTGGCCTTTCGGCTTTCCGGCTGCACGTTCACACTAACAAATCAGGGTTTGGAAGGTCAATACCAAATTAGGATAATTGCTGTTTCCGGCACAACAGAATTAGGATTTTCCTACCCAAAAAGGGAAAAGGGGAGAAAATGGGAAAAACATTACAGGATTTGTGCAAAGATGCAAAAGACCGGCAAAACTTAACTATACAAGATCTTTCCGACATGACGGACATTTCGGCATCGACAATAAGCAATTTTTTCTCCGTATCATAAAAGGAACCGAGCGTGTACAAAATGGGCTGTATTTGTGCCGCTCTTGGCGTTTCGATGGATGAATATTTCGGGATTGAAAAAGAAGTGACGACAGAAGATGAGTTAGCACAAGCCAACGAAAAGCTGGCGCACCAAAAGCAGCTGCATGATGCCGATGTGCAGATAGCCCATCTTGAGGGCGGCATGGAGCAGATGGCAAAAACCATTAACTACCACCGCAAGAAATCGCGGGACACAAAATTTGCTATTTATGGCCTTACGTTTTTGTGCGCCATATTCATGGCTGTTATCGTGGGATATATCTTTTTTGACTACCGTATCCCCCACCAGGGGCTTATTCAGGGCGGAGAGGCCAGCATATTCGCGTGGATCGTCTTTTTGCTGCTTGCGGTCGGTATTGGCTTTTTTGCCGCTATTTTGATGATGTATTTTCGCTATGCAAAAAAGTATACATTGTCGCCAGATAAGGGAGGAGATAAACAATGATTGCAGTATTGCGGGCAGCATTATACCCGCGTGTGTCCACGGAAGAACAGAAAAAGTTTGGCCTGTCTATTCACGATCAGCAGAACGACCTCGAAGAATACGCCAAAGCCCACAATATGAAGGTGGTAGGCGTTTTCCAGGATGCCGGGTTTTCCGCCAGAAAGAAGATTGAAAAGCGTCCCGCCATGCTTCAACTGCTGGAAGCCGTAAAGCATGATGAGGTAGACATTATTCTTGTCACAAAGCTGGACCGGTGGTTTCGTAACATCGGTGAATATTACAAGGTGCAGGAAATCCTTGAAGCTCACAACGTATCGTGGAAAACGATTTATGAGGACTACGACACGTCTACAGCCGCAGGCCGGTTGAAGATTAACATTATGCTTTCCGTAGCACAGGACGAAGCTGACCGCGCCAGTGAACGCATAAAAAAAGTACTTGATGCAAAAAAAGATCGAAATGAGGTTTGCACCGGTCATCTGCCGAAAGGATACAAAATTGAAGGGAAATTTGCTGTTATAGACAAAGAGGCAGAACCGATTATACGGAGATACTTCTCTACATTTTTGGAAACCGGATCCATAACAAAAGCGATGGACGCAGTACCTGAATTAAAACTTAAATACCAAACAGCCAGCCAAATATTGGACAACACAGGATATATGGGAGACTGGCACGGGATAAAATTACCCCCGTATTTAACACCGCAGGAATTTCAGCGTGTGCAAGACTTACGCACCAGGGTGACGCGAAAATCCCCTTACAATCGAACGTATATTTTCTCGGGGCTAATAGTCTGCGGGGAATGCGGACGCAGAATGACAGGGCATCCGTCTCCACGGCCAAGCGGGGCGTGCTCTTACTCCTACTATTGTCAAGGGTCTGCCCAGAGAAAAGGATGCAACAACGGTAATTTTACTGTCGAATGGAAAATCGAAGATTATCTCTTGTCGACAATAGACGAGCAGATACAGATCAAATTGCAAGCCAAGCCGCGGCAAGAACCCAAAGCAAACCAAGATGTGCAATTAAAGGCTTTACAAAAGAAACTATCCAAGTTGTCAGAGTTATATATAGACGACATGATTTCAAAAGCGGACTACTCCAAAAAATATGCAGAACTGACATCACAAATGGATGAGCTTACACAGGTAAAATCACAAAGCCGCACACCAGAAGAAATTGCAACCTTATTTTCCGCAGGATGGCAAGAAATATACAAACAACTTAACAAAGAAAATAAACAAGCATTTTGGAAACTCAAAATAAAAGAAATCCGGCTATACAAAGACCGCCGGATTGAATTTGATTTTCTGTAAGTACTTAGTTTATATAAACCTTTTCCCAAGGTGCGGTATACCGAGCGTCCGGACGTGGCCACGGCGTGTATCATGGAGGGCGATGTGGTGGTGCTGGTGGACAATTCAGCGTCGGCCCTGCTGCTGCCCACAACGATCCTGCGGTTCAACGAGGAGATCAACGACTACTACTTCCCGCCCCTCATCGGCACGTATTTGCAGATCATACGGACGCTGGTGCTGCTGCTGACCATGTTCATTACACCGCTGTGGTACCTGCTGGTGAAGAACCCGGATACGCTGCACGAGAACCTGCGTTTCCTTTTGGTACAGGACGAATACTATGTGCCGCTGATCGTGCAGCTGCTGCTGGTGGAGCTGATCATTGACATACTGAAAATCGCGTCGCTGAACACACCGGATGTGCTGAGCAACTCGTTCAGTATGCTGGGTGCGCTGATACTGGGCGACTTCGCGGTGCAGGCCCGGTGGCTGGTGCCGGAGGTGCTGGTGTATATGGCCTTCGTGGCGGTAGCCAACTACGCCCAGCACAGCTATGAGATGGGCTACGCCACAAAGCTGTGCCGGATGCTGCTGCTGGTGCTGATCTGGCTGTGGGACTGGTGGGGCTTCGCGGCGGGGATCGTGATCACGCTGATGCTGATCGTAACAGCAAAGCCGCTGGTGGGTAAGGGATACCTGTACCCTCTCATTCCCTTTGACCGGAAGAAGCTGGCCCGTCTGCTGTACCGCCGCCCGGTGACGAAAAAGAACAGCTGAGGCAAACGTATCCCCTCTTCGTCATAAACTGCAAAAAAAGGAAGCGCCCCGGCGCTTCCTTTTTAATTCTCATACAGTATATCCCGGGCCACCGGGCGGTAAAACAGCCTCTCCGCCTCGTCGAAATCATGTGTCTGGCCCATGATCCACATAAGCTTGGCCACAGCGGCCTCCGTGGTCATGTCGTAGGCCTCCAGCAGACATAGGGCGCTTTTCAGCCGCCCGCCCACATGATAGACCGCCAGATTGCTGCCCTCGTTGGGCACCTGGGTGGTCATGACCACCAGCTTGCCCCGCGCGATGCCCCGGTGAATGATATCGAAATAGCTGGCGTCGCCCTCATATTCCGGCAGGCCGCCCACGCCGAAGGACTCAATGACCAGGCCGTCAAACCGGTCCAGCATGAATTCCAGCACGGCGGCAGGGGTGCCGGGGATCAGCTTCAGCAGTCCCACCTTGTCGTCCAGCGCGTCATAGAACACCGGGCTGGGATAGCAGGCGCAGCGCATATACTGCAGCAGGTGTTCGTCCTGTACCACGGCCAGGTCGGGATAGTTGACGCTGGAAAAGGCCTGAAAGCTCTTGGAGCAGGTCTTGCGGGCACGGGTACCCAGGATGACCTTGCCGTTGAATACGATCTGCACGCCGCCGCAGCCGCGACAGGCGTAGAGAAACGCGTCGGTCAGGTTGCGCTTGGAGTCGGTACCGTCGAACCAGATAGGCTTCTGCGCGCCGGTAAGGACGATGGGCTTTGGGCTGCCCTGGATCAGATAGCTAAGCGCGGCAGCGGTGTAGGCCATGGTGTCGGTGCCGTGGGAGATGACAAAGCCGTCATATCTGGCGTAATTCTCCCGCACGGCCCTGGCCACACCCAGCCAATGGGCGGGACGGATATTGGTGCTGTCCAGGCTGTAGAGCTGAACGCAATCCACATGGCACATCTCGCCGATACGGGGAACGAAGGACAGCAGCTGCGTGCTGTTCAGCTCCGGCGTCAGGCCGGAGGGCGTCATCTCACTGGCGATAGTCCCGCCGGTGCCGATCATCAGGATATTCTTCATGCTCATACCTCCCGGTCGTCCATGGCCGCCGTGCCGAATCGGGCCGCCTGCTCAATACGGCGGCGGGCAGCGTCATCCGGAGCGGCGTCGTATTGGCGGCGCAGCTCCTGCAAAAACAGGCCCCGCAGCGTATCCTCGCCGCACTTGTCCCACAGGTCCCGGCGCACAGCCGTCTCGTCCCGCAGCTGCAGGGCAAAGAAGCGGTCCGACAGGGCCTCCTCCAGCAGGGACAGGCTGGGCGGCTGCTCCGGCGTACCGGTCAGACGCAGGCGGTAGATATCCTGCTCCGCGTCATGGGGCAGGGTTCGCTCCAGGGCGGTGAGGGCGTCGCCATCGGTGACATCCACCTGGGCGATGCAGTAGCGGCGCCGGGCAAAGGGGACAAATCGCAGATCGGCGGTGCCCGCCCCCACCTCTCCGAAGAGAAATCCCCGTTCGCCCAGCTCGTCGAAGCCGCGGCCCTCGATGCAGCCGCAATAGGCATAAGGGACCGCCCCGGCGGTCAGAACGCCGCTGCAGCTGTGAACATGACCCAACGCCAGATAGTCCAGCCCGCTACCGGCGATATCCGCCGCGCGGATCGGACGGTAGCGGCTGTCGGAGGTCGTAACGTCGCCATGGAGCAGGCCAATGTGGATAAGGCCATCCTGCGGCACACAGAAGCCGGGGAGTACACTGTCCGTGGGACACTCCGGGGCGGTGAAGGCCGCGCCGTGTACGGCGCAGTTCAGGTCCGGAAATGTAATGGTCTGCATACGGTCCTCTGTAAAGATGTGAACGTTGTCGCTCCAGCGCGTGCGGGCATAGGGCCCGTCCTGTGTAAGGGGATCGTGGTTGCCGGGGGCGATGACCGCCTGACCGCGGAAGCACCCAAGTGCCTGCGCCAGCAGGGGCGCGGTGTCGCCATAGGGGCTGTCGCTGTCGAAAAGGTCGCCGGAGAGGAGCAGCAGGTCTGCACCGTGGTCGTTGGCCCACTCCACCAGGCGCTCCGGCGTGCGGCGGCTCTCCATACGACGCTGGCGGGCCTGCTCCGGCGTCAGCGCACCGAAGGCACTGTCCAGATGGAAGTCACCTGCGTGAACGACCCGCACCATTTACGCTTCCTCTTCCTGCCAGCCCTTGCACACATCCACCCACTGAACGAAGTTCTTTCCGCAGCAGTGCTCCAGCTCGTCACAGGTCAGCTCAATGGCGCTGGCCGCGCTGCCCACAGCGGGGAACACCGTGTCAAAGCGCTTGAGGGACACATCCAGGTACGTCTTAACGTCGTCGGGCAGAGCGAAGGGGCACACGCCGCCCACGGCGTGGCCGATACGCTCCACAGCCTCTTCGGCGGTGAGCATTTTGGCCTTAGCGCCGAAGAAGTGCTTATACTTGCTGTTGTCCACCTTGGCGTCGCCGGCGGCCACGATGAGGATGGGGTCCTCCCCCACCTTAAAGCTGAGGGTCTTGGCGATACGGGCACCCTCCACGCCCACAGCCAGAGCAGCCAGCTCCACCGTGGCGCTGGAGACCTCAAACTCGCGCATACGATCCGCGACGCCGTAAGGCATCAGATATTCTCTTACTTTCTCCACAGACATAGCCAAAAATTCACTCCTGTTTTCAAGTTTTTTCAAAAATTTTTCCAGTCCGCTTTTCGTACCTACCAGTTATTTCATCTCTATCCTGTCCACTTTTTCGCACATTCCCGTGTCGCTGTTCAGGGTAAAAATGCACCCCTGGGCGGAGCAGGGGCCCTCCGCCGCCTGATAGCGGCCCGGCAGACCGCCCAGGAAGAACTCCACGGACTGCTCCGGCCGGATGCCCAGGACAGAACGGATGGGGCCGGTCATGCCAAGATCGGTGACGTAGCCGGTACCCTTGGGGAATACCTGCATATCCGCCGTAGGCACGTGGGTGTGGGTACCCCAAAGGGCGGAGACACGGCCATCCAGGTAGTAGGCCATGGCCAGCTTTTCGCTGGTGGCTCCAGCGTGGAACTCCACCAGTGTAAAGGTGGGCTTGTCCGTCTGCGCCTTCAGCAGCTTATCGGCGGTGGTAAAGGGATTTTCCGCGTTGAAGTCCAGGTCGCAGCGGCCGATGAGCACCAATACCGCCACGCTGAACGCGCCGCAGTCTACCACCTGACAGCCGTGCCCCGGCGCGCGACCGGTAAAGTTGGCGGGCCGGAGGATATAGCGCTCCTCGTCCAGATAGGCGGCGATCTGAGGCTTGCCGAAGGTGTGGTTGCCCAGGGTGATCACGTCCGCGCCGGCGGCAAACAGGGCCTCCGCCTGCGCCTTCGTCAGGCCGCTGCCGGAGATGTTCTCCCCATTGACCACGGTAAAGCGCACGTCATGCTCCTTTTTGAATGCCCGCAGCTTCTTTTCCAGCAGCTGCAGGCCCGTTTCGCTGGCCACATCGCCCAGTGCCAGAACCTTGTATTCCACGGAATATGCCTCCTTGCTCAGTCGTTCCAGCCGATGATCCTGATCAGCTGACGATTGGTATAGTAATACGCGGACGCGGGGAAATTCCGCAGATCCGCCGTGTTGGAGCAGAGCAGATAGTCCACCACATTGCCGCTTTCATCCGTAATGGTGTCCAGAATAACGGTGGTATGGTTAGCCGGCTCGTCCACACCCATGGTGATGATATCGCCGGTCTCACCGCTGAAATAGGGCGCGTCCGCCACAGCCACCAGACCGCTTACACGGGGTGCCGCCACATAGTCCCGGAAGGACCCCACATTGACCCAGGGCAGCGTGGTCTGGCTGGCGCTGTACCAGTACCAGCCTGTCTCATAGCCACCGTTCGTGTCCATGGGAATACCGCCGGCAGCCAGCACCTGGGAGCCGAAGTTCATGCAGTTCCCGCCGTAGTCGTCGTAAGCCATGAAGGCCGGATTACGCTTGCCCACCCAGGTGAGCATATAAGCCCGGGCCGCGTCGCGGTCATAGGGGTGGTCGGCAGCGGCTGTCACGCTCAGCCCCTCGCGAGGCAGATCGCGGCGGACCTCTATGTAGTCAGTGATGGCGGGGAAATTCTTGTCCTGATGGGTGGTGCGGTCATAGTCGGCACTATAATAGGGATTGTCATCAGACCAGTGCTTCACGATGGACCAGTCGTCTCCCTCCCCCCGGAGGGTAAAGGTGTGCTTGATACCGAACTGCTCCGAGGGCAGGCCATTCAAGCCCTTGAAATAGACCACATTATTCTCCCGGAGCACCAGGTCCACGTCGCCCTCGGTCTCCTCGGAGGGTGTAATGGATACGCACCGGAGGGAGTAGCTGTATGAGGTCATGGTCAGGTCGATGGGCGAAAGCTTGCGGATGACGCACAGGCCGTGCCAGATATTCTTGTGGTAGAGCGTCTCCTCACTGTCGGCGAACAGCACGGCCGGGTCAATGACCCGCAGGTCGGCAATGGACTGGTAGTAACAGTCCATGAAATCCAGCAGCAGAAGTTCCTGCCCCACGGTCATGCCCTGGGCCGCCGCACCGCTAATGCGCTCAAAGTCGGCACTGACGGTCTGGGGTTCTCCGCCGGTCCAGGGCGCGCCGGCAGTGCGCTGCCAGACCTGCGTCTCGTCAACGTCAGCGGTCAGGTGCTTCTCCTCCGGCGCCTCCTGCTTCCCCTCCGGTGAGGTGTCGGTCGTGTCTCCAGTGATGGTAAAGCAGCCGGTCAGGCTCAGCAGCAGGGCCAGCAGCAGAAATAACAGCAGAAAACGCTTCATAGTATGTCCTCCATCGGGGGTCCGGTCGGTTTTTCTGTGTACTCGAAGACATTATAGCAAAAGAGGGGCCGCTTCGCAATGCGAAGCGGCCCCTGCAAACATTAAATTTTTATTTCGCGTACTCCACGACCTTCGTCTCACGCAGAACGTGGACCTTGATCTGGCCGGGATATTCCAGTTCGCTTTCGATGCGCTTGGCCAGCTCACGGGCCAGGATGACCATTTCATCCTCGCTGACCTGCTCGGGCTTGACCATGACGCGGACCTCACGGCCGGCCTGGATGGCATAACTCTTCTCAACGCCGGGATAGCTGCTGGTGATCTCCTCCAGCTTTTCCAAACGTTTAATATAATTTTCCAGGTTCTCGCGCCGCGCACCCGGCCGGGCCGCAGAAATGGCGTCCGCCGCCTGCACCAGGCAGGCCACCAGCGTGCGGCACTCCACGTCGCCGTGGTGGGCCTGGATGGCATGGATGATGTCTTCCTTCTCGCGGTACTTGCGGGCGTATTCCACACCCAGCGCCACATGGGTACCCTCGAATTCATGGTCCAGGGCCTTGCCGATATCGTGCAGCAGGCCGGCGCGCTTGGCAGCCTGCACATCGGCGCCCAGCTCCGCGGCCATCATACCGGCGATATGGCTGACCTCGATAGAGTGCTGCAGCACGTTCTGGCCGTAGCTGGTACGGTAGTGCAGCTTGCCCAGCAGCTTCTGCAGCTCCGGATGCAGGCCGCGGACACCGGTCTCCAGCACGGCGCGCTCGCCCTCGGCGCGGATGACGCCGTCCACCTCGCGGCGGGCCTTCTCCACCATTTCCTCGATGTGGGTAGGGTGGATGCGGCCGTCGGCAATAAGCTTTTCCAGGGCCAGCCGCGCGATCTCGCGGCGGACCGGCTCGAAGCAGGAGACGGTGATGGCCTCCGGCGTGTCGTCGATGATCAGATCCGCGCCGGTAAGCGTCTCCAGCGTGCGGATGTTGCGGCCCTCGCGGCCAATGATGCGGCCCTTCATCTCGTCATTGGGCAGCGGCACCACGCTGACGGTGATCTCGGCCACGTGGTCGGCGGCGCAGCGCTGGATGGCGGTGGCCACGATCTCGCGGGCACGCTGGTCGGCCTCGTCCTTGGCGCGGGCCTCGATCTCCTTGATCTTCAGCGCCGTCTCGTGGGTGACCTCGGACTCCACCTGGGCGATCAGGTAATCCTTCGCCTGCTCGGCGGTGAAGCCGGAAATGCGCTCCAGCATCTCGGTCTGGCTGCGCTTGATGAGCTTGATCTCCTCCTGCTCCTTGTCGGCGGCGGCGTGCTTCTGGGC
>ERZ857998.2929-NODE-2929-length-14849-cov-42.688320_pt1 | contig 14849 bp, 16 predicted proteins | sample MGYA00519954_ERZ857998 | MGnify/ENA primary metagenome ERZ857998 (study PRJEB31778, sample SAMEA3449424) | human gut metagenome | biome: human gut; feature: human-associated habitat; material: faeces | place: United Kingdom | collected 2010/2012 ...
GAAGAACAGGGAATTAAACAAGGTTTATAGGTTTTTATAGATTTTTGGCAACGGCAAATAGCATCTGATTATACAAGAAACGGTAATTCTAATGCACCATGGCATTTAACAATTCCATTACCACAAACAAAAGCTAGATATTTAATGGTTAAAGCGTTAAATAATAGAGATAATAGAGATATAACAATAGTTGCAGAAGTAAAAGTAAGTACAAAGAGTAATGTAAATAATGTAATTGCTCAAAACTCAAGTTATATACAATATGAGGGTGATTGGAAAAAAGAAACTAATGGTGCTTATGTAAATGGTGCAACTTATAATTCAAGCAATGGTTACTTTATGTATTGCTTTGAAGGAAAAGAAAGTAATATATATGTAACTAAAGATGTTGAAGTAGAAATTAGAGTAAATGGAGGTAAGTGGGAAAAAGTTAAATTATCTGGTTCCCTAAGAGAACCTTCAATTACACTAAATATGGGAAGTACAGGTAAGTATGTAGTAGAAGTTCGTGCAATTAATGAAGAAATAGGACTTAATATGATATCTACAGATGGAAGCTTCTATAAAGGAAAAGCTCCAGCTAAATCAAATCCTCCAGTGATACATGGTGTGAAAGATATAGAAATAGGAGTTGGTGAAGTTGATACCTTCGATAAGATGGATGGAATAACTTATACTGATGACGTTGATACAACTGGATTACAGATATCTGTAACTGGAGAAATAGGAAAGCCTAAAGCTGGAACAAATGAAGATTATAAGTTAACTTATACAGTAACTGATAGCGACAAAAACAATACAACAATAACAAGGGTAATAACAGTAACAAATCAGTTACCAGTAATAGAAGGATTAACTGATATAGTTATAAATGTAGGTGAAGGTAATGATTTTGATTTCCTTGAAGGAATAACTGTAACAGATTTAGAAGATGGTGATTTAACAAATTCATTAGAATTACCTGTTATGGATTTAAGTAGTTTAACTGAAGGTACTTATTCTGCAGAATATAAAGTAACAGATAGTGATAAAAATACTACTATAACTGAAAGAAAGATAATAGTATTATCCAAAGAAGTTATTGAAGAAACAAAACCAGAAACAAAGCCAGATACACCTGAAACTCAAGAGCCTATAGAGACAAAACCAGATACACCGGTAACTCAAGAGCCTATAGAGACAAAGCCAAATACTCCAGAAATAAGCCAAGGAAGTACAGAGTTACCTAAAGTACCAGTTCAAATAATGGCAGATGACGAGGAAAGTTTATTAACATTAGATAGTAAAGATAAAGAAATTGTATCAGCTAATAGTGATATTGAAAAAGAAGAAAATAAAGACAATAAAGAAAATAATACTATAGTGAAAGATAATGTTGATAATTTAGTATCTTATGAAAATAATGAAGAAATTGAAGATACGAAAAATATTAATTTTATGTCTATAATTAAATACTCAATAATTCCATTAATTTTATTATTGATTTTATTTATAATTATTAGAAAAAAATATGTTGATTCAAAATCTAAATCAAATAATTAATTAAAGTGTAAATTATTATAAGCTATTTGTAATTAAATAAATAAAAAATAATTATAATAATAAATAATATATGATTTTAGATATTAGGAATTATATTTAGTAAGGGAAACCTCCGCAATACAGAAATGTGTTGTGGAGGTTTTTTATGCTATAAGGTAATTACTGACTCTGCAATAGAATTAGGATATAAGGTTGAATTAGCAAAACAAAGTACTGGAGGAGAGGATTTTGCATTATATCAAAGTAAGATTCCAGGCTTTTTTATTTGGATGGGAGTTGATGGTAATAAAGAATGGCATCATCCAGAGTATAACTTAAATGAAGATGCTTTAATTATTGCAGCAAAATATTTTTCTACTTTAATAATAAATGTATTATCATAATTAAATTAAATAATTACTAATATTTATATTCAAAATTGACATTTTAGAAGGTTGATAGTATTTTGACAAAGTTAGTATTTTAATATAAAATATTTCATGGATTTTTATGATGTTGTTAATTGTAATATATAATTATTGTAATATATAATTAGCATATGTAAAATTATAATAATAAAGATAAAATATGGTGTTAATAAATTGATTAAATATTTTTATAATGAATTAAAATGTTACTAATAAATATAAGTTAGGTGTTTATGTGTAGTAGTTAGATTATATATGAACTAAATACTACACATATAGTTATGAGATTTTAGAAATTAATTCATCAACTAAATCATCTATAAATAAATTCAGGCTTTGTATATCATCAAAAGAGATATTGTTAATATGTATTCCACAACTTACAACTACTGTACTATTAAGTGTACTTGATAGTATTTTAGCTATCTTTTGAACAATAACATCTTCTTTGTGACCAGTTATTGTTAAAACAGATACTGAAGAACTTATTTTATTTTTATTTTCAAGGCTAGGTCGAGGTATTCCAAGTGCAATAGCACCTATATGAGGAATATCACCACCGTATATACTTATGGTCCAATCTTTACCCATTTTTACTGCAGAACAATTGATGTTATAGGTTTTAAATTTTTTAGTTAAGGTTAACATTTTAGTCCTCCTGTAGGATTATTTATATACAACATTATAAATTATATAAAAACAATATATAATTTAAATAAAGAAGCGTCAAGAAGATTAAATTTAGGAGGGGACTATGTCATTTAAAGATTTACAATCATTTATAAAAGAATTAGATAAAAAAGATGAATTGGTTAGAATAAAAGTTGAAGTAGATCCAGAATTAGAAATAACAGAAATAACAGATAGAGTATCTAAAAGCTATGGGAAAGCTTTATTGTTTGAAAATGTTAAGGGCTCTAAATACCCAGTTCTTATTAATGCTATGGGAACCTATGAAAGAATGGCAATGGCATTAGGAGTTAAAAACATAAATGACATGGGAAATATTATAGAAGAGCTTATTGATATGAGTAATTATATGGGTATAATGAATGCTGTTAAATCTCTACCAAGATTAAGTAGAATGTTAGGAGTTTTACCAATAAAATTACCAATAAAGGGAGCTTGCCAAGAAGTAATAAATCATGATCCAGATTTAAATGAATTACCTGTACTTAAGTGTTGGCCTGAGGATGGAGGTAAGTTTATAACATTACCTTTAGTTATTACAAAAGATCCAGACACAGGAATACAAAACATGGGTATGTATAGAATGCAAGTTTATGATAAAAATACCACAGGTATGCATTGGCATTGGCATAAAGATGGAAGAGAAATTTATGAACAGTATAAAAAATTAGGTGGTAAGATGCCTATATCAGTAGCACTTGGATGTGATCCTGCTATAACATATTCAGCAACAGCTCCACTACCTAAAATGATAGATGAAATGATGTTTGCAGGATTCTTAAGAAAGGCTCCAATAAATATGGTAAAGTCTATAACTAATGATATATATGTGCCAGCAGATGCAGAGTTTATTATAGAAGGATATGTTGATGTAAATGAGGAGTTAAGATTAGAAGGACCATTTGGAGATCATACAGGATATTATTCATTAGCTGATGATTATCCAGTTTTCCATGTAACTTGTATAACACATAAGAAAAATCCTGTATACCCAACTACAATAGTAGGTAAACCACCTATGGAAGATTGTTATATGGGTAAAGCAACAGAAAGAATTTTCTTACCATTACTTAAAATGATGAATCCAGAAATTATTGATATAAACTTCCCACTTGAAGGAGTTTTTCATAGTTGTGTTATTATATCAATAGATAAAAAGTATCCAGGCCATGCAAATAAGATCATGAATTCTGTATGGGGAATGGGACAAATGATGTATACTAAAATGCTTATAGTTGTAGATAAGGATGTAAATCCACAAGATGCAAAGGCTGTAGCTTTAAATGTATTTAATAATATGGATGCTAAGAGAGATATAGTAATAGCAGAAGGTCCATTAGATGCTTTAGATCATGCTTCTAATACACCTTTATATGGCAGTAGAGTTGGTATAGATGCCACTAAAAAATGGCCAATGGAACTTCAAGATAGAGAAAATCAAAAGCATATAGAAATTACAAATGAAATTAAAGATAAATTAGATAAGGTTTGGAAAGAATTTAAAAATAAAGAAGATATAATAGATATAAACTTCCCATTAGAAGGAGTTTTTAATAGCTGTGTAATTATATCAATAGATAAAAAGTATCCAGGCCAGGCAAGAGAGATAATGAAGTCTGTATGGGAAATGGAAGAAAAGCTTTATACTAAAATTGTTATAGTAGTAGATAAAGAAGTTAGTCCTAAAAATTTATCTATTGTAGCTTGGAAGGTATTCAATAATATTGATGCTAAGAGAGATTTCGTAATATGTGATGATAATAGATTAGGAATAGATGCAACTAGAAAATTACCAAGTGAAGGACATACTAGAGAATGGCCAAAGGATATAGAAATGAGTGAAGAAATGAAAGAGCAAGTAGATAAAAGGTGGAACGAATATGGAATTAAGTAAAATAAAAAATAAAATTTTAGATTATGGAACCTTAGTAATGTTTTCACATACTATTTTCTCATTATCCTTTGCATTAATATCTATGCTTATAGCTGGAAATAATAAGTTGAATTTTCGTACCATATTTTGGATATTGATTGCATTTTTAGGTGCTAGAACAGGAGCAAATGCTTTAAATAGAGTTATAGATGCAGAAATAGATGCTAGAAATCCAAGAACGGCAACTAGACAAATACCACAAGGATTAATGAATAAAAAGGAGATATTAATATTTGTAATAATATGTTTTGCAATTATGGTATTTGCAGCATATAAGCTTAATACTATATGTTTAATACTTTCTCCTATAGCATTATTTTTAATGACTATATATTCTTATACTAAAAGATTTACATGGGCATGTCATATAGTACTTGGAATAACTTCAGCAGCAGCTCCAGTAGGGGCTTGGCTAGCTGTTACAGGAAAAATAAGTTTACTACCATTAGTGATGGGAGCTGCTAATACTTTATGGGTAGCTGGTTTTGATATAATATATGGGGCTCAAGATTATGACTTTGATACTACAAATGGTATTCACTCAATACCTGCAAGATTTGGAGTTAAAAATGCATTACTTATATCAAGAGTATTTCATATAATTGCATTAAGTTGCTTATTTTTAGTTGGATTATTAGCGCCTGAACTAGGGATAATATATTATATAGGTTTATCTATAATAGCAGTATTATTTGTAATACAGCATAAATTAGTTAGTCCAGATAATTTAAAAAATGTTAAAGTGGCATCATATAATGTAAATCAAGTTATAAGTATAGTATTTTTACTTGCTGGAGTTATAGATTGTTTATTATAATATGTTGATTATTAATTAAAACATAGATAAGGAGGTAAACATGAAGAAAATAGTAGTTGGAATTACAGGGGCAAGTGGAAGTATATATGCTAAAAGATTAATAGAAGTATTAATTGAAAAAGGTATTCAAATAAATGTGGTAGCAACAGAAAAGGGAAAACAAGTATTTAAATTTGAACTTGGAATTAATTTAAAAACTTGGATTGATGAGCTAAGCTTAACTTATAGTAATATAAAACTTGAAAATAACAATAATATGTTTTCAGGAGTAGCTAGTGGTTCAAATAAATATGATGCAGTAATAATTTTGCCATGTTCTATGGGAACTTTAGCTGAAATAAGTCATGGGCTATCTAAAAATTTACTATGTAGAGCAGCTGATGTAGCCTTAAAAGAAGGTAGAAAGTTAATTTTAGTACCAAGAGAAACACCATTAAATACAATACATTTAGAGAATATGTGTAGATTATCTAAAATGGGTGTAGGAATAATTCCTGCTATGCCAGGATTTTATCATCATCCATCAAGTATTGATGAAATAGTAGATTTCTTAATTGGGAAAATATTAGATTATTTAAATATAGAAAACAATTTATTTAAGAAGTGGAAGGATACAAATTATGAAGTTTAAAAAATTACTTACAACATTTATGGCATTAGCTATGGTAGGAACAATGGCAGGATGCGCTAAGACAAAAACAGAAGAAGTAAAAGAAACAAAGAAATTAAGCTTTGGTGCAATGAGCTCAATAGATATTGTACCAATAGTAATTGCTAAAGAAAAAGGTTACTTTGAAGAAGAAGGATTAGAATTAGATTTTCAATTATTTACAGCAGCTAAGGACAGAGATGCTGCACTTCAAGCAGGAGAATTAGATGGAGTAATTGCTGATGAAATAGCTATTTCTATTTATCAAAATTCAGGAATTGATATGAAGATTACAGGAGCAACAAATGGTGCTTGGACTTTAGTAGTAGGTAAAGATTCAGGAATTGAAAACTTAGAAGATTTAAAGGGCAAGAAAATGGCCATATCAGAAAATACTATGATAGATTACTTATCAGATTATATAGCTGAAGAAAATGGAGTAAATTCAAGTGAGATAGAAAAGATTGCTATACCAGCAATGCCAGCAAGATTAGAAGCTCTTAGAAATAAACAAGTAGATGCAGCTATACTTCCAGCTCCATTTAATGATACAGCAGTAGCTGATGGTGGTAAGGGATTAGCTACTATAGATAATGCAGATATAATGATATCAGCAATAGGTTTCTTACAAGATCAAATAGATAATAATGAAGACGCTATAAAAGCTTTCTTTACAGGTTATAACAAGGCTGTAGAATATATGAAAAATACTGACCTAAAAGAATATGAAGATATAGTTATAAAAACAGTAGGATATTCAGAAGATACGAAAGGTAATATAATATTACCAGAACTTAATACTAACTATTTACCAGATGCAGAGAAGGTTCAAGCAGTATTTAATTGGTCAAAAAATAATGGAATAATAAGCAAGGACTTAAAAGCTGAAGATGTAATAATTAATAAATTTATTAAATAATTTTTAGGGAGAGTTTATGATACAGATAAAAGATTTATCTGTTTTCTATGAATCTAAAAAGGAAAAAGTAAAAGCCTTAGGTCCAATAAGTATTGATATAGATTCACAAGATATATGTGCAATAATAGGACCTTCAGGCTGTGGAAAAACAACTTTTTTAAAAGTACTATCAGGAATAATAAAGGAATATGAGGGGGAAGTTCTTCTGAATTCAGAAAAACTTAACCCTTATATTCATAATATAGGGTTAATTCCTCAAAACTTTGGACTTTTACCATGGAAAACAGTAGAAGAAAATTGTATTTTACCATTAAAAATAAAAAAAACTAATTTTAAAAATCAAGAAATCATTAGTCAAATGGATTTAATGATGAAAAGATTAGGCATATATGAATTAAAGAATAGATATCCAAAAGAATTAAGTGGTGGCCAAAAACAAAGAGTAGCTATTGTAAGAAGCTTCTTAATGAAACCAGATGTTTTGTTAATGGACGAGGCATTCTCAGCATTAGATGCAATTATAAGAGAAGAGGCTCAGGAGTTATTTTTAGAAATATGGAATGAAAATAAAAATAATACCTTTTTCGTAACTCATAGTATAGATGAAGCACTATATATGGGGAGAAAGATTATAGTAATATCTAATACTCCAGGAAAGATAATTGACGTTATTGATAATGACTTATTTAATAATAAAAATTATAAAAATCATCCAAGCTATTCTAAGATGTTTTCTTATGTAAAAGGTCTAATTAAAGGTGGGGAAGGCAAATGAAAGAATTAAAGAAAATTTGGATTTTCATTAAAGGATTTATAATATTAAATGTAATTTGGTTTATATGTTCTTTATTAATGAATTCTAGAATACTACCTAGTCCATTCAAAATATATGCTAACTTACCAAAGTTGTTAGAAAATAATTTTTACATACATATATTTGCTAGTCTTTATAGAGTAGGAATTGGATTATTATTGGCCTTTGTTATAGGAATTACTATAGGACTAATAATGGGGTATTCGCATGAGATGAATAAATTATTAAATCCATTAATTTATTTTACATATCCAATACCTAAGATGGCTTTATTACCAATAGCTATGACTATAGGTGGCCTTGGAGATGGCTCTAAGATTACTATGATAGTTTTAATTACAGTTTTTCCAATAATAGTTTCAGTAAGAGATTCAGTAATTAATGTATCTAAAGAAGATTATAATATGTTAGTAAGTTTAGGAGCAAAAAGATTAGAATTATTTTACCATGTAACCTTACCATCTATATTACCTGATATATTAACTAATATTAGATTATCTATAGGAACAGCTTTTTCAATATTATTTTTCTCAGAAGCCTATGGAACTAGCAAAGGTGTAGGGTATTTTATACAAGATGCTTGGTCAAGAATTAATTATATAGATTTATATTCTGGAATACTTATATTAAGCATATTAGGATTAATATTATTTATAATTATAGATTATATTGAAAATATAGTTTGTAGATGGAAGAGATAATATATTAATAATTTTATATGATAAACCACTTTTTCTATGAATAATAGAGAAGTGGTTTTTTTAATAAGATAATTTAAATAATATTTTCTATTAAATAATTATTTTAAAAGTATAATAAATTGGAAAAATTGTAATAATGAGAAAAAAATGTACATAACCAATTGTTAAATTATGGGTTTAGGAATATAATTAAAGTATTAAAAAAAATTATTAGTAAAGGGTTGAGTTTATGAAATTAGGTACATTTAAAGGTGGAATTCATCCAAATGATGGGAAGGATATATCTAAAAACACTCCAATAAAGGAGGTTTTACCTAAGGGAAATTTGGTATATCCTATTTCTCAGCATATAGGAGCACCAGCAAAGCCCATAGTAGCTGTAGGGGATAAAGTCTTAGTAGGTGAAAAAATAGGAGAAGCTACTGGATTTATCTCAGCAAATATAATATCTTCAGTATCTGGTACAGTAAAGGCTATTGAACCAAGACTCAATGTTTCAGGTAATAAGATCATGTCGATTATTATCGAAAATGACAATGAATATAAGGCTATAGAGGGAATTGGGAATAAAAGAGATTATACTAAGCTTTCTAAGGAAGAAATAAGAAATTATATTAAAGAAGCAGGCATTGTAGGCTTAGGAGGAGCTGGCTTTCCAACTCATGTGAAGCTTACTCCAAAGGATGACAATGCTATTGATTATGTAATTGTAAATGCAGTAGAATGCGAACCTTATTTAACTTCAGACTATAGAGTTATGCTTGAAATGCCTGAAAAAGTAATTGGCGGACTTAAAGTTATTTTAAGTTTATTTCCAAAGGCTAAAGGAATAATTGCAATTGAAGATAATAAACCAGAGGCTATAAAAGTTATTCGTAAGGCTATAGAAGGAGAAAAAAATATTTCAGTAAAGGTTCTTAAAACTAAGTATCCACAGGGAGCAGAACGTTCTGTAATTTTCGCTACAATAGGAAGAAAAATTAATTCAACTATGCTACCAGCAGATGCAGGCTGTGTTGTTGATAATGTAGATACTGTGGTTGCAATATATATGGCTGTTTGTGAATCAACTCCTCTTATGAGAAAAATAATTACTGTAACAGGAGATGCTATTAATAATCCTAGAAATTTTTCAGTAAAAATAGGGACAAACTATTCTGAACTTCTTGAAGAAGCAGGAGGATTTAAAGAAAGACCTGAAGAGATTATTTCAGGGGGACCTATGATGGGAACTGCTATATATTCTCTTGATATTCCAGTAACTAAAACTTCTTCAGCACTTTTATGTTTTTTAAAAGATGAAGTAGCAGAAAATGAACCTACAGCATGTATTCGCTGTGGAAGATGTGTGGAAGTTTGTCCAAGCAATCTTATACCACAAAAGGCAATTGAAACTATAGAAGGATTAGATAATGAATCCTTTATTGCAATTAATGGTATGGAATGCTATGAATGTGGAAGTTGTACTTATATTTGTCCTGCTAAAAGAAGAATAACTCAAGCTTTTAAACAAAGTAGGAAAAGCGTATTAGATAGTAGGAAAAAGAAATAATATTAAATTTATTTTATAAATACTTAGGGGAAATTAAAAAATTTATGGGGAAAGGAATTATCTAAAATGAGTGAATTATATAACGTATCAGCATCACCTCATGTAAGAAGTAAAGAAAGTACTAAAACAATAATGGCTGATGTTGCAATTGCATTAATCCCAGCGGGTTTATTTGGAATATATAATTTTGGATTAAAAGCATTAATAATAATATTGGTAAGTGTTGCCACTTGTATTCTTACTGAATATATTTATGAAAAAAGAATGAATAAAGTAATTACAATAAGTGATTGTAGTGCATTAGTGACTGGTCTTTTATTAGCATATAACTTGCCATCAACTATACCTTTTTGGGTACCAATAGTAGGAGGAGTTTTTGCCATAATAATTGTTAAGCAGCTTTTTGGAGGCATTGGACAAAATTTTATGAATCCTGCATTAGCTGCAAGATGTTTTTTACTTATATCATTTTCAAGACTTATGACAGACTTTGGAATTGCAGCAGATAATACAATTAAAGGAATTATAATGAATGGACATGCTGCTGTAAATGGATATGCAATGGTAGATGGAGTTTCATCTGCAACTATACTTTCAGCTGTTAAGACAGGAGGAGATTACAATTTACTTAGTATGTTCCTAGGAACAACAGGTGGAACAATTGGAGAAACATCAGTTATTGCAATTTTAATAGGAGCAATTTATCTTCTTAGAAAGAGAATAATATCTCTTAAAATTCCTATGACATATATAGGTTCATTTATTGGATTTATTATAATAATGAATCTTTTAGGAGGAAAAGGTCTTAACATAGAATACCTTATAGGAAATATTTTTGGTGGGGGGTTAATGCTTGGAGCCTTCTTTATGGCAACTGATTATGTCACTTGTCCAATAACTCCAAAAGGAAAAATAGTTTACGGAGTTTTATTAGGTTTCCTTACAGCAGTTTTTAGATTTTATGGAAGTTCAGCAGAGGGAGTTTCTTATGCTATTATATTATCTAATCTTGTGGTTCCTCTTATTGAAAAATATACTCTTCCAAAGGCTTTTGGAAAGGAGGCAAGAATAAATGGCTAATAAAAAAAGTACAATAATTAAAGATACAATAATACTTTTAATTATAACTATTGTTGCTGGATTTACATTAGCAGCAGTTAATAAAGTAACAAAAGAGCCTATTGCCTATGCTAGAACAGAGGAGAAAAACAAAGCTTATAGAGGAATGTTTAAAGAAGCAGAGGCTTTTGAAACAAATGAAACCTTAGTTAAAAATTGCGAGGCTTCTAAAGAATTCTTAAAATCTAAAGGCTTTAATGGAACTACAGTAAATGAAGTTTTAATTGCTAAATCAAAGAATGAAGTTATTGGCTATATATTAAATGCTACCTCACCAAATGGTTATGGTGGAAATATTGAAATTTCTCTAGGACTTGATAAGGAAGGAAAGATCCAAGGCTTTGAAATACTTTCAATTAGTGAAACAGTAGGACTTGGTATGAAGGCTAAAGATGATGAATTTAAATCACAATTTGCAGGAAAAAATGTTAAAGAAATAAAATATACGAAGTCAGGTGCATCAGCTGAAGATGAAATAAATGCTATAAGTGGAGCTACTATTACAACTTCTGCTGTAACTGAAGCTGTAAATTCAGCACTAGTATTTGCTGAAGAAAATATTTTAGGTAAGGAGGCTTTTTAATAAATGAATAAGTGTACAGAACGTATTTATAATGGAGTAATTAAAGAAAATCCTACTTTTGTAATGATGCTTGGAATGTGTCCTACTATGGCAGTTACTACTGCAGCAATTAATGGAATAGGAATGGGTCTTTCAACAACTGCAGTTTTAGTAGCCTCTAATTTACTTATATCAATGCTTAGAAAAGTAATACCAGATAAAGTTAGAATGCCAGCATATATAGTTATAGTTGCTTCTTTTGTTACAGTAGTAGAAATGTTACTTGAAGCATATTTTTATGAAAGTTTATATAAATCTCTTGGTATATATATACCTCTTATAGTTGTTAACTGTATAATCCTTGGAAGAGCAGAAGCTTATGCAGCTAAAAATGATGTAGTATCCTCTGTTTTTGATGGAATTGGTATGGGACTTGGTTTTACATTAGGACTTTTAGTTATTGGTGCTGTAAGAGAATTATTAGGAAGTGGAATGCTTTTTGGTTTTAAAGTACTTCCAGCTTCTTATGAACCAGTATCCATATTTGTACTTGCTCCAGGAGCATTTTTTGTAATTGCATTTTTAACAGCACTTCAAAATAAATTTAATGCACCTAGTGCTACTAATAAGAAAGATAGATCATCAGATCATTGTAGTACAGGTTGTGCTGGATGTGGAATTCAAGGGTGTAGTTCAAAAATAGAAATAACTAATGGAATTGATGAAGGAGGTAAATAATTATGGTGCAAAATTTAATTTTAGTTTTAATAACTACAATCTTTATAAATAATGTATTACTTAATCAATTCCTAGGTCTTTGTTCCTTCTTAGGAGTTTCAAAAAAGACTGAGACAGCTGTTGGAATGGGAGGAGCAGTTATTTTTGTTATAACTCTTTCTTCTGCAATAACTAATCTTATTTATAATTTTATACTTGTAAAACTAAACTTAGAATATATGAAGACTATAGTATTTATAGTAGTAATAGCTGCCTTAGTTCAATTAGTTGAAATGATATTAAAAAAATATATTCCTAGTTTATATAAGGCTCTTGGAGTTTATCTTCCTCTTATAACTACAAATTGTGCAGTTCTTGGAGTTGCCCTTACAAATGTACAAGTACAATATACAAGCAACCTTCAAAGCTTTATTTTTAGTATAGTATCAGGATTTGGTACCTCTGTAGGATACTTAGTTGCAATTTTAATACTTGCAGGTATAAGAGAGAGAATAGAACATAATGATATACCGGAATCTTTTAAAGGAATGCCAATAGTAATAATATCTGCAGGACTTATGGCAATTGCTTTTATGGGATTTGCTGGACTGTAGGGGGGAGCGGAAATGGGAGAGATAATTATAGCAACTGCTGTTTTAGGAGGAATTAGTATTATTATAGGTGTCCTTCTTGGAATTGCAGGAGAGAAGTTACAAGTAGAAGTAGATGAGAAAGAATTACAGGTTCGTGAACTCCTTCCTGGTAATAACTGTGGAGGATGTGGCTATCCAGGTTGTGATGGGTTAGCTAAGGCTATAGCATCTGGAGAAGCTGCTGTTGATAGCTGTCCAGTTGCTGGTATTACAGTAGCAAATAAAATAAGCGAAGTTATGGGAGTTGCTTTAGAGGAAAAAGAAAAGCAAGTAGCTTTTGTAAAATGTGGAGGAACTTGTGATAAAGCTAAAAAAAAGTACAATTACTATGGAATTAAAGATTGTACTAAGGCTGTAATTGCTCCAGGTGGAGGAGATAAAGCTTGTTCTTATGGATGTTTAGGATATGGATCTTGTGTAAGGAATTGTTTATTTGATGCTATCCATGTAATAGATGGAATAGCAGTAGTAGATAAAGAAAAATGTGTTGCTTGTGGAAAGTGTGTAAAAGCATGCCCAAATAATCTTATAGAACTAATTCCATATAGTGCTGAATACTCAGTGCAATGTTTATCTAATGATAAGGGAAAGGACGTTAAAGCAGTATGTGATGTAGGATGTATAGGCTGTAAGCTATGTACTAAGGTATGTGCAAGTGGTGCTATAACAGTAGAAAATAATCTAGCTAAAATAGATTATAGCAAATGTACAAACTGCGGAAAGTGTGCTGAAAAGTGTCCAGTTAAAATAATTCATTATAGGCCTATTAATGAAGATATAAAGATACTATTAAATATTTAATTAATAAGCTAGTAACTTTTTTAGAGAAGTTGCTAGCTTATTTTTTTTGTAATAGTATTCTAATTTCATTTATTTCTCTAGTTAAGTCTTGAACTTGTTTTTCAAGATCCTGTATCCTATTTAAGTTATTATCATTTCCTTTTGATTTAGAGTTTTTTGTAGAAGATGATGTTCTTGATGTATTAGATGTATTTGATGAATTTGCAGTGTTGGCTGTGTAGGCAGCTGTACTTGGTGGAGTTGTAGTGCTACAAAAAGGATTAACAACATTATAATTGCTAAGATCATAATATCTACCTGGACCTGACTGAAAATATTGTTGCTGAGCATTATAAGTTAATATAGCTTGACCAACTAATTGTAGCCAGTTTCCAATTGCATTTTGCACATTGAAAGGAACACTTCCAGCTATTATATTTCCAAGTAATTCACCTATTATTATAAAAAGCTCGGGATGAAGAGCTTGAAAACCATAGGGTATATCGTTGCAGCCATAGTTATTATTATTATTATTATTATTATTATTATTATTATCATTCTCACAAGTATTAGTATATCCACAAGATCTTAATAAATCTTCAAAACTACCCCAACCATTAAAATTCATTTCTTACCTCCATAAAAGTGATTATATTTATTATATTAGATAGTCATTAGAAAAGTACTATATATAAGTGAATAGAAGTTTTACTTTTTTTAAAGAAATTTTATTTTAGTATCTTACTAAAAACAAAAATTATTAGAAGGTAAGGTTATTAACAGATTATTGTTAAATAAAAAAATTAAAATATAAGTAGTAGATTTTTAAAATAATGGTATAATATAAACATAATTAATGAGAAAATTATTACTAATTAAGGATAATTATTTTAATAATAGTTTATTATGTAAAACTATTGTGAGAAATTTCTAATTTGTTGTAAATTGAAAAAGTAATTTCCGTTTTTTTTACTTAAACAGAAGTTAGTTTTGC
>ERZ857998.2930-NODE-2930-length-14847-cov-2.879665_pt1 | contig 14847 bp, 12 predicted proteins | sample MGYA00519954_ERZ857998 | MGnify/ENA primary metagenome ERZ857998 (study PRJEB31778, sample SAMEA3449424) | human gut metagenome | biome: human gut; feature: human-associated habitat; material: faeces | place: United Kingdom | collected 2010/2012 ...
AGGAGCCGTTGTCGCAGTGATTTCCGCATTTTCCGGCGGCGAAAGAAAAAAATGACACAACTCTGCGCGTCATTTCCGCAGTGTAATAAAAACAATGAGGTAACATCATGAAAAAAACGATCGCACTACTACTTTGTCTGCTGTCCGTTTCGACCGCTTTCTTCACCGCGTGCAACGATTCGGACAACACTTCATCCGCCGCTGACGACAAATCAACGGCATCTTCTGCGGCGTCCGAAAGCTCTTCCGACGTAAGCGAGGAGACCTCCGGCGGCTGGGTCGACGGCATAGTCGGCTATCTCGGCGAAGGTAACTGGGGCAGGGAAATGCCCGAGTTCAAGTGGGACAGAGACACCTTCACCGTCATGGTCTATAACAACACCAGACAGGATACCTATTTCTCCGAAGAGATCGAGCCCAACCTTTATGACACCACCGATGCGATAATCAGCGACGCTGTCGGACTCAGAAACGACATTATCCGCGAAAGATACGGTGTCGAGATCAAAGCCATGCTTGTCGATGACGTGTATACAACACTTTCACAGCAGGTGCAGGCAGGCGGCGACGATATTGCCGATGCCGCAATGCCTTTCCTCAATGCCTGCTCAACAATGGCTCAGGCGGGACAGCTTTACGACCTGCGTGAGTTTGAAGACGGCGGCTATATCGACCTTTCGATGCCCTGGTGGGAGCAGAACGCAATCGACTCCCTTTCCGTTGCAAACAAGGTATATTTTGCAATCGGCGATATGTCGATAATGCAGAAGATCGTTTCCTCCGCCATCATGTTCAACAAGGATATGCTGGCGCTCAAGTATCCCGAGCTGAACCTTTATCAGGAGGTCAAGGACAAGAAGTGGACGCTTGACAGACTTGTTTCCATTTCCAAGGAATACACCTACGAATCCGATAATGAAGACGGCATGACATGGCTTGACACATGGGGCTACGGCGGAACCTACGGCAACGTTATTTCGTTTTACAGCGCCGCAGGCGAAAAGCTCATAACAAAGGACAGCAATGATATTCCCACTCTCGCTGTCGGCACGACCGAAAAGAGCGTCAAGATCCTCCAGAATATTCTCACCCTCCTTGAAGAGAAAGACACATGGATACTTCACGCCGAGGATATGGGCGATGATAAATGGAACAAGTGCGTGAAGATTTTCGGTGAAGGCAGAAACCTCTTCAGAAGCACCGCATTCTCCGCAATCAAGAAGGTACGCGTCTATGACGTAAACTTCGGACTTATCCCGTATCCGCTTGTAGACGAAAATCAGGATGAGTATTACACTCCCTGCTCCGCAAAATACGCATACGGCGCCGTAATTCCGCTTTCCGCACCGGATCCCGAATTCTCCGCATTCATGCTCGATGTGATGAGCGCCGTTTCCAAGGGCGAAAACGCATCCGGTCTGACCCGTGCATATATTGAAGTCGTCATAAAGGGCAAGGACCTCAAGGCTGACGAGGAAGCGTGCGAAATCCTTGACGAATACGTTTTCAACAACATCATCTATGACCTCGGTCTTCTTTACGGCGGCGCCGACGCCGTTCTCACCAGACTTGTCAGCAGTAAGAGCATCGACGTTATTTCCGTGCTTGACGCGAGCAGAGATTCCATCCAGTCGAAGATCGATGAGGTCGTCGCACTTTACGAGTCAAACTGATCTGCAGTAAATAATGGAAATTCTGAAGGCAAACGCAAACGATGCGGGACAGCGGCTTGACAAATTCCTTTCAAAGCGATATAAGTCGATGCCGCAGTCACTGCTGTATAAATATATCCGCACCAAGCGGATAAAGCTCAACGGCAAGCGCGCAAAGGAAAACCGGCTCCTTGCCGACGGCGATGAAATAACGTTGTATATACCCGATGAATTCACGGGCGGCAGCCGCAGGGACGAAGCGTTTCTGCGGCTTTCGCCGCGTCTCAGGGTCGCATACGAGGACGAAAACATACTCATCGCCGACAAAAAAGCCGGAATGCTGGTGCATTCCGACGATGGCAGCGAGGGCGATACGCTTATCGACCATATCAAGGCGTATCTCTACCGAAACGGCGAATACGATCCGACTGCCGAAAACTCCTTCGCTCCCGCGCTGTGCAACCGTATCGACCGCAATACCGCGGGACTTGTCATTGCCGCCAAGAATGCGGAGGCACTCCGGGATATGAACGCAACGATACGTGACCGCGGCATATCCAAGCTGTATCTTGCCGCCTGCCACGGCTTTTTTGAAAAAAAGCAGGGTATAATGACGGCATATCTTGAAAAGAACGCAGCCGAAAACAAGGTGTTTGTGCGCACGAAAGCCGGCGAAAACACAAAAACCGCCGCTTTGCGTTACCGCGTGATCGATGAAAACCGCGCCGAAAAGCTGTCGCTCGTAGAAATCGAGCTGCTCACTGGCAGAACACATCAGATACGTGTCCAGATGGCAGACAGCGGACATCCGCTCCTCGGCGACGGCAAATACGCCGTCAATAAGGACGACCGCAGACAGGGCTACACCTATCAGGCGCTTTGTTCATATATGCTTGCTTTTGAAAAGCCGCAGGGCAGTCTGTCATATCTCGCCGGTAAAACGGTACGCGCCGATAAGCCCGATTTTCTCGTGAAATTCGGCGCAAAATAACTCCGCCCTAAAAAATCAAACCGGAGCCTTTCATACAAAGGCTCCGGCTTTTTTCGGCTATATCAGCAATGCGCAAGCGCCATTCCCAGCACCTCACGCCGTCCCATGCCTTCCTTTGAGGAATACAATACAACAGGCGTCTCGGGTCTGAGGAGAGGATTCTGTACGATTTTTCCGGCGCATTCCGAAAGCTCCGTTTTGGTGAGCTTGTCGCACTTTGTGCAGATGATTATATACGGGACTTCATAGTAATTCATCCATTCGAGCATTGCGTTGTCGTCAACCGTGAAGCCGACGCGGCTGTCCACAAGCTGAAGAATGAGCTTCAGCGCGGAATTGTCCTCAAAATAGCTCTGCGTCAGTGCCGACCAGCGCTTTTTGTCCTCCTTGGGACGTTTTGCAAAGCCGTATCCCGGCAGGTCAACGAAATAGAGCTTGCGGTCGATTTCGTAGTAGTTGCAGGTAATGGTTTTGCCCGGCTGACTGCTCACGCGTGCGAGCGATTTGCGGTTCAACAGCGAATTTATGAGCGACGACTTGCCGACATTCGATCTTCCCGAGAAGGCGATCTGCGGCAGTCCGCTTTTTTTGTGCTGTACCGGCGCGCCCGCGACGTGACCGAGCAGCACGTTGTTGAAATTGATTTCTGAAATCTTCATGCGTTCAGGGCGATGCGGAGGACTTCCATCACAGATGATACGGGTACGAATTCAAGCGCACTCCGGACCTCCTGATCGATTTCCTCCAGATCCTTCATGTTGTCCTTGGGTATGATAACGGTTCTGACTCCCGCCTTGTATGCGGCTGCGGTCTTTTCCTTGAGTCCGCCGATGGGCAGAACTCTGCCTGTCAGCGTGATTTCGCCCGTCATGGCGACCGACTGTTTAACTGTCTTGCCCGACAGCTCGCTTACGATAGCCGTTGCAATGGTGATGCCTGCCGACGGGCCGTCCTTGGGTATCGCTCCCTCGGGTACGTGAATGTGTATATCGGTATTCTTGTGGAAATCCTCCGGAATACCGAGCTCGTTTGCGTGCTTGCGTATGTAGCTTACCGCCGCGCGCGCCGATTCTTTCATAACGTCGCCCAGAGAGCCGGTAAGCTCCAGCGCACCGCCGCCGCTCATGGAAAGCGCTTCTATGCGGAGCATATCACCGCCGAGCTGTGTCCATGCAAGTCCGTTCACGATGCCGACCTCGTCCTTGCCATAAATCCTGTCGGCAAGGAACTTTTCGGGGCCCAGCATTTCGATGACCGTTTTTGCATCGACCGTTTTTTTCGCCGTGTTGCCGTCGACGATCTCCTTCGCCGCTTTGCGGCATACGGATGCGATCTCACGTTCGAGATTGCGCACGCCCGACTCCTTCGTATAACGCAGGATAAGCTCGTTTATGCCGTTGTCGGTGAAGCGGAGCTGACTCCTTTTCAGTCCGTGGCGTTTGAGCTGCTTGGGGATCAGATGATTTTTCGCAATCGACAGCTTCTCGTTGTCGGAATAGCTGTCCATGTATATGATCTCCATTCTGTCGAGCAGGGGCAGCGGAATGGTTTCGGTGGTGTTTGCGGTTGCGATGAAAAGACAGTCCGAAAGATCAATGGGCAACTCAATGAAATGGTCGCGGAACGTCTTGTTCTGATCGGCGTCCAGTACCTCAAGCAATGCACTTGTCGGGTCGCCGTGCGCGTCGGCTGTCAGTTTATCCACTTCGTCGAGCAGCATAACGGGGTTTGACGTACCCGCCTGCTTCAGCCCGTTCACGATTCTGCCCGGCATGGAGCCGACGTATGTCTTTCGGTGACCGCGTATTTCAGCCTCGTCGCGTATACCGCCCAGAGCGATGCGGACGTATTTGCGGTTTGTGGCACGTGCGATCGATTTGACGATGGAAGTTTTGCCGACGCCGGGAGGTCCGACAAGACAGAGGATCTGTCCGTCAAGCTCGGGTGAGAGCTGACGCACCGCCATGAATTCGAGAATACGCTCCTTGACCTTTGTCAGACCGTCGTGATCCTCGTCAAGGATCCTTTTGGCAATGGTGATGTCTGTCCTGTCCTTACTTGTTTTGCCCCAGGGAAGTTCAAGGCAGGTTTCGATGTAATTCCGTATGACTGTGGCTTCGGGCGAACCGAACTGCATACGTTTCAGCTTTGCGTTTTCGGCAAGCAGCGCTTCCTGCACCTCGGCAGGGAGCTTGTGCTGGCGGATACGCTTGGCGTAGGAGCTTTCTTCCTCTTCCTCGTCGTAATCGTCGATACCGAGCTCATTTTCGATGATATGCAGCTGTTCACGCAGGTAAATATCTCGCTGAGTCTTGTTCAGGTGCTGACGCACACGTGCGTGTATCGAGCCTTCAAGCTCCATAAGCTCAATTTCGTGGTCGAAAATTGCGGTCAGCTTTTCAATGCGCTTGATCGGGTTGTCGATATCGAGAATTTCCTGTTTGTCTTCGATCTTGATAAGGAACGACGATGCGACAGTATCGGCATAAACCGCAGGGTCGGTGATTTTCTTGACTTCGTTTATGACTTCTTCCGACGGCTTTGTGAAGAATTTGAGATAATCCTCAAGCGTCAGAGTGCATTCGTGTATGGCGCGGCGCACTTCGAAATAATCAAGCTCATATGTGATGTTCTTTTGCAGAACGTCGGCAACGAACGTCCCGCTTTCATCCACCGAAAAGCTGACAAGCTCGGCGCGCGAAAGTCCTTCGACCATGAGCTGCCAGTTGCCGTTCGAGAGCTTTATCGTGTGTACGATACGGGCGACGACGCCGGTACGGAAAAGGTCGGCGTCCTTCGGCTCAACGACCGATGAATCCTTTTGAGTAACGATGAATATTTCGCTTCCGGTGCTTTCCGCTTCCCGCATTGCCTTGACCGATGCCTTGCGCGACAGCTCAAAGCTGGTGCTGATACCGGGGAACAGCACCGCGCCGCGCAAAGCGATGGCATAGCAGGTTTTGTTTTCTATCTGTTCGATTTTTGACGACATAATATCCTATCTGCCGAGCATGGCGGCGCCGACGAGACCGGCGTCGTTGCCCAGCGATGCAATGGCAATTTTGGTCTTGCGCGAGCCGTAACGTGAATACTGTTCGCGCTCAATAATCTCAAGGAGCGGGTCGAGAAGGTATTTGCCCTCGTTGCAGACGCCGCCGCCGATTGTGATGATTTCGGGCTGGAGTATGTTTATCATGTTGACAAGCCCGCAGGCGAGATATCCGATATATTTCCTGACGACTTCATCGCCGGTCTTGTCGCCTTCGCGCTGTGCGATGAACGCGGTGCGCGCCGACGCATTTGCAATGTCGCCGTCGCAGAGCTTCCACATGGAGCTTTCTCTGTGCGCTTCCATTGCCTCTCTTGTCATGCGTTCAAGTGCCGTCGCGGATGCAAGCTTTTCCCAGCAGCCGCGGCGGGAGCAGTCGCAATCGGGACCGTTGTCGGCGTTGATGACCATGTGACCGACTTCAAACGCGGCAAAGTTGCAGCCTGTGAACAGCTTGCCGTTGTACACAAAACCACCGCCGACGCCCGTGCCGAGCGTGATGAGCAGTGAGCTGTTGTATCCCTTTGCACTGCCGACGGTCGCCTCGCCCTTTGCGGCTGCGTTCGCGTCGTTTTCGATGTGTACGATCTTTATTCCCGTCTTTTCGCTCATCTTTTCGGCAAGCGGATATGCACGGAAGGGGATCGAAGAGCAATATACAATGACGCCTGTGCTGTCGTCTGCCGTACCGGGTGTCGCAACGCCGATGTATTCGATGTCGTCCACCGTAAGCCCCTGCCTTTTCACAAGGTCAAGAGCCAGCCCGCTCATTGTGTCAACGACATATTCAAGGCCCTTTTCAACGTGTGTCTTAACGGAATCTTTGATCAGTATCTTTCCGTTTTCGTCGCAGACACCCGCTTTTATATTTGTTCCTCCGAGGTCTATTCCTATGTAATACATACTGTTTATCTCCTTAAATATAGTGATTTATCTGAGGTTTATACCGTTGTTCATCATTTTCTTGGAAAATTCAAGCGCGGTATTGTATCCCATTTTCTTTTGTCTGTTGTTCATTGCTGCGATTTCTATGACCACCGCAAGGTTGCGTCCCGGCTTTACGGGAATTGTTATCGAAGGTATCTTCAGCCCGAGGATCTCGGCGTATTCGGTGTCGAGACCGAGCCGCTCGTACATCTTGCCCTGCTCCCATGCTTCGAAATTGATAACAAGATCGATCTTTTCCGTCTCTTTGACCGAGCCCATACCGAATATGCGCCTTACATCGACGATACCGATGCCTCGCAGCTCAATATAATGACGTATAAGTTCGGGCGCAGTGCCGACAAGCGTCTTGTTTGAAACACGCTTGATCTCCACCGCGTCGTCGGCAATCAGTCTGTGACCGCGCTTGACAAGCTCAATTGCCGTTTCGCTCTTGCCGATACCGCTGTCGCCGAGGATGAGAACGCCCTCGCCGTATACTTCAACAAGCACGCCGTGCCGTGTGATACGTTCGGCAAGCGACACATTCAGCGATGCGATGAGCGATGCCATAAAATCGCTTGTCGTCTCCGCGGTGCGGAAAAGCGGAGTGCTGTGTTTCTCCGCAAGCTCTTTCAGTTCGGGGAATATCTCCAGTCCGCGCGTCACGACGACAGCCACGACATCGTGAGCCATGAATTTGTCGATCGACTCATATCTTCCGGCGCTTCCCAGCGAATCGAGGTAGCTGTGCTCCATGTTGCCTATCATCTGTATGCGTCCGCTTTCGAAATCGTCGAAAAAGCCCGCAAGCGGCAGTCCGGGACGGCTCACGTCGGCGCGTCTGACGTAAATATCATCGTAATTTTCGGGAACCGTGATGACTTCAAGGGAGAATTCGTTTGCTATGTCCTTTAGTTTGACCTGATATTGCATTATGTTTTTTCCTTTTTGTTTAATGTGAAAGTGCCGCGATTATGAAGCTCAGCTCGCGTTTTATCGCGTCGGTCGCCTTTTCGCTTCCGCCGTATGCTGCCGCATCGATTGCTTTCAGCGCGCCGGGTCTTTCGGCGTCGCCGACGCCCGCAAGCGCCGACACATCTTCAAAAAGCCTGTCGTAGTCCGGCGATGCGTCAAGCTGTCTATACGCTTCAAGATGAACCTTCAGCATATCGAGGCATGCTCCGAACAGAACGTTCTTGTCCGTGCCCGTGACAGGCACAGCCGCCTCACGGAATACTTTACGCGTCGTCGCGTCGTATCCGCACACCGAAATATACCTCAGCGTGAAATCTGACGTACCCGCGACCGCGAAATCGTAGTGCTGCGTGAGCTGCCGTGCATAGTCCTCCTGCGTCGACCGTACATACGTGCCCACGCCTATCACGACGGGAGCGTATTCGCCGATCGGAAGATTCTGCTTTATGTATCCGGTCTGATATTCGACCGTATTTCCGTAAATCATGGGATAGACCGCGTCGGCATACCCGTCGCGCGCCCACTTTTCGACATCCTGATAAACATATTTCTGCCTGTCGTTGTAATCCGCAAAACAGGTGAACGTCATGTTCAGTCCGCCGTCAACGCCTTTTACCGTTTCGTAAAGCGTCCTTACGGCGTTGCTTATGACATCGCGCCGCATAGCGCACCAGTCGTCCCAGAGAGGGTCCGTGATGCTGAGGCTTGCAGGGGAAACTCCGTATTTTTCCTCAAATTTTTTTGCTGCAGTCGGATTGTATCCGTAATCCTCATAATTGTGTTCCTGATAGAATATCGGGAGCGGATATCTCGCGTAGTCGATCTGTATGCCGAAAATATCGTAATTCTCCGCGATTTCCTTCGCAATTGCTGCCGAGAACGCCAGAACCTCGCCGTCTGCGGGGTCAAGCGTCACCGTGCCGCTGTTGTCGCAGTACCTGCCCTTGTTTGTCAGCAGGTATTTGTCCTTCATGGTGTTCATGAAGTGGTTTTCTTCCCATGTACGGTGGCTTGTCGCAATGGGGAAGGCGGGCATCATGACGATGAGCCTTATGCCGTTTTCGCGGCACGCGCGTGAAAACGCGTCCAGCACATCAAAGCCATCAAGCTCGGGAAGCATGACCATGCCGTCGAGTTTTGACGGATATACCGCATATCCCGCCGCGAGGTTGTCGACAATCAGCGTATTCAGTCCGATGCCCTTTGCGTATTCCACGGCATGACGCACATCGGGTTCGTTTCTGTAATGCAGGATTATTTCGTCCGAATATCCCAGCTCGCCGACCGTGACCCATGCCGTGCGGTCACCCACCGTGATTGAAGGATATATCAGCGTCCCCGCCGTGTCTGTGAAGTCCGTGAGAAGCAAAATCGCTTTTGCAAGCCCGTTGCCGTCAAGCTCATACGGGTTGTACGGCAGTCCGACGACACTGCTTTCAAGCGTGTCAAGCGTTTTATAATCGAGCGGCAGGAATTCGTCCCGCGCAAGGCTTATTTTTGTCCGTATGCTTTCGGACTCATCAATGAGCCGCAGATACTGCCCGACCGGGTCGTCGACAAGCCTCAGCATCTGTTTCCCGTCAAACGCCGCATACATATATTTTTTCGCATATCCGTCTGCGATAACCGACTGAAGACCCGCACAGGATATGACATATCCGCCGTCCGGTATCTCCGTGCCGCCGCTGACGCCCGCAAAAATTCCCGTGATCCTGCCGGCGGAATTCACCGCAATTTCGGTGTATGTACCGTCCCCGCCGGGAGTCACCGTGTTTTTATCATGGGTATATATAATATTTCCTTCGCCGGTGCGTGTCTTGTTCCGCCCCGAAACGATAAGCCGTTTCACCGTGTAAAGCGGCGAACTTCTGACAAGCTCCGCCGTTTCACCGACTTTGAGCTTTGCCGCGATATTGCTTCCCGCCGAAATCGACGACAGCGAAAGCACATAGCCTCCGTCGGGAATATACGTATTGCCGCTTTCGCTTACGGAAACGACCGTCCCGTCGGCATCGACCGCGATTTCAAAGCCACCGTCGGTCAGCGTTGACGCGGCATACCAGTTCTTATCGTAAAAATACGCGTGGATATCGTTGAAGCGCGTCGCGTTTTCGTTTCCGAATTCGATTCTTCCCGCGCCGAAGCGGACGTATTTTGACGGCATACAGTCACCCGTGTCAAGTCCCTTGACCGCGCTTCCCACAGCGATACCCTCGCCTGAACCGCGCATACGGACGACATATCCGTTTTCGGGAACGATGGCTGCAAATCCGGCGGGATAAGCCGCACAGACCGCACCGTCTGCGATCACCGCATCGACAAAGGAGCTGTCGCCGACCGGCGCGGATACCGATCTTCCGCTTTCCGAAAAGACGAAAATGCCGTCATTTCCTTTGTCGCTGTCCGTAAGCATGGCTTCGATTGAGGCTTTGCCGACCGTAAACACGATTTTTTCTTCCGCAGCCTCCGACATTTCCGACACCCCGCTTTCATATGATGCTTCGCCGGCTTCCGATGAGCCGTTTTCACTGTCGTCGGCGCACGCACAGTAAAGCGGGAGCGTGAGCAACGCCGCGAGAATCAGACAAATCGGTTTCTTCACTGCTCCTGACTCTCCGCTTCGCCGCCGTCATCAACGGCTTGCTTTTCGGCTGCCGCTGCCGCTTTGCAATCGCCGTTCCACAAAGCCCATTCGCGCAGCCATATCACGGTGAATATCGCCGCCGCAACGAGGAACAGCGCGACGACCCACATGAACAGCGCCGCGGGATTCTTCCCCACGACAAAGTTGAATATGGGAAGTATCTCATCCTTGTTGGCGGGTACGACATATTCTATCTCATTGAAGTAATTCACATATTTCAGATTATAGGCAAAGAGTGCCGCAAACAGAGCGGTGACCGCGCCGAAGAATACCGACAGCTTGCCGTATCTCGCCGCCTGCCGTCTGAGAGACGCCGCCGTGTGTACGCCGTTGCGTATATACGCGGAATTTCCCTTGAAACCGCAGACATCCTTGCCGCGCAGATATTCCGTGTTATCCGGCGTTTTCGGCGAATCGTCAAGATAATCGACGATGTATTCCGCTTTCACGTCCGCTTTTTCAAATTCATAGCGTCCGCATTTCTTGCCGACAAGCACAAATCCCTTTGCGCCCATGCGGTTCAGCCACTTCTGCTCGTCATATTCCGAGACAAACACCTTGTGTGCCGTCATTGTATATCACTGCCTTTCCCAAAGGAATAATTATATAGTATTATATAATAATAGTGTGGAAAAGTCAAGATATATAAATGCGGAAGAAATTAACGGATTTCTGTTGACATTATAACGGTCAACCGTTATAATATAGCCATGAAGAGGTGATTTTATGAACGTCAATTCGATTGCTGAGAGCAGAGGTCTGTCCATGTACAGAATTTCAAAAAGCAGCGGTATACCCTATGCCACTGTCAACGATATATTCTGCGGCAGGGCAAGGCTTGAAAAATGCTCTGCCGAAACGGTTTTACGCCTTGCAAAGGTACTTGGCGTTTCGATGGAGAGCCTGATCGAACCATGCTTTGGGCGCATTGATTTTGAACTTTTCAAAAGCAACCTGTGCCACAAGCTCAAGGAGCTCGGGGACACCGGATTTGTTGTTTCGACCCTTGAAAACGGTGATATACGTCGGCTTTTCGAAAAAGGCTGGTATCCCGAATGCCTGTATACGCTTGCAATGCTTGATTACATCTGTAACGAAAACGGGATCCCGCTCTGTTCGGACTATTCCGATATGAGGAAAGTGCGTCTGAGCAGAACCCTGTATTCTGCCGGTGTGATAGCTGAATCAAAGGCGCTCGGAAGCGATGAGCCGAAAAAGCGTGCCGTGGAGAACGCGATTCCCGAATTCATGCATTTTAATATAGCGGAAAGTGAGGTACGTGATGTCGTCTGACATTTCAAAAACATTCACAAAGGACAATCTTGACGCATATCTGAAGGAGCTTGCCAAGGAATTCAGAAGGCAGAACGGCAAGCTTATGCCTGCTGAGATTATCCTTGTCGGCGGCGCTGCAATACTCGTGAATTACGGGTTCCGCGAAATGACAGCTGATATTGACGCTATAATACATGCTTCTTCGGCAATGCGCGATGCAATATCGCGTGTCGGTGACCGCTTCGGACTTCCGAAAGGCTGGATTAACACCGACTTCACAAAAACCGCCTCATATTCGCCGGAGCTTACACTCCATTCAAGGTTTTACCGGACATTTTACGGTGTCCTGAATGTAAGAACCGTATCGGCTGAATATCTTATTGCAATGAAACTGCGTTCGGGCAGAAAATACAAAAATGATTTTTCGGATATCGTCGGAATACTTGCGGAGCATGAGAAGAACGGCTCCCCTGTTTCAATGGAACAAATAGAAAAAGCATCATGCGAGCTTTACGGAAGCTGGGCGGAAATACCCGAAGACTCCCGATGTTTTATAGAAGGCGCTATGAAGGGCAATGCTTTCCGCGATCTGTATAACGAGATCAGAAATTCCGAAGCCGAGGCAAGAACGACGCTTATTGAATTCGATAAGCGTTATTCCGATACCCTCGGCATGGCTAATGCCGACGAAATACTGAAATCCCTGAAGAAACGCCATAACTGAAAACGGAGCTGCCGGCACGACCGTGAGTCGCCGGACAGCTCCGTTTTCTTTTTTTAATTATTCTTTTTCTTCCTTACGACAATGACAACGACCGCGGCTGTCAGCACCGCAGCGGCAACGACCGCAATAATAATCACGGCACCGCCGCTGATTGACGGAACGCCGGACTGACTGTCGGAATCAACGCCGGCGATGTCGGTTGAAGCGGCGGAGCTTTCCGTCCCACCGCCCGAAATACTGTACGAAGCGGCGTTTATGACATAGTGACCCGAAACGGGAACGGCAGTGCCGTCAAGCATTGTCCTGCTCCTGACCGCAAACGCTTCCAGACTGCCTTCAAGCCCTCTTCCGGATGAATTTCTGAGCGCGAGCGGAACGGTGAATTCGTCCTTTTCGTCTCCGAACGGGTTTGACTTTCCGCTGTACGGCGAATACGTTTTCTGCGTCATACTGCTTCCGTCAAACGACACGAGCCGCACAAACCCCTCCCCGTCACAGCTGCATCCGTTCAGCACGTGCTTCGGTTCGCTGCCGTCTTCATAGAACTGATAATCCGCGAGTATCTCCCAGACCGAGCGGCTGTCGTCCACCTTGCGCCCGTCCATCAGCACGGGCAGCGTCATGTTCTCCACCACGTTCAGCACGGGGATCAGGTTATAAAACTGGTAAATGAGCCCCACCTGCCGGCGGCGGAAAATGGCCAGCTGATCCTCGTTCTGGGCGTAGACATCCTGCCCATCCACAAAGACCTTGCCGGAGGTGGGGCGGTCTACGCCGCCCAGAATGTGCAGCAGAGTGGATTTACCGGAGCCGGAGGGGCCGATGATGGCCAAGAACTCCCCCTTCTCTACGGTGAAGGAAATGTCGTCCACCGCCCGCACCTGATTTTCACCCTGTCCGTATACCTTACTGAGATGCTGGATCTGCATCAGTTCCATAGTCGTGTCCCTCCTTGACTTTCTGTTGTCCAGTATACCACACGAAGATGACGTTTCGGTGACAGGTTTCATTACAAAAACGTCACAAAACCGTCCCGGTGGAAGGGCAGTCTCTCAGAGCAGCCTTACAGAGCAGTCTCCCGGCAGTGAAAGAGCAGCCCCGGCGGAAAATTCCGTCGGGGCTGCTCTTGTTCTTACCGTTGTCCTTGAAAGGCCTTTGTCCTTGCAGAATTATTTCTTGCGGCGATAGGTGGGGACCACCGAGGCCACGATGTCCTTCATGTCCTCCGTCTCCTCCTGACAGGCCTTCTCCAGCCGATCCAACTGGTGGCAGAACTCCTCGTCGTCCATGACGATGGGCTTTCCGATGTGGATCAGCTTGTTGGAGGTCTCCTGCAGGCCCTCCTCCGCCATGAGGATCTCCTCATACAGCTTCTCGCCGGGGCGCAGGCCCGTGTAGACTACCTTGATATCCACATCCGGCTCATGGCCGGACAGGCGGATAAGGTTGCGGGCCATGGTGTCGATCTTCACCGGCTGGCCCATATCCAGAATGAATATCTCGCCGCCCTTGGCGTAGTATCCCGCCTGCAGCACCAGCGACACCGCTTCGGGGATGGTCATAAAGAAGCGGGTGATCTCCGGGTGCGTCACCGTTACCGGGCCGCCCTCAGCGATCTGCTTTTTGAACAGGGGGATGACGCTGCCGTTGCTGCCCAGCACGTTGCCGAAACGTACGGCTACAAATTTGGTATTGCCTTCTTCCAGATTGAGATGCTGCATGATCAGCTCGCTGACGCGTTTGGTGGCGCCCATTACGTTGGTGGGATTGACGGCCTTGTCAGTAGAAAGCAAAACGAAATGCTCGGAGTTATATTCCTGAGCGCAGCGGGCAGTGTTAAGCGTGCCCAGCACGTTATTTTTAACTGCTTCCCTTGAATTATCCTCCATAAGCGGAACGTGCTTATGAGCTGCCGCATGGAATACCACTTGAGGATGATAATTACGGAACACAAAATCCATTCGATCAAGAGATCTCACGTCCCCAATCACAGGCACAAAAGGAGTCTTCGGAAACTTATCCGTAAACTCCAACTGGATATTATGCATTGGAGTTTCAGCCGAATCCAGAAATATCAATTGCTTGATATTGAAACGTGTCAATTGACGACATAACTCACTCCCGATAGAACCGGCAGCACCTGTTACCATGACAACTTTCCCTTCCAATCCTTCCGCAATCTCCTTCATGCTAATCTTTATCTCGTCACGCCCAAGCAATTCTTCCAAACGGATTTCCTTCATTTGCGGGCGCGGCAACTGCCCATCACTCATCTCCTCCACGGAAGGCAATACCAACATTTCCAACTCCAATTTCTGACAATAACGCACCAATCGTTTTTGTTCTTCCTGAGCGGTCCGATAATTCGGGAACACGATTCCATCAACCCGTAAACGCTTTACCAACCGGTTAAATCCTTCTTCTCCCGTGATAAAATATACCGATTCACCGGATAACCGGTAATGCTTATATCTTTTTCCAATAGTCAAATACCCCGTTACCTTGTAAGATGGCAGAAAACTGTTAGAAACTGCCGTATTGAGGGAGGCAGAACAATCATCCATCCCGAAGATCAACACCCGCTTTTGTTCTCCATGTAAACGGACTTTC
>ERZ857998.2932-NODE-2932-length-14838-cov-3.810323_pt1 | contig 14838 bp, 10 predicted proteins | sample MGYA00519954_ERZ857998 | MGnify/ENA primary metagenome ERZ857998 (study PRJEB31778, sample SAMEA3449424) | human gut metagenome | biome: human gut; feature: human-associated habitat; material: faeces | place: United Kingdom | collected 2010/2012 ...
CCTTGTTGCCGCCGTACTCCTTGGGGATCTCGAAGGAGTTCAGGCCCAGCTTGAAAGCCTTAGCATAGGGCTCGAAGGGGATGGCCTTGGAGGGATCCACAACCTTGTCCCACTCCAGCATGATGGGCTCGATTTCCTTCTTGCAGAAATCGCCAATCACTTCTACCCAATGCTTCTGTTCTTCAGTCAGTAACCGCATGATAATCTACCTCCATAATAAATTAAGTTTCGCTGACAAAGATCGCCCGCTCTGGTAGCAGAGCAAGCTAAAACACTGCCCGTTTCCGAAGGGTCTTCAGAGCGGGGCAATTGTTCTCATAAATATGACCAAGGATCCTGCCTTGGGACGGAAAAATCCGGCCTTTGCCCGCAGTTCTCCCGTCACAGAATCACTCATTTACATCCCTAATCATACTGCCTAATTTCAACAAAATAAATCGGACTGATTAACTAACTTCCCACTTTTTATACTACATTTTTCTAGTACATGCAGTTTTCCCTGCAGGGATGGGTTAGAAGCGATAATCCTGGTCTGCCAGGGGCTGAATCACCCGGCGATGAGCCCGCCGGAGGTAGTACAGCGCCAGCAGCCCTGCCAGGACCTCCGCAATGGGAAAGGACCACCAGACCATGTTCAGTTCCCCAGTCAAAGACAGGGCATAGGCCAGCGGAAGGACCAGGATCAGCTGCCGGAACACCGAGATGGACATGCTGAGAAGCCCTTTCCCCAAAGCCTGAAACACCGAAGAGGCCACGATGGTGAACCCGCCAATGAGAAAACACAGACTCAAAATCCGCAGGGCAGGTACGCCAATGGCCAGCATCTCCGGGGATGCCTGGAAGATGCCCAGCAGCTGGGCCGGAAAAATCTGAAACAGCACCACCGCAACCACCATGATAAGGGTGGCATAGCGGATGGCCAGCTTGATGGTCTCCATAATACGGTCTGGCTTTCGCGCGCCATAGTTGTAGGCGATGATGGGCACCATACCGTTGTTCATCCCGATGATGGGCAGGAAGGCAAAGCCTTGGAGCTTAAAGTACACGCCATACACCGCTGTCGCCGTCTCAGAAAAGACCACCAAGATCTGGTTGAGCCCGAAGATCAGCAAGGAAGAGACCGTCTGTAGGAGAATAGACGGAATCCCCACCCCATAAATCCGGGCAATCACCGGCTTGCTGGGACGCAGGTAGGTCCAAGCGAAACGGATCTCTGGATTTTTCCGCAGGTTGTAGTAAAGGCCCAAGATTGTGCCTGCCACCTGGCTAATCACGGTAGCCAACGCCGCACCAGCCACGCCCATGGCGGGGCAGCCCAGCAGGCCAAAGATCATAATGGGGTCCAGAACAATGTTCAGCCCCGCCCCCACCAACTGGATGACCATACTATAGAAGGTCTTGCCGGTGGATTGGAGCAGCCGGGACAGGAGCACCTGCCCAAAGCAGCCCACAGAGAGGACCATGATGACGGACAAATAGTCCACCCCATAGGCGATGATTTCCGGGTCATCCACCTGGACCGCAAAGTACAGCCGGGACCCCACTGCCCCTACCAGGGCAAACACCGCAAAACTCACCACGCCTAGGAAGATGGCATTGCCCGCCGCGCGGTTTGCCATTTCAAAGTTCTTCTCCCCCAAGTTTCGGGAGAGAAGAGCATTGACGCCCACACCCGTGCCCGTGGCCACGGCGATCATTAGGTTTTGCATGGGGTAGGCCAGGGAGACTGCCGTCAACGCCCCCTCACTGATGTAGGAGACAAACATGCTGTCCACCACATTGTACAGGGCCTGGATCAGCATGGAGACCATCATAGGCCCCGACATGGTCAGAAGGAGCCGTCGGATGGGCATGACCCCCATCTTATTTTCCTGGGGTGGTTGGACCGGTCCGCTCACAGAGCCTCCCCTCCCGGGAAGGATTCCGCCGCGTGCTTGAGGACCTCCACGGCAAAGTCCACGCCGTACACACTGCTGATGGCCAGGTGGTAATGGCGGGCGTCCCCCCATTTATTCTGGGAGAAATAGTTGTAGAAAGCCGCCCGCTTCTTGTCCTTTTTCTTCACAAAATCCTCGATGTTGCTGGCGGTCTTTTCATACACCTTCTGGGCGCGCTGGGCCCGGAAAGACAACGGCGCATGGATGAACACACTGAGCAGGTCCTTCCGCTCCCGCAGGACATAGTCGGCGCAGCGGCCCACGATGACGCAAGGCCCTTTCTCCGCAATCTCCCGGATGATCTTGCTTTGAATCAGGAAGATTTGGTCGTTCATGGGCAGCTGCTGGGCCCCCATGTACAGCCCGTAGAGGAAACTGGTGGATTTCTGCTGCTCCGCTTTCTTGATGTACTCCTCGGACAGGCCACTCTCCTTGGCTGCCATTAGAATCAGTTCCTTGTTGTAGAAAGGAATCCCCAACTCCTTGGCCAGCTTTTCGCCGATGGCCCGGCCACCGGACCCATACTCTCTGGAAATGGTAATGACTGGAATGCTCATAGCGCTTCTCCTTCCCGGGACAGGGATCAAATGTCTTTCAAAAAGCCCACCAGGCCCCGCCGGAGCAGGACCGCGTGGGCCTTTTGAAATAAGATATGGTGCAAGTAAGCCTATAAGCCGGGTTCTGTTTCGACAGCCATCTATCTAGGCGTACCGTTGCCAGCACGCTCCAGCCACCTCCCCGGGGAGACCGGGCCGGTCACATTCCCCTCCACGGTGTTGCTCCGAATAGAGTTTACAGCACCGGACACTTCCGCGCCGGCGGGTGAGCTCTTACCTCACCTTTCCACCCTTACCTGGCCAGGGGGCCAGGCGGTATCTCTCTGTTGCACTTGTCCTGAAGTCGCCTTCGGCGGGCGTTACCCGTTATTCTTGCCCTATGGAGCCCGGACTTTCCTCACGGGCGGCCTTTCGGCCTGCCCCCGCGGCTGTCCAGCTTGCTTGCGCATTTATTTTACTCAATTCCGTTTCCCTTGTCAATCGCAGCAGCACAACTTCAAAATCTTGTCTAGGGCCGCATGACGAATGGCAATCCTACAAAAGGCCTTCCTCTTGAACGCCGACCGGCCCATCTGGCTTTGCCATTTCACACGGATAGTCATACAGGAAAAAGGTCATCTCTCCCTGTTCACCCTTTACATCTACCACTCGTTTTTTCTCACAGCGCCTTGTGAGTCCTAAGTGTTCGTAGAAAGGATAGTTGCAACTGGTGTCGGTAAACAAATAAAATGCAGAGATGCCTCTCGACTTCATGTAATCCACCACCGTCTGAAATAGTTTTCGCCCCAATCCTTTGCCACGGCACTTTTCATGGATCGCGAAGAAGGTCACCTCCCCTTTGTACGCCTGATTGCAAGAGGAAAGCAGTTCCCGGTTTACCCCTTGCACGCACGCAAAGATTTTAGAGATTTCCCGCCCCTCTTGGGATATGTAAAGCGAAACGACGGATTGTATCCACTGGATACGCAGGGAAACGGGGCATGTATGGTTCTGAATCTCTTTCCCCATGATAATACCAACCGGTTCGCCGTCTATCTCTGCAACCCTTGTAAAGGTCTGATTGGTAAGGCAACTGTTCAAATATACTTTTGCCAATTTCGCTGCCGTTTTAGGGGCGCAGAAGCGGTCATATTTCCATGCTTCCCGCACCACATTTTCCAGTGCTTTCTGGTCTGTTTTCTGGTACGCTCTGAAAATAATCTGTTCACTCATTTTCACTGTGTTCCCTTTCTTTTCTTTTTAAAATTGTTTCAGGGATCTCCTGATACCGTTTGAGCAAATACTCTCTTCCTTTTTTGTGCCATTGATAGGCCGTAATTGCCAGCCCACCTATAAAAATCAATACAGCTATCCCTAAACTGTGTCTGTATCCGGCCAATTCAAGAATACAGTAACTGATAACGGACGAAATCACTGCGGCTGCAAGATAAATTCCTATGGCATAGCGTTCTACCCTTGCCGCCGGAAGGGATAGAAAAAACGATCCCATGCATCGGAGGCAAATGAAAGCTGCCTGCCCTTTCGCCAAAGCGCCAATAGAAGAATACCCATTGCCAACCCTTTGCATAATAGTGTTTTCAACCCTATGATTGCGATGAGCAGTAACAACCACATCCTAAAATCCCCCCTCTCTGCTTGCTTTCCCGCATTTCTGAAGGTATAATAAACCGTACAGTAACTGTCCAGTCAAGGGGGATTTTTATGTTTTATGATACGCACAAATTGTTTACAATCGGGCAATTCGCAAAGCTACATGAGATCAACAAAAAGACCTTAATGTGGTACGACGAAATCGGCATACTAAAACCCGCAGTGGTGAAAGAGAATGGCTACCGGTATTACAGTTTTCACCAGAGTTCCCTATTGGAAACGATTCTGATGCTGCGCGAATTAAATGTTTCCATCCCTGAAATACAAGACTTTTTGAAGAATCGCTCGGCTTCTTCTTTAGAAACCCTGTTGGCGGATAAAGTAAGAGAATTGGACGATACCATATCTCATCTAAAAGCACTCAGAGCCATTATGAATGAAACTCGCTGGAATATGTCTGCCCTCCGCAACTTAGATCTCTCTGAGGTTTCCATCGTAGAAAAACCAGAAACACACTATCTCGTAACCGTACCTATCTCGCAAGGCATCCCTTTTGAGCAAGAAATCGAAAGGGTGGTGGCGGAGGCAAAGAAATATCAGCTAAAACGTTTGCATGACGCTTCCTATGGTTCCATACTGCCGGTAGAAGACCTGTATTGTGGTCATTACCATAACTATTCGGCGCTTTATATGGAATTGCCGTTTCCTACCCACCGAAAGGGGCTTCATATTCAGCCAAAAGGAACCTATCTCAGGGCTTTTTGCAAGGGAAGCTGGGATAAGCTGCCTGGCCGCTACATGGAAATTCTCACCTATGCAAAGGAAAACCATCTACAATTTTACGGTTTTGCCTATGAAAAAGGGATCAACGAGCTTGTCATTGATACCTTCGACGATTATATCACTCAAATTGAAATACCCATTAAAGCATAACAATATAGTATCTTATTCTTCGAGTTCTTTGATGGGTTTTACGGTACATACGAAGTGCTCTAAGAATGCAAACTGCCGCCGCCGAAGGATCTCGGCGGCGGCAGAAACCATTGGTACGATTCAATCCGGATAACGTAAGGGGTTTCTCCGTTTATGTTCGCTGCGGGCATGGTACCGGTCAATGATGGCCTTGTCGTGGTCGTTGGCCTGGCCCGTTTTGATGTACTGGTCGATGGCGGCATAGGTGACCCCCATGTCCTCCTCATCGGTCTGGCCCTCGTAAAGGCCGGCAGAGGGCGCTTTGGTGATAATGGACTGGGGCGCCTTCAGATATCGAAGAAATTCAAAGATCTCCGTCGCCGTCAGGTCGGCGATGGGATTGAGGTCATAGGCCCCATCCCCCCACTTGGTGAAGTAGCCCATGTAGTACTCACTGGCATTGCCGGTGCCCGCCACCAGGCGGTTCTCACTGGCGGCCACGGCATAGAGGGTGAGCATCCGCAGCCGGGGGGCCAGGTTGCTCACAGCGGCGTCGGTGAGGGTGGTGACGGTCCCCAAAGTCTCCATGGCCAGTTCCTTCTGGGCGGTTAGGTCCAGTACCCGGGTTTTGATGCCGAACTGGTCCGCCACCTCCATGCCGTCATCCTTGTCGATGGTGAAGTTCCGCTTCGAGCTGCAGGGCAGGATGATGCCTTCCGTATTCTCACAGGCCATCTTGCATAGGATGCCCACCAGGGCGGAGTCCTTGCCGCCGCTGTTGCCAAAAAGGATGCCGTCGGCATGGGCGTCGGCGACCGCCTGCCGGATGTACTGGACCCGCTTTTCGGTTTCTTCCGCGTAGTTTCTCATGGTGAATCGCTCCTTTCACATCAGGGGTTGGGGCAGCCGGAGAATGGGCCACCGAATATCGCAGCGGGAATCTCCCCGAAAGAGGATCATTCCACGGTGACAGACTTGGCCAGATTCTTGGGCTTATCGATGTCGCACCCATTGGCCCGGGCCACATAATAGGCAAACAGCTGGAGGGGAACCACCTCCGGCAGGGTGTTAAAGAGGGGCTCGGTCCGCGGGACGAAGATCACATCGTCGGCCTCGGCAAAGATTTGGCGGTTGCCCTCCAACGCCACGGCCAAAACCTGGGCGCCCCGGGCCTTGACCTCTTTAATGTTGCTCATCATCTTGTCAAAGAGCCGCTCGTAGCAGGCCAGGGCGATCACCGGCCGGTCCTTCTCAATGAGGGCGATGGTGCCATGTTTGAGCTCCCCGGCGGCATAGGCCTCGGAGTGAAGGTAGGAGATCTCCTTCAGTTTCAGCGACCCCTCCATGCTGGCAGCATAGTCCAGGTTCCGGCCCAGGAAGAAGATGTCATTGTATCCGTGGTACTTCTCCGCCAGGGCAGGCAGGTTGGGGTTGAGGTCGATGGCCCGCTGCACCAGGCTGGGGAACTGCTCAATGGCCTTCACCAGTGCCCGGTACCGCTGGTCATCCAGCCGGCCCAAGCGGCGGGCCAGATACACCGCCAGCAGATCCAACACCGCCACCTGGGTGGTGTATCCCTTGGTGGTGGCCACGGCAATCTCCGGCCCGGCCCAGGTGTAGAGCACGTCGTCCGCCAGTTTGGCAATGGTGCTGCCCACCACGTTGACGATGGCCAGCACCCGGGCCCCCCGGGCCTTGCACTCCTTCATGGCGGCGATGGTGTCCGCCGTCTCGCCGGACTGGGAGACCACCACCAGCAGGGTGTGCTCATCCACCAGGGGGTTGCGGTAGCGCAGCTCCGAGGCCAGGTCTGCCTCCACCGGAATCCGGCACAGGTCCTCGATGACATACTTGCCCACGCTGCCGGCATAGTAGGCCGAGCCGCAGGCGGTGATCATGATCTTGTTGATGTTTTTCAGTTCCTCATCGGTGAGGGAGAAGTCGTCCAGCACCACCTCCCCGTCCTTGATCCGGGGTTCAATGGTGGATTTGATGGCGTTGGGCTGCTCCATGATCTCCTTGAGCATGAAGTGGTCATACCCACCCTTTTCCGCTGCGGCGATGTCCCAGGCGATACGGGTGACGGTTTTCTCCTGGGCTTTCCCCAGGCTATCGTAGACGGTGACACTTTCGGGGGTGATGTCTGCAATCTCCCCATCCTCCAAATAGATGACGTTTTTGGTGTAGGCCACCAAGGCAGTGACATCAGAGGCAAAGTAGTTTTCCCCAATGCCCACCCCGACGATGAGAGGGGCGGCGTGGCGGGCTGCGATGATGCGCCCCTTTTCCTCGGCACAGAGGATCCCCAGGGCATAGGCGCCCTCTAGGCGGGAAATGGTTTTCAGCACCGCCTTCTTCAGGTCCCCCTCATAGTAGAGGTCCATCAGGTGGGCCACCACCTCCGTGTCCGTATCGCTTTTAAACTGGAAGCCCTTGGCCTGAAGCTCTTCCCGCAGCTGGGCGTAGTTTTCAATGATACCGTTATGGACGATGGCGATCTTCTCATCGTTGCTCATATGGGGATGGGCATTGACATCCGTAGGCTCCCCGTGGGTGGCCCAACGGGTGTGGCCAATCCCGGTGCTGCCGGGGAGGGCGGCGCCGTCCTGGGTTTTCTCCACCAGGTTTTGGATCCGGCCGCTGGCCTTCACCATGTGGATGCCTTCCTCTCCCAGCACGGCAATGCCGGCGGAGTCGTACCCTCTATATTCCAGTTTTTTCAGCCCATCCAGCAGGATGGGGGCTGCGTTTTGATTGCCGGTAAATCCGACGATTCCACACATAGGTGTTTCCTCCTTCTTCCTGTGTGCCGGGCACACATCGGTCCACGCACAGGGCTCAGGGCTGGCTGCCGGTCAGGCGCTTCATCACCTCTTGGTAAGCACCTTCCACATTGCCCAGGTCCCGGCGGAAGCGGTCCTTGTCCAGCTTTTCTCCGGTCTCCTTGTCCCACAGCCGGCAAGTGTCAGGGGAGATCTCATCCGCCAGGACGATGGTACCATCCTCCAAACGGCCGAACTCCAGCTTGAAATCCACCAAAGTAATGCCTACTGCCAGGAAGAATTCCTTCAGGGCCTCGTTGATCTGGAAGGCCAGACGAACGATGGTGTCGATCTCCGCCTGGGTCGCCAGTTTCAGGGCCTTGGCATGGTAGGAATTGATGAGGGGGTCGCCCAGGTCATCGTTCTTATAGGAGAACTCGATGGTGGGCTCCTCAAAGACGATGCCTTCCTCCACCCCGTAGTTCTGGGCAAAATGGCCGGCAGAGATGTTGCGGACGATGACCTCCAGGGGAACAATGGTCACTTTTTTCACCACGGTCTCTCGCTCGTTGAGCTCCTGGACAAAGTGGGTTGGCACGCCCCGGTGCTCCAGCATCTGCATGAGCAGGTTGGTCATCCGGTTGTTGATGGCCCCCTTGCCCAGGATGGTTCCCTTCTTCTGGCCATTGAAGGCGGTGGCGTCATCTTTGTATTCCACAATAAGGCACGCGGGGTCGTCGGTTTGGAAAACCTTTTTGGCCTTCCCCTCGTAAAGCTGTTCCAATTTTTTCATATTCATCGACCCTTTCTTTGGATTCACCTGCAGCGGGCCTGTGCGCCTGCGCTTTCTTATCCTATATAAAATACCCATTCATTTTCCCACAAACCCACGGATTTTGCAATGGGGTTTGCCCCCTTTCCCCGGGGATTTTCACATTTTTCACGAGGCTCCCAACCCAAAGGGAAGCATTCCCCACCATCCTATCCAAATCCTATTTCTTTGCCAGGGAAAGTATCCCCCTTCCTCGATTTTTTCTTGACAGCCCCGCACGGGAATACTATAATTTAGTCGAGCGGACGAGTGCTTCGGAATCCGAAGCTTACTGGTCCTTTTTTCATTTCGAAAGGGGAGCCGACCATATGAGCAAGTACACCAAAGAAGATATCATCCGCATGGTGGAGGAAGAGGGCGTAGACTTCATCCGCATGCAGTTTACCGATATTTTTGGCCAGGCCAAAAACGTGGCCATCACCGCCTCCCAGATCCAAAAGGCCGTAAACAACCAGATCTCCATCGACGGCAGCTCCATCGAGGGGTTCACCCGCATCCATGAGTCTGACCAGTACCTCTACCCCGATCTGGATACCTTCACCATCCTGTCTTGGTACGAGCAGCAGGGCAAGGTGGCCCGTCTTCTGTGCGATGTGTGCAACCCCGACGGCACCCCCTTCATCGGGGACCCCCGGGGCGCCCTGAAGCGGGTGCTCAAGCGGGCCGCCGACATGGGATACACCTTTAACGTGGGCCCTGAGTGCGAATTCTTCCTCTTTGAAATCGACAAGGACGGCAAGCCCACCACCAAAACCGGGGACGAAGCCGGCTACTTCGACCTGGGCCCCATCGACCACGGGGACCACACCCGCCGGGAGATCTGCCTGGCCCTGGAGGCCTTGGGGTTTGAAATCGAAGCCTCCCACCACGAGTGCGCCGCCGGCCAGCATGAGATTGACTTCAAGTACGCCGAGGCCCTTACCGCCGCGGACAATATCATCACCTTCAAGCAGACGGTGAAGAAGATCGCCTATGCCAACGGCCTCCACGCCACCTTCATGCCCAAGCCCATCTATGGCACCGCAGGCTCCGGCATGCACACCAACATGTCCCTGTTTAAAAACGGGAAAAACGTGTTCTATGACCCCAACGGCGACCGGCAGCTCTCCCAAGAAGCCTACCATTTCATCGCTGGCCTGCTGGCCCACGTGAAGGGCATGTGCGCCATCACCAACCCCTTGGTCAACTCCTATAAGCGCCTGGTCCCCGGTTACGAGGCCCCCTGCTATCTGGCTTGGTCCGCCTCCAACCGTTCCGCCCTGATCCGCATCCCCGCTGCCCGGGGCAACAGCACCCGGGTGGAGCTGCGCAACCCCGACCCCTCCTGCAACCCCTACCTGACCCTGGCCGCCTGCCTGGCTGCCGGCCTGGACGGCATTGAGCGCAAGCTCCTGCCCCCGGAGGAAATCACGGAAAACATCTTCGAGATGAACGCCGAGGAGCGGGCCGCCAACGGCATCGAGGACCTGCCGGATTCCCTGGAGCACGCCCTGGTGGCGTTAAAGGCGGACCCCTTATTGACCGAGGTGCTGGGCCCCCACATTCTCCCCCAATACATCGCCGGGAAGGAGAAGGAGTGGGAGGAGTACTGCACCCGCGTCTCCAGCTGGGAGATTGCCAAGTACATGGTCCTATACTAAGTCTTTCCCCAAGCCGGGAGAAATCCAATCGGATTTCCCCCGGCTTTGTGTTGCCAAAAGCCCCCCACGCCTCCCTGGCAGGCGCAGACGGAAAAGCAAAAACTTTTCCGGTTTTGGTTTAAACCAAAATTGAATATTTATCCCCATATTCTTAATATTATTCATTTATGCCGTCATTTCTACCAAAACACACGGAAATTTACCCACGTTGTTTTTCCTGGCACCCGCCAGTTCTTCATTGACGGCAACGGGGTTTTCCGGTATACTTAACTGTTAGAAATTGCGAGTTTCCCAGAGCGACTGTTTGATTCCTGATACATGGATGGAGGGACACGATGAAGAAAGCATATCTCTATTTAGAAAACGGTCAAGTCCTGGAGGGGCGGAGTTTCGGCGCCGCCGGCACCGCCATGGGCGAGCTGGTGTTCACCACTGGCATGACCGGCTGCGTGGAAAGCCTCACCGACCCCAGTTACTACGGGCAGCTGGTGGTCTACACCTTTCCCCAGTTTGGCAACTACGGCATCTGCCGGGCCGACCAGGAGAGCCCCCATTGCCAAATGGGCGGCGTGGTGGTCCGGGAGGCCTGTGAGAATCCCTCCAACTTCCGATGCGAGGAGACGGTGGACGCCTTCCTCAAGGAGGAGAACGTGGTGGGCATCGCCGGGGTGGACACTCGGATGCTCACCCAGATGATCCGGGACGGGGGCGTACTCAACGCCGTCATCACCACCGAGGAGGGGGAACCGGACTGGGATGCCCTCAAGGCCTACCGGGTGAAGGAGTCGGTGGAAAACACCAGCCGGAAGGACATTCTGGTGCGCCACCCCGAAGGGGAAAAGAAGTTCTCCGTGGCTCTGCTGGACTACGGCGCCAAAGGGAGCATCTGCAACTCCCTGCTGGCCCGGGGGTGCGAGGTGACCATCTACCCCTACAACACCCCGGCTGAGGATATCCTGGCCGCCGGCCACGACGGGGTGATGCTCTCCAACGGCCCCGGCGACCCGGCGGACAACCCCTTCTGCATCCAGCAGATCCAGAAACTCTTTGGTAAGCTGCCCATGTTCGGCATCTGCCTGGGCCACCAGATCATGGCCCTGGCTGCCGGCGCAAAGACCAAGAAGCTGAAGTTCGGCCACCGAGGCGCCAACCAGCCCGCCATGGACCTGGAGACCGGCACCGTGGTCATCACCAGCCAGAACCACGGCTACGCCGTGGACGAAACCACCCTGGCCGGCACGGAGGGAAAACTCCGGTTCGTCAACGTCAACGACGGCACCTGCGAGGGCGTCGATTACCCCGCTTACCACGCCTTCTCCCTGCAGTTCCACCCCGAGGCCCACGGCGGCCCCTTGGACACCTTGACCGCTTTTGACCGCTTTACCGACATGATGAAGGAGGGCTTGTAATGCCGAAGGATCCATCCATTCAAAAGGTACTTGTCATCGGTTCCGGCCCCATCGTCATCGGCCAGGCCGCTGAGTTTGACTACGCCGGCACCCAGGCCTGCCGGGTGCTGAAGCAGGAGGGGGTGGAGACCGTCCTGGTCAACTCCAACCCCGCCACCATTATGACCGACAACGCCATGGCAGACGCCATCTACTTGGAGCCCCTTACCACGGAGACCATCAAGCGCATCATCCTGGAGACCAAGCCGGACAGCCTTCTGGCCGGCCTGGGGGGCCAGACCGGCCTGACCATCGCCATGGAGCTGGACCACGAGGGCTTCCTCAAGGAGCACAACGTCCGCCTCATCGGCACCAACGCCGAGGCCATCGACAAGGCCGAGGACCGGCAGCTCTTCAAAGACGCCATGGCCAAGATCGGCCAGCCCACCATCCCCTCGGACACCGCCCACGACATTGACGCCTGCGTGGCCATCGCCGACCGGATCGGCTACCCCGTCATCATCCGGCCTGCCTTCACCCTAGGCGGCGGCGGCGGCGGTGTGGCCTACAACGAGGCCGAGCTGCGGGAGAAGGCCGCCGTGGGCCTGGACTACTCCCCCATCACCCAGGTGCTCATCGAGAAGTACATCTTCGGGTGGAAGGAGATCGAGTTCGAGGTGATGCGGGACCACAAGGGCACCGCCATCACCATCTGCTCCATGGAAAACTTCGACCCCGTGGGCATCCACACCGGGGACTCCATCGTGGTGGCCCCCGCCCTCACCCTGATGGACAAAGAGTACCAGATGCTCCGCTCCGCCGCCCTGAAAATCATCGAGGAGCTGGGCATTGAGGGCGGCTGCAACTGCCAGTTTGCCCTGAACCCCGACAGCTTTGAGTACGCCGTCATCGAGGTCAACCCCAGAGTCTCCCGGTCCTCCGCCCTGGCCTCCAAGGCCACGGGGTATCCCATCGCCAAGATCACCGCCAAAATCGCCCTGGGCTACACCCTGGACGAGATCAAGAACGACGTCACCGGGGAGACCTACGCCTGCTTCGAGCCCTCCGTGGACTATGTAGTGGTGAAGTTCCCCAAGTGGCCCTTTGACAAGTTCCACGGGGCCAGCCGGAAGCTGGGCTCCCAGATGAAGGCCACCGGCGAGGTCATGTCCATTGAGCACACCTTTGAGGCCGCCCTGATGAAGGCCGTCCGCGGGGCGGAGATCAAGTTGGACTCCCTCCGCTATCAGGACACCACCGGCCGCTCCCTGGACGAGCGGCTGGCCTCCATGGACGATCTGCGGCTGTTCACCATCTTTGAGGCCCTGAACCAGGGGGTGAGCATCGACCACATCCACGAGATCACCAAGATCGACAAGTTCTTCATCCATAAACTCCAGAACCTGGTCCGCTTTGAGGAGAGCCTGAAGGGTGGCATCACCCCGGAGACCTACCTCCAGGGCAAGAAGTACGGCTACCCCGACAAGGTGCTGGCCCGGCTGGCCGGGGTGGAGGAGGCTTCCCTCCCCCACCGCTTCCCCAGCTACAAGATGGTGGACACCTGCGCCGCCGAGTTCCAGGCTCAAACCCCCTACTTCTACGCCACCTACGACGACCACTGCGACGCCCGGAACTTCCCCCGCAGCGGGCAGAAGACCGTCATCGTCCTGGGTTCCGGCCCCATCCGCATCGGCCAGGGCATCGAGTTTGACTACAGCTCCGTCCACTGCGTGCAGACCCTGAAAGAGTTGGGCTATGACGTGGTGATCATCAACAACAACCCCGAGACCGTCTCCACCGACTACGACACCGCCGACCGCCTCTATTTCGAGCCGCTCACGGAGGAGGACGTGTTGAGCGTCATCGCCTGCGAGCAGCCGGTGGGCGTGGTGGTGGCCTTTGGCGGGCAGACGGCGGTGAAGCTGGCCAAGTGCCTGGACAGCCACGGCGTGCGCATACTCGGCACCTCCGCCGAGGGCATCGACCTGGCCGAGGACCGCGAGCGCTTTGACGGCATGCTCGGCCGCCTCGGCATCCGCCGCCCGGCGGGGCGCGGCGTTTTGAGCGAGGAGGAGGCCGTTTCCGCCGCCGCGGAGATCGGCTACCCCGTGCTGGTGCGGCCCAGCTACGTCATCGGCGGGCAGAACATGACCATCGCCTACGATGAAGGCGAGGTGCGCGCCTACATGCGCATGATATTGCGCGGCGGCGCGGACGACCCCGTGCTGGTGGACAAGTACATGCCCGGCACGGAACTGGAGGTGGACGTCATCTCCGACGGCGAGGACGTGCTCATCCCCGGCATCATGGAGCACATCGAGCGCGCCGGGGTACACTCGGGCGATTCCATCGCCGTCTATCCGCCCTACAACTTAAACGACGCCATGCGCGCCGAGCTGGTCTCCTGTTCGGAAAAGCTGGCGCTGGCGCTGGGCACGCGGGGGCTGGTCAACATCCAGTACCTCATTTACGAGGGGCGGCTCTACGTCATCGAGGTCAACCCCCGCGCCTCGCGCACCATCCCCTACATCAGCAAGGTGACGGGCATCCCCATGGTGGACATCGCCTCGCGGGTGATGCTGGGCGCGAAATTGCGCGATTTGGGCTGCGGCACGGGGCTGCAGCGCACGCCGCCGTACTTTGCCGTCAAGGTGCCGGTGTTCTCCTTTGAAAAGCTCACCGACGCCAACGCCTATCTAAGCCCGGAGATGAAGTCCACCGGCGAAGTGCTGGGCATCGGCACGAACCTGCAGGAGGCCATCTTCAAGGGACTCGTCGCCGCGGGCTACAAGATGCGCCATCAGGGCGGTATTCTTGTTTCCGTCCGCGACAAGGACAAGCCGGAAGCCATTGACTGCGCGCGCAAGTTTGCCAAGCTCGGCTTCAACATTTTCGCCACGCCCGGCACGGCGCGCGCCATGCAGGAGCATGGGCTGTACGCCGCCGTCGTGAAGAAGGAAGCGCAGGAGAAAATGCTGGAAATGGGGCAGGTGCAGTACGTCATTTCCACGTCCAGCAAGGGGCGTTTGCCGCAGCTGGAATCCGTCCGGATGCGCCGCAAGGCGGTCGAACGCGGCATTCCGCTGTTCACCAGCCTTGACACGGCGAATGCCCTCGCCAACGCGCTGACCAGCCGCTACTCGCTGGGCAACGTCGAATTGGTGGACATCAACAACATGCGCACGAAGCACAAGAAGCTGACCTTCACCAAGATGCGCGG
>ERZ857998.2938-NODE-2938-length-14807-cov-5.683501_pt1 | contig 14807 bp, 13 predicted proteins | sample MGYA00519954_ERZ857998 | MGnify/ENA primary metagenome ERZ857998 (study PRJEB31778, sample SAMEA3449424) | human gut metagenome | biome: human gut; feature: human-associated habitat; material: faeces | place: United Kingdom | collected 2010/2012 ...
GTTTTGGGAGGATGGAAAAGAGGCCCGGCCGACGAGGCGGTCCGGGGCCGCGTCGGAGTGTCCGCCGGGGCCATGGGCCCTGCGCCCGACGCGGGAGGCCCTCAGCCCTGCGCCTCCTGTGCCACCCGCTCCAGATACTCGTCGTAGGTCATCAGACGGTCGATGAGCCGGCCGTCGGCGGTGAAGTCAAAGATGCGGTTGGCCACGGTCTGGACCATCTGGTGGTCGTGGGAGGAGAAGAGCACGTTGCACTTCACCGCCTCCAGCCCGTTGTTGACGGCGGCGATGGACTCCAGGTCCAGGTGGTTGGTGGGCTGGTCCAGCAGCAGCACGTTGGCCCCGGAGAGCATCATCCGGGAGAGCATGCACCGCACCTTCTCGCCGCCGGACAGGACCTTGACGGGCTTGTACACCTCGTCGCCGGAGAAGAGCATCCGGCCCAGGAAGCCCCGCAGATAGGCTTCGTGCTTGTCCTCGGAGAACTGGCGCAGCCACTCCACCAGATTGTCCCCGCAGTCCTGGAAGAACTCGGTGTTATCCTTGGGGAAGTAGGAGAAGGTGGCCGTCTGGCCCCACTTCACGGTGCCCTCGTCGGGCTCCCACTCGCCGGTGAGGATCTTGAACAGGGCGGTGTGGGCGTTCTCGTTCTCGCCCACGAAGGCGATCTTGTCGCCGTGATTTACCGTGAAGGAGACGTGGTCCAGCAGCTTCACGCCGTCCACCGTCTTGCTCACGTCGGTGACGAACAGAATGTCCTTGCCCACCTCCCGGTCGGGGGAGAAGGCCACCCAGGGGTAGCGGCGGGAGGAGGCGGGGATCTCCTCCAGGGTGATCTTCTCCAGCAGCTTCCGGCGGGCGGTGGCCTGCTTGCTCTTGGACTTGTTGGCGGAGAACCGGGAGATGAACTCCTTGAGCTCCTGGGCCTTCTCCTCATTCTTCTTGCTCTGGTTCTTCATCAGGTTCTGCATGAGCTGGGAGGCGTCATACCAGAAGTCGTAGTTGCCCACGTACATTTTGATCTTGTTGTAGTCGATGTCCACGATGTGGGTGCAGATGGTGTTGAGGAAGTGCCGGTCGTGGCTGACCACGATGACGGTGCCCTCGAAGTCCAGCAAAAAGTCCTCCAGCCAGTTGATGGCGTTGATGTCCAGGTTGTTGGTGGGCTCGTCCAGCAGCAGGATATCCGGATTGCCGAACAGCGCCTGGGCCAGCAGCACCTTCACCTTCAGCCGGCCGTCCACGTTCTCCATCACGTCATAGTGCATGGACACCGGGATGCCCAGGCCCTGGAGGATACGGCTGGCGTCGGACTCGCTCTCCCAGCCGCCCAGCTCGGCGTATTCCTCCTCCAGCTCGCAGGCGCGGATACCGTCTTCCTCCGTCATGTCCTCCTTGGCGTAGAGGGCCTCCTTCTCCTTGCCGATGTCGTACAGGCGCTGGTTGCCCATGATGACCGTGTCCATGACGGTATAGGCGTTGTAGGCGTTCTGGTCCTGCTTGAGCACCGACATGCGGGTCTTGGGCAGAATGGACACCTCGCCGGAGGTGGGCTCCAGCTCGCCGGAAAGGATCTTCAAAAAGGTGGATTTCCCCGCGCCGTTGGCGCCGATGATGCCGTAGCAGTTCCCCTTGACGAACTGCAGGTCCACGTGGGAAAAGAGGGGCTGGCCGCTGTATTGGAGGCCCAGATCGGAAACAGTGATCATGTCGTACTCCTTTTTATATAGAAATCATCATTCGAAGAGGTATTATATCATAACGGCGGAGGAAATCCTAGAGAAAAATTGGACAAGTTCCGGGGATTGTGGTATATCTGAAAGCAGCTTTTTGAGAAAAGGAGGGGGGCATATGGAGAGCCTGTTCCGCTGCCCCGTCTGCGCTGCTCCCCTGGACCGGGGGGAGCGGGCCTACACCTGCCCCAACGGGCACAGCTACGACATCGCCCGGGAGGGATACGTGCATCTCCTCCCCGCCAACCGGAAGCACGCCCGGGACCCCGGGGACGACAGGGATATGGCCGCCGCCCGGAACCGTTTTTTGTCCGGGGGGTGGTACGCTCCCCTGCGGCGGACCCTGTGTGAGCTGGCGCTGGAGCGCCTGGGGGAGACGGCGGCTCCGGCGGTGCTGGACTCCGGCTGCGGCGAGGGGTATTACACCGCCGGGGTGTACCGGGCCCTGATGGAGACCGGCCGTCCGGTCCGGATGGCGGGGGTGGACCTGTCGAAGCCCTCCCTGCGCTGGGCGGCCCGGCGGGAGAAGAACGCCGAGTTTGCCGTGGCGTCGGTGTACCATCTGCCGGTGGGGGACGCCTCGGCGGACCTGCTGCTCAACTGCTTCTCCCCCCTGGCTCTGGAGGAGTTTCGGCGGGTGCTGCGGCCCGGCGGGACCTACCTCTATGTGGTGCCCGCCGCCCGGCACCTGTGGGAGCTCAAGCAGGTGCTGTACGACGCACCCTATCGGAACCGGGAGGCCGAGACGCCCTATGAGGGCTTGGAATATCTCGACATCGTGCCCGTGACGGCGGCGCTGGACCTGCCCGACCGGGAGACTCTGGCGGACCTGTTTCGCATGACCCCCTACTACTGGAAGACCCCTAGGGCGGGGGCGGAACGCCTGGCCGCCCTGGACGGCCTGCGGGTGACGGCAGACTTCCGGGTCCACGTGTTCCGGCGGAGGAAAGAGGCCGGCCGTCGGTCCGGAGCCGGGCTTGCGCAACGGGCCGGACTGTGATATAGTGGTCGCGCGAACTGCGCCGGGCCGGGCCCGGCGGTTGGATTTGAGGTCGCGCCCCGGAGCGCGGGCGTTTGGGTACGAAAGGGAGTTTCGATGCCTGTGGGAGACCTTGAATCAGGCAAATCGAAATGGAAAGGACTTTTGCACCCATGGAAATCAACGGTGAGCAGGTCAACGAGGTCGTGCGCTACGACCAACTGGAGCTATCCCCCGAACTGATGAGGGCCATTGAAAAGAAGGGCTACGTCCAGGCCACCCCCGTCCAGGGCGGGGCCATCCCCTATTTTATGGAGTGGAGGGACGTGATCGCCAAGGCCCCTACCGGCACCGGCAAGACCTTTGCCTTCGGCATCCCCATGGTAGAGCACGTGGACCCGGCGTCGGACGCCGTCCAGGGCCTGGTGCTGGCCCCCACCCGGGAGCTGGCCATCCAGATCATGGAGGAGCTGCGGGACCTGTGTGAATTCAAGGAGGGGGTCCGGGCCGTGGTGCTCTACGGCGGACAGCCCATCGAAAAGCAGATCACCCAGCTCAAGAAAAAGCCCCAGATCGTGGTGGCCACCCCCGGCCGCCTGATGGACCACATGAAGCGCCGCACCGTCCGGCTGGATCAGGTCCAGACCGTGGTGCTGGACGAGGCCGACCGGATGCTGGATATGGGCTTCATCCACGACGTGACCCGTATTCTGGACCAGATCAAATCCCGGAAGAACCTGGGCATGTTTTCCGCCACCATCTCCCGGGAGGTGATGGATATCTCCTGGGTATACCAGAGGGACCCGGTGGAGATCGTGGTCCGGGCCGACGAGCAGAACAAGCCGGACATCCAGCAGTACCGCATCGCCGTGGACCGGGGGGAGAAGGTGGACATCACCGTCAAGCTGCTGGAGGCGGGCAGCTACGAGCGGGCCATCGCCTTCTGCAACACCAAGAATATGACCGACCGGCTGGCCGGTCTGATGAAGATGAAGGGCATCTCCGCCGAGGCCATCCACGGTGACATCCAGCAGCGGGTCCGGGAGCAGACCCTGAACAAGTTCCGCAGGGGAGAGCTTCGGGTGCTGGTGGCCACCGACGTGGCCGCCCGGGGCCTGGACATTGACGACGTGGACGTGGTGTTCAACTACGACGTGCCGGACGAGAACGAGTATTACGTCCACCGCATCGGCCGCACCGGCCGAGCCAAGCGTCACGGCGTGGCCTACACCCTGGTGTCCACCATCACCGAAGAGATGCGCATGGACGACATCCAGAAGACCACCAAAAACGAGGTGGCCCGCCTGAAGTATGAAAAGGGCGTTCTGCTGGAGGTCGAGGGGAAATAGGGCTGGATTTTAAGGATTTTTAATCTTTTCCCTCTGGTTTTTTTCATCCTTGGGCCGTATACTGAATACAAATGAAGGAGGGGTTGCTATGAACGAACCGAAAAAGCTCTATCGCCTGGACCATGGGATGCTGGCCGGCGTCTGCGGCGGCGTGGCCGAATATTTTAACATGGACCCCAGCCTGGTGCGGCTGTTGTGGGTGGTGCTCACCGTCGTCAGCTTCTCGCTGGGCTTCTGGGTCTACCTCATCGCCGCCATCATCCTGCCCAGAAAGAGCGACGTCTACCCTGGCTATTGAGCGCCGGGGCCGGCTCCGGGCGCTGCATGTCAGCGCCCGGAGCTTTTTGCGCCCGGCCTGGTTTTTCACGGGCCAAACGTGTTATACTAATTTTCTATCGGACTGGAGCATGACGCGGAAGAAGGGCGCTGTCCTCAAAAGGGACGGGAGGAGGCCGGACGGTGAGCTATTATGACAAGGTATATGCCCTGGTGCGGCAGATTCCGCCCGGCCGGGCGGCCACCTACGGCCAGCTCGCCCTGATGACGGGTAGCCCCCGGGCCTCGCGGGCGGTGGGCTACGCCATGGCGGCCTGTACCGACTCCGCCATTCCCTGCCACCGGGTGATGGCCCGGGACGGCGTCATCCGGGAGCACGCCTTTGGCCCTGGGGTCCAGCGGGCCATGCTGGAGGCGGAGGGAGTCCCCTTCACCCCCGACGGGCGGGTGGATTTGGCCCGCTGCCGCTGGGACGGTCGGTGACCGGGTGAAATGCCGGGCAAAATCGGCGGGTTTTCCTTGCGTTGGGGAGGACTTCGTGATAGAATTTCGTACTAGAAAGCATTGCCAAGGAGAATGAAACCGATATGATTGACTTCCGAACGCCGCAGCCCTCGGACAAAGCCTGGGTGGACGCCCTGCTGGCCCAGGCGGACTACCGGGGCTGCGACTATAATTTTACCAATCTGTTTGTCTGGAGCCGGGCCTATGGCCAGGAGATCGCCCAGGTGAACGGGTTTCTGGTCACTCATCTGTGCGGACGGATGGGGTGCAGCTACATGTATCCGGCGGGCAGCGGCGACTTGGCCGCCGCCATCGACATCCTGGCCCGGGAGGCCGACGAGCGGCGGCAGCCCCTGCGGCTGGTCTGCCTCACCACCCGGCAGATGGAGGAGCTGGACCGGCTCATGCCCGGCCGCTTTGCCTATGAGGCCGACCGGGACGGCTTCGATTACCTCTACGACATCGACCGCCTGGCCGATCTGACCGGCAAAAAGCTCCACGCCAAGCGCAACCACATCAACCGCTTTATGGACAATAACCCCTCCTGGGTCTATGAGGAGATCACCCCCCAAACCCTGCCCGAGTGCCTGGAAATGGATCAGGAGTGGTACCGGCGCAGCATGGTCCGGGAGGGCGCCGCCGAAGAGCGGGACCTGGGCGACGAGGGCATCGCCCTGCGCACCGCCATGGACCATTACCACGCTCTGGGCCTGGAGGGGGGGCTCATCCGGGTGTACGGGGAGGTAGTGGCCTTTACCATGGGGGACCGCCTCAACTCCGACACCTACGACGTCCACTTTGAGAAGGCCTACGGCGAGCTCCAGGGGGCCTACGCCATGATCAACCGGGAATTTGCCCGGTGGGTCCGGGCCAAGCACCCCAACGTCCGGTACCTCAACCGGGAGGACGACATGGGGGTGGAGGGCCTGCGCAAGGCCAAGGAATCCTACTACCCCGACCGGATGGTGGAAAAATACGCCGCGACCCAGCGGTAGAGCGCGGCAGAGAAAGAAGGTGACCCCATGATCGAGATCAGACCCGCCCGCCCCGGGGAGGAGACCCGGCAAAAGGAGCTGTGGAAGCTGTCCTTTGGGGACGACGACGCCTATATCGACTATTTCTATACCCACCGGCCAGCCGGTGTGGAGACCCTGGTGCTGCTGGAGGACGGGGCCCTGGAGACCATGGTGGCCCTCTTCCCCGTCACCCTGTCCCTGCCGGACGGAGCCCAGGCCAGCTCGGCGTACATCTATGCTCTGGCCACCCACCCCGGGGCCCGGAAGAAGGGCTTCGGCCGGTTTATCCTCAACTATGTAGATTTTTACCTCCAGGAGAAAAAGCTGGACTGCGTCACCATCGTTCCCGCCGAGGCCAGCCTCCACCGCTTCTTCGCCGCCGCCGGCTTCTCCGAGTGCTTTGCCACCCGGAAGGTGGAGCTGCTACAGTACATGGCCCGGCGGAACTGCGCGGGGGACACCCTCACCCCCGCCGATCCGGAGACGTATAACCGGGTGCGGGAGCGGCTGTTGGAGGGGACCTTCCGGGTCTCCTATGCCGACGGCGCCATCGGCTACCAGGAGGGGTTGTCCCGGATGGCCAACAGCGGACTTTATCTGCTGAACGTGAACGGCACGCAGGGCTGCGCCGCCGCCGAATACCTCAACGAGGACTCGGTGCTGGTCAAGGAGCTGATTATCCCAGCTCCCGCCATGGCCGGGGCGGCCGCCCTGCTGGCCCGGGAGCTGCCCGCCGTCCGCTATCATCTGCGCACGCCTCCCTTCTGGGATGGGCTGCCCGGCAGCTATTTGCAGGCGTTTGGCATGGTCAAGTGGTACAACTCGGAGCTGGAGGCCGCTTGGCGCAACGAGCGGAAGGGCTATATGGGCCTGGGCTTCGACTGAGAGGCCCCCGGCGGCCGGAAACGGGCATACGGACGGAGGGGCAGCGGCGGACCGACGCAAGGGCGTAGGTCCGCCGCTTTTGCAATGTAAAGCGTCAAAAAATGCGCTGCCCTCAAAAGTGCCTCTGACACGAGGACAGAAAACTGGTTTTGTGTTTTCAAACAGAAAACCATTGCAGGACATGAAGGATTTAGCATCAATTTGAAAAGCACAACACCTTGACGGAGAAGTAAGAATAGTATAAAATATGAAAATCGGCAACACCTTGACAGCCGCCCGCGGACCCCTGCCCAGACGTCCGGTGCGCGGCTGTCCGCTTGTGGAGGCATGGGCGCGGAGCGTCCAAACAGAAAGAACGAATTGTAGGAAGTGAAAAAATGGCAAAATATCTGGTGAAACGGGTATTGATGGCGCTGCTGACGGTATTTCTGGTGGCGACGCTGACCTTTTTCCTGATGAACGCGGCGCCGGGTAATCCGTGGCTGGCGGAGAAAACGCCGCCGCAGAGCGTCATCGACGCGCTGAACGAGAAATACGGGCTGGATAAGCCGCTGCCGGAGCAGTACATCCGGTACATGAGCAACCTGCTGCAGGGAGACTTCGGCACGTCGATCAAGATGTCGAAGAACCGGCCGGTGCTGGAGATGATTATGGAGAAGTTCCCCATCTCCGCCAAACTGGGCATCGTGGCGGTGGCCTGGGCCACGCTGGTGGGGGTGCCGTTGGGGTGCCTGGCGGCGTACCGGCGGGGGAAGCTGACGGACAGCATCCTGCGGGTGGTGTGCACGCTGGGCGTGTCGCTGCCGGCCTTTGTGGTGGCCAGTACGCTGATGGTGGTGTTCTGCGGGGGTGTGGAGGCGCTGCACTTCTTCCCGAACACCTTCTCGGAGGCCAACGGCATCCGGGGCTATATCCTGCCGTGCCTGTGCCTGGGGCTGTATCCCATGTGCTACATTGCGCGGCTGACCCGGTCGTCCATGCTGGACGCCATCAACCAGGAGTATATCAAGACAGCGCGGGCCAAGGGCCTGAAGACGGCGCCCATTATCTTCAAGCACGCGCTGCGCAACGCGCTGATCCCAGTCATTACTTACCTGGGCCCCCTGACCGCCTTTACTCTGTGCGGCGGCTTCGTGGTGGAGAAAGTGTTCAACATCCCCGGTCTGGGCCGGTCCTTCGTGCAGTCGATCACGGCGCTGGACTACCCGATGATTATGGGGACGGTCATTTTCCTGGCGACCTTTATCGTACTGATGAATCTGGCGGTGGACATCCTTTATAAGGTGGTAGACCCGCGTATCAATCTGGCCAAGGGGGTAGACTGACCAATGGCGGACCATAAAAACAAGCCTCGCTTTGGCTCTCTGCAGCCCGATGTGGAGGATATCCTGCACTGGAACGACCTGACCGACTCTGACTTCTCCAAGGCCAGCGCGGCGGAGAAGGAGGACTTTATTCAGCAGCGCAAAAGCGTGTCGTACTGGGCGGACGCGTGGCGGCGGCTGCGGAAGAACACGGTGGCCATGGTGGCGCTGTGCGTGCTGGTGGCCATCATGCTGTTCGCCTTTGTGGGCCCGATGGTGGTGCCCTACGGCTATGACCAGTTCAACAAGGGCGCGGAAAACCTGCACCCGTGGCATACGAGCCTGGAGGACCAGGCCAAGCTGGCGGAGGCGCTGAACACCAAGGACCCGGAGCAGGCCGTGGAAGAGGCCCGGGCCAAGGCGGAGGCGGAGGGCAGGCCCTTTACCGCGGTGGACGCGGCGGTGGTGCGCGCCAACGCCAAGGCGTCCAGCACCTACACGGACGAGGAGGGCAATGTGCTGTCCGGAGACGAGCTGGAGTCTTATCTGCGGCATGAGCTGGGAATCAAGACCCACCTGTTCGGCTACTCCAACAAGGAGCTGGAGCGGAAGGCGGCGGGGGAGTCGGTGTTCCCCCACGTGTTCGGCACGGATAAATTCGGGCGGGACATCATGGTGCGCGTGATGGTAGGCACCCGGGTGTCCATGCTGGTGGGTGTGTGCGCGGCGCTGCTGGTGCTCATCATCGGGGCGACGTACGGGTCCATCTCGGGCTACTTCGGCGGCAAGGTGGACGCGGTGATGCAGCGGATCGTGGAGGTCATCTACTCGGTCCCCGAGGTGCTGGTCATCCTGCTGCTGTCGGCCATGCTGGGCGAGGCCATCAAGGCCTACAGCGGGCCGGGCTCGGCCTTTGTGGCCACCATGGGGGCCAACCTGATCTCCATGTTCATGGCCTTCGGCATGCTGTACTGGGTGGGCATGAGCCGCATCATCCGCGGCCAGGTCCTCCAGGTGAAGCAGCAGGAGTACGTCACCGCCGCCCGGGCCCTGGGCGCCTCCAGCGGCCGGATCATCAAGCGGCACCTGCTGCCCAACTGCATCGGGCAGCTGGTGGTGACCACCTGCCTGCAAATTCCCTCCGCAATCTTCCTGGAGTCCTTCCTGTCCTTCCTGGGCGTGGGCGTTTCGGCGCCCATGACCAGCCTGGGGTCCATGGCCTCGGAGGCGCTTCAGGGCATGTATTCCTATCCATACCGGCTGTTTTTCCCGGCCATCATCCTCAGCGTCATGATCCTCTCCTTCAACCTGTTCGGAGACGGCCTGCGGGACGCTCTGGACCCGAGACTGAAGAAATAAGGAAGGAGGAGACGACATGGAATCGAATATCAATACAACGCAGGAGCAGAAGTCCGGCAAGCTGCTGGAGGTCAAGGACCTGCGGGTCTCCTTCTTCACGCCTGCGGGCGAAGTGAAGGCGGTCGGCGGGATCAGCTATGATCTGAACTATGACGAGGTCATGGGCATCGTGGGCGAGTCAGGCTCGGGCAAGAGCGTGGAGGCGTACTCCATCATCGGCCTTCTGCAGTCCCCGGGCAAGGTGATCGGCGGGTCCATCACCTTCGAGGGCCAGGATGTGCTGGCCAAGACGAAGGAGGAGATGACGGACTTCCGGGGCCGGGAGGTGGCCATGATCTTCCAGAACCCCATGACCTGTCTGAACCCGGTGTATACGGTGGGCAACCAGCTCATCGAGGCGCTGCGGGCCCACGACAAGAGCATCTCCAAGGAGGACGCTTCGAAGCGCGCCATGGAGATGCTGGAGCTGGTGGGGATCAACAACGTGGCCAAGCGGATGAAGCAGTACCCCCACGAGTTTTCCGGCGGCATGCGGCAGCGGGTGATGATCGCCATGGGGCTGATCTGCCACCCCAAGCTGCTGATCGCGGACGAGCCGACGACGGCGCTGGACGTGACCATTCAGGCGCAGATCCTCGATCTGCTGCGGAATCTGAAGGATAAGATCAATTCCTCCATTATGTTCATCACCCACGATCTGGGCGTCATCGCCGAGATGGCGGACTACGTGGTGGTTATGTACGCCGGCCGCATCGTGGAGCAGGGCACGGCGGAGGAGATCTTCGCACACCCCGCCCACCCCTACACCATCGGTCTGATGGCCTCCAAGCCTGTGGTGGGCCGTCAGGTGGAGAAGCTGTACTCCATTCCCGGCAAGGTGCCCAACCCCATCAACATGCCGAACTACTGCTACTTCAAAGACCGCTGCGAAATGTGCGTAAACGGCTGCGAGGGCGCTTATCCGCATGAGATCTCCCTCACCCCGACGCACAAGGTCAGCTGCTACCGTTACTATCCCGAAAACATGAAGAAGGAGGGTGAATAATTATGGCAGATCACAACAAGGTCAATCCCTTTGAGGATCCCAACTTCACCCCCGTGGAGTACGACCCGCAGTACATCCTTCAGGTCAACCACCTGAAGAAGTATTTTCCCATCAAGGGCGGCATGGTGTCCAAGACCGTGGGCTACGTCAAGGCTGTGGACGGCGTGACGTTCAACCTCAGGCGCGGCACTACCATGGGTCTGGTGGGCGAGTCTGGCTGCGGCAAGACCACCACCGGCCGCACCATCCTCCGGCTGTACGATGAAAAGACCTCCGGTCAGGTGCTGTTCAACGGGCAGGAGGTCTACGACCTGTCCGCAAAAGAGATGCGCGCCATGCGCACCAAGATGCAGATCATCTTCCAGGATCCGTTCTCCTCGCTGTCGCCCCGTATGCCGGTGGGCGAGATCATCGGCGAGGCCGTGCGTGAGCACAATCTGGTGCCGAAAGAGGAGTTCGACGACTATATCGACAAGGTCATGGACAACTGCGGTCTGCAGCCCTTCCACAAGGATCGCTATCCCCATGAGTTTTCCGGCGGCCAGCGGCAGCGTATCTGCATCGCCCGCGCGCTCGCGCTGAACCCGGAGTTCGTCGTCTGCGACGAGCCGGTCTCCGCGCTGGACGTGTCCATTCAGGCGCAGATCATTAACCTTTTGAAGGAATTGCAGGAAAAGTACAGCCTGACGTATCTGTTTATCTCGCACGACCTGTCCGTCGTGGAGCATATTTCGGATCACGTCGGTGTCATGTACCTCGGCAACCTCGTGGAATACGGGCAGACGGAGGATATTTTTGCCCACCCGCTGCACCCGTACACCAAGGCGCTGTTCTCCGCCATCCCCATCCCCGATCCGACGATCAAGCGTGAGCGCATCGTGCTGCAGGGCTCGATCCCGTCCCCGGCGAACCCGCCGCAGGGCTGCAAGTTCCACACGCGCTGCCCGTATGCAACGGACGAGTGCGCCGAGGAGCAGCCGCTCATCGATCTTGGAGGCGGGCACACGGCGGCGTGCCACCTGTGCCAGAATGCCTGACGCCCCGGAGGGTAGACTATGGACACGACTGTAAAATACATCGCAAGCGCCGAAGAGCTTCTGTATCTGGACCTAACGGGAAAATATGCGCTGGACGCGGACATTGACCTCGGCGGACGGGACTGGACGCCGCTCGGCTCGGACGATGCGCCGTTTTGCGGCGTACTGGACGGCTGCGGGCATACCATCTCCAATTTCCGCATCACGAAAACCGACGGTGCAGGCAACACCGGCATTTTCGGCGTGAACGCTGGAACGGTGCAGGATGTGACGTTCAAAAACGTGCGCCTGTCGCCCAAGATCGTGGGCAGTGCCAATGTGGGTCTGCTCGCGGGGCGCAATGACGGCAGCTTCTGGGGCGTGCGCACCGAAGGGTGCGCCGTGATCCTGACGTGCAGCGCGCCCGCGCGCGTGCTGCTCGGCGGGCTTGCCGGGCTGAGCACAGGCAGCTTCCGCAATGTCAGTCTGGATGCCGAGGTACACGCTGACTGCGGCGATGCAGATGTGATCGCGGCGGGCTTTGTTGGAAAAACGGACGGCGGCGTTTTTGAGTGCGTCGAAACGTTCAGTGAGCTGCATCTGACGGGTGAGCGCACCCGCGCCGCGCTGTTCGGCGGGGAGCTTTGTGATACCGTTCTGCGCGCGTGCCGCTTCTCCGCGCCGATGAATCTGCTGAACGGGGAGCTGTTCACACAGTACGCGCTGGAAGAGACCGACTGCACGGAATTTGACGGCTGCCTCTGGCGCGACAACCACGGCGCGGACCACTTTTTGCCGAAGCAGGCGCTGGCGCTGCGCAGACTCTGCTGCGAGCACATGGAGCGCATGGGCAGCATCGCCTGGACACCCGACCGCACGCTGCGCTTTACCTGTAGCTGCGGCGCAAAGGTGCACGCGCAGGTGTTTGAGGCGGGCGTGATGCACGTCGGGATGCCGTACTGCCACAAAAATAATTCGTATGAGCAGTTTCTCGACTGCTTCCGCCCGGACGGCACGCTCCAGCCGTGGCTCGCTGCCGACGGCTACGACGTTTTTGACCTCTACATGGGCAACGACTGCTCCGGCGCGGTCTACTGGGCGTGGGGAAGGGCAGGCAACGACCTGACATACCGCTGGACGGAAAACATGATGCCGGAGCAGCGTATGGGCGTGCTGCCCGTCGCAGGATATGACGGTTACTGCTCACCGCTGAGCGCCGACGTGGTGGCGAAAAACACGCCGGAGGTCATCGCCGAGGCGTATGCCAACGCCCGCACTGGCGACGCCGTGCTGTGCTACGGCAAGGGCGGGCACGTTCGGATGCTCTGCCGTGCTCCGGCTGTCTACCGCGACCGCGCGGGAACGATCAGCCTCAAGCGCAGCTATCTCGTCACGCACGAGCAGGGCGGGGGACTGCTGACCGCGCGCAAAAAGGTCAGCTCGTGGCTGCTGAATGAGCGCTATACATTCGCGCAGCTTTTGCGTGACAACTATATCCCCATCACCTGCAAAACGCTTCAGGATGGGCGGCGCGAAGAGCCGCAGGTCAGCCTCACCCGCGAGGGCGACCGGCTGGACGGCTGCACCGTGCGCTCGAATTACCGCATCACCAGTCTGGATGCGCAGATCGTGACGGAAGCCGGCACGCCGGTCTGGTCGGGGCGGTACTACACCGCCGTGTGTACCTATGACGAGGAGGGGCACGACGCCCGCCCGCGCGAAACGGTGCGCAGCGTGCCGCTGTCGTGCCTGCGTCCGCTGCTGCCGCACACCGTGATGCAGCACGGCAAGCGCTATGTTTGCAGACTCTCGGTGCTGCTCGGCACGGGCGAGCGCTTTGCGCTGGACGACGCGGCGTTCCTTTGGTAACGCACAAAAGCAGAGAGGAGAACGCTTTGTACAGAGATTCCTTTACCATGACCTTCCCGGACGATTTCCTGATCGGCACGGCGAACTCGGCGTTTCAGTCCGAAGGCGCGGCGGACCGCGACGGCAAAAGCCCGAGCATGATGGATCATTTTGCAAGAACGCACGCCGGTCAGTTCCTGCCCGGCATCGTTAAAAAGGGCATCCGCATGACGGAAGAATTTCCCGATGACGGCTGCTGCTTTTACGACCATTTTGAAGAATTTATCGACGACATGAAGGCGACGGGGCAGAACACCTACCGCCTGTCACTCGCCTGGCCGCGCATCATCCCGGACGGCACGGGCGCGGTGAACGAGCAGGGTCTCGCATTTTACGACCGCGTGATCGACAAGCTGCTCGCCTGCGGCATCGAGCCGTTCGTGGACCTGCTGCACTGGGATCTGCCGATGGCGCTTTATGAGCGCGGCGGGTACGCCAGCCGCGAGTTCCCGGACTGGTTTGAGCAGTATGCAAAGGTCTGCTTTGCGCACTTCAAGGGGCGCGTGCGCCTGTGGTCCACGGTCAACGAGCCGTGCGTGTTCATCACATCCGGCTACGCCGACGGGCGCTTCCCACCGTTTGAAAAGGACCTGCGCAAGAGCCTGCTCGCGGGGCAGAATGTGCTGCTGGCGCATTACCGCGCGGTGAAGCTCTTCCGCGAGCTTGATATGGGCGGCAAGATCGGCGCGGTTAACGCCATCATCCCGGTCTATCCGGCGGATTTTCGCCCGGAGGATATGGATGCCGCGCGCCGTCAGGCGCAGCTCCGCTTTGACATTTGGGCAGAGCCGATGGCGTATGGGCATTATCCAGAGCAGTTTTTCGACGAGTGCCCGATGTACAAAAACGCAATGCCGGAGGGCTATGCGCAGGAGCTGAAGGACGCGTTCGCACCGGTCGATTTTCTGGGCATCAACTATTATGTGACCAGCCGCACGGCAGACGATCCCGACGCGCCCGCGCGCTCGAAGCGCGTGCAGACGTTCTATACGCAGCCGGGGCTCAAAAACGACGTGTATCCGGCTGGGCTGCTGGACAGCCTGCTGTATATGCGAGACCACTATCCCGACGTGGAGGTGTTCGTGACCGAAAACGGCTTGTGCACACCCAATACCGGCGACGAGGAAGAGGAGTGCAATGACGAGGTGCGCGTTTCTTACCTGCGCGAGCATTTTCGGATGCTCTGGCGCGCGCTGCAATCAGGCGTGAACCTTGGCGGCTATTACTACTGGAACGACGCCGACAGCTACGAGCAGCTCAGCGGCTACGACCAGCGCTTCGGTCTGACGTGGGTCGATCACAAGACCTTCCGCCGCCGCTGGAAAAAGAGCCGCTACTATTTCCAGAAGGTCGCACAGAATCACATGGTGGACTAAAAGAGTGCTGATGGCGCGTAATAAATACACAAGAAGCGTCTGTGATTTTTGAATCACAGA
>ERZ857998.2943-NODE-2943-length-14794-cov-20.705882_pt1 | contig 14794 bp, 10 predicted proteins | sample MGYA00519954_ERZ857998 | MGnify/ENA primary metagenome ERZ857998 (study PRJEB31778, sample SAMEA3449424) | human gut metagenome | biome: human gut; feature: human-associated habitat; material: faeces | place: United Kingdom | collected 2010/2012 ...
ACATCCAGCGAGGACAGAACGGCCATGGCTTTTTTCACGGTGTTGGGGATGTCGTGCAGCTTGAGGTCGAGGAAGATCTTGTGGCCGCGCGCCTTGATCTCGCGCACGATGGACGGGCCTTCGGCGTAGAAGAGCTCCATGCCGATCTTCACGAAGGGCTTCTCGCCGGTGAAGCGGTCGAGAAACGCGAGGGTCTTTTCCTTGCTGTCAAAATCCAGCGCGATGATAACGTCCTTACCCATGGTGGGCACCTCCTATGATGTCGTTCAAATCGTTGATGTTGTATTTCTGCATGACGCGAGGCAGATCCTCGACGATGCGGCGGCAGGCGAAGGGATCGACAAGGTTGGCAGCGCCGACCTCGACCGCCGTTGCGCCGGCGAGCATCAGTTCGATGACGTCCTCGGCGCTCATCACGCCGCCGAGACCGACGATGGGAATGCGTACCGCTTCGTACACCTGCCAGACCATGCGAACCGCAAGCGGGAAGAGCGCGGGGCCGGACATGCCGCCCGTGCTGTTGGCAAGAAGCGGCTTTCTCGCCTTGAGGTCAAGGCGCATGCCCATCACGGTGTTGATGAGGCTGATGCCGTCTGCGCCTGCGTCCTCGCAGGCCTTGGCAATGTCCGCAATGCTCGTGACATTGGGGGAGAGCTTGACGATGACGGGCTTTTTGACCGCGTCCTTCACCGCGCGCGTGACCGCTGCGGCAGCCTTCGGGTCAGTGCCGAAGCTCATGCCGCCGCCGTGGACGTTGGGACAGGAGATGTTGACCTCCAACCAGCCCACCTGCTCCTGCGCGTCTAACTTCTCGCAGACCTCGGCGTATTCCGCCACGGAAAAGCCGCTGACATTCGCCATCACCGGCTTGTGAAATACCTGCTTGAGCTTTGGCAATTCCGTTGCGATCACCGCGTCCACGCCGGGGTTTTGCAGACCCACCGCGTTCAGCAGGCCGCCGGCGTACTCCGCGATGCGGGGCGTGGGGTTGCCGAAGCGGGGCTCCCGGGTCGTACCCTTGAAGGAGAAGGTACCCAGCATATTGATGTCGTACAGCTCCGCGAACTCATAGCCAAAGCCGAAGGTGCCGCTGGCGGGGATGATGGGGTTGTCCATCTCAATGCCGCAGAGGGTCACTTTTGTGTTCACCATACGATCTCCTCCTTTTCCAGCACGGGGCCATCCTTACAGATGCGCTTATTGCCGTATTTCGTCTCGCAGGAGCAGCCCATGCAGGCGCCGAAGCCGCAGCCCATCCGCTCCTCAAAGCTGAACTGGCCGGAGGTCTTGCAATCAGCGTACACCGCCTTGAGCATCGGCTCCGGGCCGCAGGTGTAGAGATAGGTATAGTCGGACACGGCGGCCATGCCGTCGGTCACAAGGCCCTTGAGACCGACGCTGCCATCGGCGGTGGCGATGACGACCTCCGCACCCAGCGCCCGAAATTCCTCCGCTAAAAAAATCTCGGATTTTCGGTTAAAGCCCAGCACGGCGGTGACGCGCTTACCTTGTGCGGTCAGCCGCTTGGCAAGGCCATACAGCGGCGGGATACCCACGCCGCCGCCCACCAGCAGGGGGTGTTCCCCACTGCGGGACAAGTCAAAGCCGTTGCCAAGGCCCGTCAGCACATCCAGCGCCGTGCCGACAGCCATGCCCGTCATGGCCTCGGTGCCATGGCCCAAAACCTTATAAATCAGGGTCACTTCCCCGTTCTCCCAATCGCACACGGAGATGGGGCGGCGGAGGAAAAAACCTGAGAGCTTCAAATTCACGAACTGCCCCGGTGCGGTGATGGCAGAGGTGTCCCCCGCCAGCCGCAGACGGTAGATGCCGTCTGCCAGCCGGGTATTTTCCAAAACAGTCAGCAGTGTCTCCTTCATTCGGCGTCCTCCCCCTCCAGCAAGGTCTTATCATACCAGACCGCCTGCCCGTCCATGGCTGTCAGCAGGCAGCGGCCCTGTACACTCCAGCCCGCAAAGGGCGTGGCCCGGCCCATGGACAGAAATTCAGCGGGGTCGATCGGATAGGTACGGTTCAAATCAAACACGGTAAAGCCGGTGGCCGGCGCAATGCCGAAGCGGCGGCAGGGCGCGTCATGGAGCAGTTCCATCAAGCGGGCAAAGGAAATGACGCCGGGCTTTACCAAATACGTATAGAGCAGCGGGAAGGCCGTTTCCAGTCCCACGATGCCCATGGCGCTTTTTTCCAGTCCCCCGCCCTTTTCCTCGGCGCTGTGGGGGGCGTGATCCGTGGCGATCATGTCGATGGTTCCGTCCGCCAAACCCTCCAGCAACGCCTCCCGGTCGCTCTTATCACGTAGAGGCGGGTTCATCTTGAAGCGGCCGTCCTCCTGCAAGCAGGAATCGTCCAGCAGCAGGTAGTGGGGGCCGGTCTCGCAGGTGACATTCAGGCCCTCGGCCTTGGCCTTGCGGATGAGTGCGACGCTCTCCTTGGTGGAGATGTGGCAGACGTGATAGCCGCAGCCTGTCTCCCGCACCAGTTCCAGATCCCGCTGGATGGGCCGCCACTCGCTCTCGGAGCAGATACCCCGATGTCCGTGGGCGCGGGCATAAGCGCCGTCGTGGATGTAGCCGCCCCGCAGCAGAGAATTGTCCTCGCAGTGGGCCACGATCAGCTTGCCGAGGCGCTTGGCCTCCAGCATGGCGCGGCGCATCATATCACGATCCTGAACGCCCTTTCCGTCGTCGGAGAAAGCCACCACATAGGGGGCCATGGCGTCCAAGTCCGCCAGTTCCCTGCCCTGCTCGCCTTTCGTGATGGCCCCGTAGGGCAGAACGCGGATCACGGCGTCTTTTTGAATGGCGTCCAGCTCCATTTGCAGCGTCTCCATGCTGTCCGGCACAGGGTTCAGATTCGGCATGGCGCCCACGGCGGTATAGCCGCCGTGGGCCGCCGCTAAAGAGCCGGTGCGGATGGTCTCCTTATAAGAAAAACCCGGCTCCCGAAGATGCACATGCACATCAACGAAACCGGGTAATATGGTAAAGGAAGAAACATTCAGGGACGAAGGAAAAACAATATCCTTGCAAAAAACACGATCCCCAAAGGAAACGGAAACATCACCGCCGCTGAAAGCACCTCGGTGGAACACCTGCGCACCCTTCAAAACCACGGTCACGACGATCGCCTCTCTTTCCTCAAGTTTTTGATAGAATACCACGCGAGGATCGCCTTGTCAAGACAAAAAAATGGTTTTTCGACGATAAGTTTTCTCAAGACGCGATATAAGCGTATCTTATGAATTGTCATAACGATACAAATATAGCTAAGATTTTCTATCTTCTTTCTCCTTTTTGTGGAATGGACGAAAAGCAGGGCGTATGGTACACTGAATTCAAGTTGAGCCCCTTGTAACTGACGGAATGTGGGCTACCACGGGGGAGCAGGGAGCATCGCTCTGAGGCGGCGCGTTTCAGAGGCCGACCGTCCGGGCACTCCAACTGCAAAGGGCAGCGGAGCGCCTATTTTTATGTTTGAGGGAGGGAACGCAAATGAGGAAGGTTGCGATCGTTATGGGCAGCAAGAGTGATCTGCCCGTCGCGGAGAAGGCCGTAGGCGTATTGCGAGACTACGGCGTCCAAATGGAAGTGCGCGTATTATCCGCTCACCGCTGTCCGAATGAGGCAAGGGAATTTGCCGCGTCGGCTCGGGAGGGCGGATTTTCTGTTATCCTCGCGTTCGCCGGCATGGCGGCGCATCTTGCCGGCGCGATGGCGGCAAACACCACGCTGCCGGTGATCGGCGTGCCGTGCAGCGGGACGAAGCTTGACGGCATGGACGCACTGCTCTCCACCGTGCAGATGCCGAGCGGCATCCCTGTGGCGACGGTGGCGGTGGACGGCGGGAAGAACGCCGCGCTGCTGGCGGTGCAGATCATGGCGGCCTCCGACGCGGAGCTCGCCCAAAAGCTGGACGAGGCGCGGACGCGGGAACGGGACGCCGTGCTGCGCGCGGACGAAGAGGTTCGGGCGCTTTATCAGTAAATAAAGAATACACTTCAAGAAATAAAAGGAGAACGGAAAGAAATGAAACTCGTATATACCGGAAAGACCAAGGATGTATTCGCACTGGACAACGGCAACTACCTGCTCAGGTTCAAGGATGACTGCACGGGCAAGGACGGCGTGTTTGACCCCGGCGAGAACAGCGTGGGCCTGACCATCGAGGGCGTGGGCAATGTCAACCTGCGCATGACCAAGCACTTTTTTGAAAAGATCAACGCCGCCGGCATCCGCACGCACTATGTCTCCGCGGATCTGAAGGAGACCACGATGGAGGTCCTGCCCGCGAAAGTCTTCGGCCACGGGCTGGAGGTCATCTGCCGCCTCAAGGCGGTGGGGAGCTTCCGCCGCCGCTACGGTGAGTACATTGAAGAGGGCGCCGACCTGCCCGCCTATGTGGAGACGACCTTCAAAAATGACGCGCTGGGCGATCCGCTGGTGACGAAGGACGGCCTTGTGGCGCTGGGCGTGATGACCGAGCAGCAGTATGACGACATCAAGGCCATGACGCAGAAGATCACCGAGGTCGTCGCGGACGACCTGCGCGAAAAGGGCCTTGTCCTCTATGACATCAAGTTTGAGTACGGCTACGCGCCGGATGGCAGCGTGATGCTGATCGACGAGATCTCCTCCGGCAATATGCGCGTCTATCGGGACGGAAAGTACATCGACCCCATGACGCTCTCCGAGCTGTTCTTTGCGTAATGGGGGGCTTTTTCGGCGCGGTCTCGGACCGCGATGTCGCGCTGGATGTCTTCTTCGGCACGGACTATCATTCTCACCTCGGCACGCGCCGCGGCGGAATGGTGCTCTTTGACAAGAAAGAGGGCTTCCAGCGCCAAATACACAACATTGAAAATACGCCCTTTCGGACGAAGTTTGAGCGGGACCTCGCGGACTTCCGCGGCCACGCGGGGCTCGGCTGCATCAGCGACAGCGACCCTCAGCCGCTGCTCGTGCGCTCCCATCTGGGCCTGTACGCCATCGTGACGGTCGGCATCATCAACAACACTGACGAGCTGGTGAAGACTTATCTCTCCGACAAGGGCCAGCAATTTCTGACGCTGAGCAGCGGCCGCGTGAATGTCACCGAGCTGACCGCCGCGCTCATCAATCAGGAAAACGACCTTGTCTCCGGCATGCTCCACGCGCAGGAGGTCATCGACGGCTCCATGACGATCCTGATTTTGACCGAGGAAGGAGAGCTGATCGCCGCGCGTGACAGCATGGGACGCCTCCCTGTGCTGATCGGACAGCGCGAGGACGGCTACTGCGTATCGTTCGAGTCCTTCGCCTATCATAAGCTCGACTATCAGGACGCCTATGAGCTGGGGCCGCGGGAGATCGTCCGGCTGAACGCCAAGGGCTTCCAAACACTCTCTCCCGCAGGGAAGCAGATGAGGATCTGCGCCTTTTTGTGGACCTATTACGGCTACCCGAACTCTAACTACGAGGGTGTGAATGTGGAGCTGATGCGCTACCGCAACGGCGCGATCATGGCGCGGGATGAGGCGGAGCGCGGCGGCGTGCCCGAGGTGGATTTCGTCGCCGGCGTGCCAGATTCCGGCGTGCCGCACGCCATGGGCTATGCCAACCACAGCGGCAAGCCCCTTGCGCGTCCCTTTGTGAAATACACCCCGACCTGGCCGCGCTCCTTCATGCCGGAGGATCAGCAGGTGCGCAGCAGAGTGGCGCGCATGAAGCAGATCCCCGTGCCGGAGCTGATCGAGGGAAAGAAGCTGCTGTTTGTGGATGACTCCATCGTGCGCGGCACGCAGCTGCGCGAGACCGTGGATTTTTTATACAGCACCGGTGCGGCGGAGGTCCATATGCGCTCGGCTTGCCCGCCCATCATGTACCCCTGCCGCTACCTGAACTTTTCGCGCGGCAACAGCGCCATGGACCTGCTCGCGCGCCGCATGGTGCAGGAGCTGGAGGGCAACGAGGGCCAAAAGCATCTGGAGGAATACGCCGACAGCCGCACCGAGCGCGGAAAATGCCTGCTGCACGAGATCTGCGCACAGTTCGGCTTTGATTCACTCTCCTATCAGTCCCTTGGCGGGCTGCTGGAGGCGATCGGTCTTGACAGGGACAAGGTCTGCACCTACTGCTGGACCGGAAAGGAATGACATTATGGGCATCTCTCACTCGGAAGCATACGCGGCCGCCGGCGTTGACATCGAGGCGGGCTATCAGGGCGTAAAAATGATGAACCGCTATGTACAGCGCACGCTCACAGCCGATGTGATCTCCGATCTCGGCGGCTTCGGCGGGCTTTTCTCGCTGGACCTGCACGGGCTTGAAAAGCCTGTGCTGGTCTCCGGCACGGACGGCGTGGGCACCAAACAGCGCATCGCGCAGCTCATGGATCGTCACAACACCGTCGGCATCGACTGCGTGGCGATGTGCGTCAACGACATTATCTGCTGCGGGGCGAAGCCGCTGTTCTTCCTCGACTACATCGCCATCGGCAAGAACATCCCGGAAAAGGTCGTGTCGCTGGTCTCGGGCGTATCCGAGGGCTGTGTGCGCGCGGGCTGCGCGCTCATCGGCGGCGAGACCGCTGAACACCCCGGCACGATGAAGCCGGACGACTATGACCTTGCGGGCTTTGCCGTGGGCGTCGTGGACCGTGACAAAATTCTGGACAAGAACAAAATGCAGCCGGGGGATGTGGTCATCGCGCTGCCCTCCAGCGGACTGCACTCCAACGGCTACTCGCTCGTGCGCAAGGTGTTCGATGTGGAGAACGCCGACCTCGGGCAGTATTATGGCGAGCTGGGCTGCGAGCTCGGCGAGGAGCTGCTGCGCCCGACGAAGATCTATGTCCGTCCTGTGTTAGCGGCCGTTGAGGCCGCCGATGTCCGCGGCATCAGCCACATCACTGGCGGCGGCTTTTATGAGAACATTCCGCGCTGCATTCCCGACGGCCTGTGCGCGAAGATCGAAAAGAAAGCGCTGCACATCCCGCCCATCTTCCCCCTGCTCGCGCGCATGGGCGGCATCTCGGAGCGCGATATGTTCAACACCTTCAACATGGGCACGGGCATGGTGCTCGTCGCTGCAAGAGACAGCGCCGATAAGGCGCTCGCCGCGCTGCATTCTCTCGGTCAGGAAGCGGGCGTTATCGGTGAGATCGTATCGGGCGAGGAAAAGGTGGCGCTATGCTGACACGCGCCCGCATCGCCGTGCTGGTCTCCGGCGGCGGCACGAATTTGCAGGCGCTGCTCGACGCGCAGCGCGACGGAAAAATGCCGCACGGCGAGATCGTGCTGGTCGTTTCTTCCCGCGCGGGGGCCTATGCGCTCACGCGGGCGGAAAACGCGGGTGTTGCGGCCCGCATGCTCTCGCCCGCCTGCGGGCAGAAGCCGTTTGAAAACGAGCTTTCCGCACTGCTGCGCGAGCAGAAGATCGACCTCATTCTCCTCGCAGGCTTTACGGTCATCCTCAGCGCAGAATTTACAAAGCAGTGGCCGCGGCGCATCCTGAATGTCCATCCGTCCCTGATCCCCGCCTTCTGCGGCAAGGGGATGTATGGCTTGAGGGTACACGAGGCCGCGCTCGCGCGCGGCGTGAAGGTCACGGGCGCGACGGTACACTTTGTCAACGAAATTCCCGACGGCGGCGAGATCCTGCTGCAAAAGGCGGTGGAGATCGCGCCGAGCGACACGCCCGAAACAATACAGCGGCGTGTGATGGAGCAGGCGGAATGGCAGTTGCTGCCGCTTGCGGCAGAGCGCGTCTGCGCAGAGATCGTAAGAGAGAAGGAGCAGAAAAATGACTGATTTTCTGGAGTTTTTAAAGGCGACCTCTTATCCCGGCCGCGGCATCCTTGTCGGACGCCGCTGTGTGTATTATTTCATCATGGGGCGCAGCGAGAACAGCCGCAACCGCGTCTTTGTCAAGACCGAGGACGGCATCCGCACCGAGGCGCACGACCCCGCCAAGCTCTCTGACCCCAGCCTCATCATCTATCATCCCGTGCGCACGATGGGGCGCGACCTCGTCGTGACGAACGGCGACCAGACCGACACCATCTGCCAGCACGGCGACTTTCGCCGCGGCCTCATGACACGCGAATACGAGCCGGACGAGCCGAACTGGACGCCGCGCATCTCCGCCATCATGCACGAGGACGGCTCCTTCGAGCTGTCCATCCTCAAACGTAAGGATGGGCGCTGTCTGCGCGAGTTCTTCTGCTACGAAGGCTGCGACGAGGGCAAGGGCTATTTCATCAGCACCTATCAGGGGGACGGAAACCCCCTGCCCACCTTTGCCGGCGAGCCGATGGAGGCGAGCGTCCCCTCGCCCGAAGAAGTCTGGGCGGCGCTCAACGCGGACAATAAGGTGTCCCTTTATGCGAACGTGAACGGCGAAGTGAAGCTGTTCAACAAAAATTCAGGCGACTGAGGAGGACGACATGAACGAGCTGGAACTCAAATACGGCTGCAACCCAAACCAGAAGCCCGCGCGCGTTTTCATGAAAAACGGCGCAGCCCTTCCCTTTACGGTTCTCAACGGCAAGCCCGGCTACATCAACCTGCTCGACGCCTTCAACTCGTGGCAGCTCGTGCGCGAATTGAAAGAGGCGACGGGCCTTCCCGCCGCGGCGAGCTTCAAGCATGTCTCCCCCGCGGGCGCGGCGCTCGGCCTGCCGCTCGACGAGGTGGACAAAAGGGTCTATTTCGTCGCGCCCGGCACGGCGCTCTCCCCCATCGCCTGTGCCTACATCCGCGCCCGCGGCGCGGATCGCCTCTGCTCCTACGGCGACTGGGCGGCACTCTCCGACGAGTGCGACGCCGCCACCGCCGAGTATCTGAAAAACGAGGTTTCCGACGGCATCATCGCCCCTGCTTACAGCGACGAGGCGCTTGCCATCTTAAAGACGAAAAAGGGCGGCAAATACAACATCGTGCAGATCGACCCCGCCTACACTCCCGCGCCGCTGGAGCAGAAGGATGTTTTCGGCATCACCTTTGAGCAGGGGCACAACGACTGCAAAATCGATGAGAGCCTGCTCACGAACATCGTCACCGAAAATAAAGACCTGCCCGAGGGTGCAAAGCGCGATATGCTCCTTGCCCTCATCACGCTCAAATACACCCAGTCCAACTCCGTCTGCTATGTGAAAGACGGTCAAGCCATCGGCGTGGGCGCGGGCCAGCAAAGCCGCATCCACTGCACCCGACTTGCGGGACAGAAGGCGGACAACTGGTATCTCCGCCGCCATCCGAAGGTGCTCGCCCTCTCGTTCGTGGACGACATCCGCCGTCCCGACCGCGACAACGCTATCGATGTCTACCTCTCCGACGAGTGCGACGATGTGCTTGCCGACGGCGCGTGGCAGCGCGTCTTTCAGGAGCGCCCCGAGGCGCTCACGGGCGAGGAAAAGCGCGCTTGGCTCGCGCAGCAGCGCGGCGTGACCGTCGGCTCGGACGCCTTTTTCCCCTTCGGCGACAATGTCGAGCGCGCGCGCAAGAGCGGCGCTTCCTACATCGTCGAGCCGGGCGGCTCGATCCGCGACGACAATGTCATCGAGACGGCAAACAGATACGGCATCACTATGGTGTTCACGGGTATGCGCCTGTTCCATCATTAAGCAAGGAGGAATTTCTCCATGAAGCTCATGGTCATCGGCGGCGGCGGCCGCGAACACGCCATCATTAAAAAGCTGAAGGAAAACCCCGCGGTCGAGAAAATTTACTGTCTGCCCGGCAACGGCGGCATCGCCGCCGACGCGGTCTGCGTCAGTGAGATCGGCGCGAAGGACATCCCCGCGCAGGTCGAATTTGCCAAGGCGCACGGCATTGATTATGCCGTCGTCGCGCCCGATGACCCCCTCGCCCTCGGCGCGGTCGACGCGCTGAGCGAGGCGGGCATCCCCTGCTTCGGCCCTGACAAAAAGGCCGCCGTCATCGAGGCGAGCAAGGCGTTTGCAAAGGACTTGATGCAAAAATACAACATTCCCACCGCAAAATACCGCGTCTTTACCGACGCGCCCTCCGCCTGTGCCTACATCGACGCCGAGGGTGCGCCCATCGTCGTCAAGGCGGACGGCCTCGCGCTCGGCAAGGGCGTCGTCGTCGCGCAGACAGTTGAGGAGGCGAAGGCCGCCGTGCGCGCGATGATCGAGGATAAGACCTTCGGTCAGAGCGGCGCGCGCGTCGTCATCGAGGAATATATGGAGGGTCCCGAAGTCTCGGTGCTGAGCTTCACCGACGGCGAAACGCTCGTGCCGATGGTCTCCTCCATGGACCACAAGCGCGCGCTCGACGGTGACAAAGGCCCCAATACCGGCGGCATGGGCGCGGTCGCGCCGAACCCGTATTATACGAAGGAGATTGCGGCGGAGTGCATGGAGAATATTTTCCTGCCGACGATCCGCGCGATGCGCGCCGAGGGCCGCCCCTTCCGCGGCTGCCTCTATTTCGGGCTGATGCTCACCAAGAACGGCCCGAAGGTCGTGGAGTACAACTGCCGCTTCGGCGACCCCGAAACACAGGCGGTGCTGCCGCTGCTCAAAAGCGACCTGCTCACCGTCATGCAGGCGACGACGAACGGTACGCTCGCGGATGTGAGCGTGGAATTTTCGACTGATTCTGCCTGCTGTGTCGTGCTCGCGTCCGAGGGCTACCCCCAAAAGTATGAGAGCGGCTTCCCCATCACAATGAGCGAAGAGGCCGCCGCGCACTGCTATGTCGCGGGCGCGAAAAAGGACAGCGATACGCTCCTGACCGCGGGCGGACGCGTGCTCGGTGTCACCGCCGTCGCCCCCACACTGAGGGCCGCCGTCGAGGACGCGTACCATCTGGCGGAGGGCGTAGATTTTGCCAACAAATACTGCCGCGGCGACATCGGCAGCGCCGCGCTCGCGGCGCGGGAGGAGAGAGGATAAAATGGTATTTCGGACCTATGTGGAAAAGCGGCAAGGTCTCGCGCCCGAGTGCGAGGCGCTGCTGACGGACTGCCGCGATTTTCTCGGCGTGCAGGGCCTGCGCGCCGCGCGTATCTGGAACCGCTATGATGTAGAGGGGATCGAGGCCCCTCTCTTTGAAAATGCCTGCAGGAGCGTGTTTTCCGAGCCGCCGCTGGACCTTGTGTCCGACGCGGCGGACACGCAGGACGCCTGCGCGGTCTTTGCCGTCGAGCCCCTGCCCGGTCAGTTCGACCAGCGCGCGGACAGCGCGTCGCAGTGCATCCAGCTTCTGAGCCAAGGCGAGCGCCCGCGCATCCGCACGGCGAAGGTCTACGCGCTCTATGGGACGCTGACGGATGCCGATGTCGAGGCGGTCAAGCGTTATGTCATCAACCCCGTCGAAAGCCGCGAGGCGAGCCTTAAAAAGCCCGAAACGCTCGCCAAGGAGCTTGCCGATCCGAAGTGCGTTTCGTCCGTCGAGGGCTTCACCGCCATGGACGAGGCCGGGCTCTCCGCACTGCTCTCCTCTATGGGGCTTGCCATGGATATTGCCGACCTCAAGGCGCTGCAAGACTATTTCCGCGAGACCGAGCGCCGCGACCCCACCGTGACCGAGCTGCGCGTGGTCGACACCTACTGGTCAGACCACTGCCGCCACACGACCTTCTCCACCCACCTTGACGAGATCCGCATCGACGATGACGCCGTCAAGGGCGCCTACGCGCGCTATCTCGCTGCGCGCGAGGAGGTCTACGGCGCGGAGAGGGCTGCCAAGCGCCCGCAGACGCTCATGGATATTGCGACCATCGGCACAAAGACGCTCAAAGCCCGCGGGCTGCTCCCCGAGCTCGACGAGAGCGAGGAGATCAACGCCTGCTCCATTCATGTGCCCGCCGTGGTGAACGGCAAGGAGCAGGACTGGCTTTTGATGTTCAAGAATGAAACGCATAACCATCCCACCGAGATCGAGCCCTTCGGCGGCGCGGCCACCTGCATCGGCGGCTGCATCCGCGACCCGCTCTCCGGCCGTGCCTATGTCCATCAGGCAATGCGTGTGACGGGCGGCGGTGACCCGAGAAAGGAGCTTGCCGAAACGCTTTCAGGTAAGCTCCCGCAGCGCAAGCTCGCGCAGACCGCCGCGGCGGGCTATTCCTCCTACGGCAACCAGATCGGCCTTGCTACCGGCCATGTCGCGGAGCTGTACCACGAGGGCTATGTCGCCAAGCGCCTTGAATGCGGCGCAGTCGTCGCCGCCGCGCCCGCGGACAACGTTGTGCGCGAGCGTCCCGCGCCGGGCGATGTGGTCATCCTGCTCGGCGGACGCACGGGGCGCGACGGCATCGGCGGCGCGACCGGCTCCTCCAAGAGCCACGATATGAAATCGCTTTCCACGATGGCGAGCGAGGTGCAAAAGGGCAATGCGCCCGAGGAGCGCAAGATCCAGCGTCTGTTCCGCGACGGCGCGGTCACGCGCCTCATCAAGCGCTGCAACGACTTCGGCGCGGGCGGCGTGTCCGTCGCGGTCGGCGAGCTGGCGGACGGACTCATCATCGACCTCGATGCCGTGCGCAAGAAGTACGAGGGCCTCGACGGCACGGAACTGGCGATCTCCGAATCGCAGGAGCGCATGGCGGTCGTCGTCGCACCGGAGAACGAGGCGAAATTCATCGCCGCTGCCGCGGCGGAAAACTTAGAGGCCTACCGCGTGGCGGTCGTGACCGAAAGCCCCCGCATGGTCATGCGCTGGCGCGGACAGACGATCGCCGACCTCTCCCGCGCCTTCCTCGACACCAACGGCGCGACGAAGCACGCCTCCGTCGCCGTCCCCGCGAGGGAATGTGCCGCTCCCGCCGCAGCTCAAACGCTGCGCGGCATGGCGGGCAGCCTCAAGAGCGCGTCCCGCCGCGGCCTTGTCGAGCGCTTCGACTCCACCGTCGGCGCGGGGACGCTCCTCATGCCCTTTGGCGGCAGGACGCAGCGCAGCCCCGCGCAGGCGATGGCGGCGCTCCTGCCCGTCCTCCCCGGCGAGAAGACTGCGCAGGGCAGCGTGATGGCCTGGGGCTGCGACCCCGACGCGCTGAGCGCCGACCCCTATCGCGGTGCGCACGACGCGGTCTATACCTCGGTCGCCAAGCTCGTCGCCGCAGGCGCAGACTATCATAAGGCATATCTTTCCCTGCAAGAATTTTTTGAAAAGCTCCGCAATGAGCCCGCGCGTTGGGGCAAGCCCTTCGCGGCGCTGCTCGGCGCGCTGGACGCGCAGTTGGAGCTGAGCGCCGCCGCCATCGGCGGCAAGGACTCCATGTCCGGCAGCTTTCTTGACCGCGATGTGCCGCCGACGCTCATCTCCTTCGCCATCGCGCCGCTGCTCGAAGGCGAGCTGCTGACGACCGACCTGAAGGCGGTGAGCCACGGCGTCTACCTCTTCGCAGGCAAAACGCCCGAGCAGCAGACCGCCGCGTGGGAGCGTTTCACCGCGCTTGCGCGCGCGGGCAAGGTCGTGAGTGCGTGGGCGGTCGAAAACGGCCTTGCCGAGGCGGTGATGAAGATGTCCTTCGGCAACGAGATCGGCTTCGCCGCGGAAAATACAGTGCTTGACTGGTTCGCCCCCATGCCAGGCGCGATTGTCGCCGAGCTGAGCGATGAAGTCTCCGACGCCGTGCGCATCGGCGTCACCACAGCGGAAAAGGCCATTGCCCTCGGCGCGGACAGTGCCTCCATCGAAGAGCTTGCCGCGCTGAACGACGCCGTGCTCGAAGCCGTCTACCCGACAAAGACGCGGGACAGCGGCACGGTCGAGAGCTTTTCCCATGAAACGAAGACGCGCGTCGCCCCCGCCGTCAAGCAGGTGCGTCCGAAGGCGCTCATCCCCGTTTTCCCCGGCACGAACTGCGAGTACGACACGCAGCGCGCGCTTTCGGAGGCAGGCGCGGACGCCGAGCAATTCATCGTCCGCAACCTCACGAGCGCCGATGTCGCAGACAGCGTCGAGCGCTTTGCATCTGCCGTCAGGACCGCACAGATGATCGTCATTCCCGGCGGCTTCTCCGGCGGCGACGAGCCGGACGGCAGCGCCAAGCTCATCACCGCGTTTTTCCGCAACGCCGCCGTCCGCGAGCAGGTGACGGCGCTGCTCGAGCAGCGCGACGGTTTGATGCTCGGCATCTGCAACGGCTTCCAGGCGCTCATCAAGCTCGGCCTCGTGCCCTACGGAAGGATCATGGATACCGACGAGTCCTTCCCGACACTCACCTACAATGTCATCGGCCGCCACCAGTCCAAGCTCGTGCGCACGCGCGTGTGCTCGACGCGATCTCCGTGGCTTGCGGGAACAGAGGTGGGAGATATTTACACCGTTCCCATTTCGCACGGCGAGGGGCGTTTTCTCGCCTCGCAGGAGCTGATCGAACAGCTTGCCGCAAACGGCCAGATTGCCACGCAGTATGCAGGCCTTGACGGATATGCTACAATGGATACTGCTTTCAATCCCAACGGCTCCGTCTGCGCCATCGAGGGCATCACCTCCCCCGACGGGCGGGTGTTTGGCAAAATGGGGCACAGCGAGCGCATCGGCCCCGCGCTTTACCGAAACGTGCCTGGGACTTACGATATGCACCTGTTCGCCTCGGCGGTGCGTTACTTCAAAAAATAGGAGGGCAAGTCATGGCCTATTACTATCCCGATCCGTCTCATACCTTCAGCGAGTACCTGCTCGTACCGGGCTACACCTCGGAGGAGTGCGTGCCCGACTGCGTTTCGCTCAAAACGCCGCTGGTCAAATACCGCAAGGGGCAGGAGGACTGCCCCATCAGCCTGAATATCCCGATGGTCTCGGCAATCATGCAGTCGGTGTCGA